>Ga0310811_10011657_pt1 | contig 11414 bp, 9 predicted proteins | sample YCmetagenome_FD_207642 | JGI IMG/M metagenome (GOLD analysis project Ga0310811, IMG submission 207642) | Soil microbial communities from experimental microcosm in Duke University, North Carolina, United States - YC | ecosystem: Engineered > Artificial ecosystem > Soil microcosm > Unclassified ... | reverse complement strand
TTCATATTCATTTGCGGGATTGTATGGTGTATCAATTGCAGCCGCTGGTATGATGGCAACAACAGCAATGCAGTTGGCCATCGACGCGTTTGGTCCGATTGCTGACAACGCGGGGGGTATTGCTGAAATGAGCCAACTCCCGGAAGAAGTTCGCCACCGCACAGACAACTTGGACGCAGTAGGAAATACCACCGCCGCCACGGGAAAAGGTTTTGCGATCGCATCTGCTGCATTGACTTCTCTCGCTTTATTCGCCGCTTTCGTTGGCGTTTCTGGAATTACTGCTATTGATATTTATAAGGCACCCGTGCTTGCAGGACTTTTTGTGGGAGGTATGATTCCTTTCATCTTTTCATCATTGGCGATCGCTGCCGTGGGACGTGCAGCCATGGATATGGTGAACGAAGTACGTAGACAATTCAGGGAGATTCCCGGAATCATGGAGTACAAAGCGCAACCCGAATATGAAAAATGTGTTGCCATCTCTACTAAAGCATCGTTGAGAGAGATGATCGCCCCTGGAGCCATCGCATTGATCACTCCGGTAATCGTTGGATTCACGTTCGGCCCCGAAGTTTTGGGTGGAATGTTGGCGGGTATTACCGTATCTGGCGTGTTGATGGGGATTTTCCAATCGAATGCAGGTGGCGCTTGGGATAACGCTAAGAAATCGTTCGAAAAAGGTGTGGAAATCAACGGCCAGATGTATTTCAAAAAATCCGAGCCGCACAAAGCTTCGGTTACCGGGGATACCGTTGGTGATCCTTTCAAAGACACCTCAGGGCCTTCAATGAATATCTTGATCAAGCTGTCGTCCATCGTTGCGTTGATTATTGCACCCCATATCTCAACGGTAAAACACGTTGCTGAAACCAAGCAACCAAAAATGGAAATTGAAAAAGTGGAGAAAGTAACTCCCGGAGTGGAGCAGAAATAAGGCATTATACCCATTCAATAAAAGGCTGGTCTGTGTGATCCGCCTTTTTTGTTAGTTACATCCATTCAAAAAATGGATCGCTAACATGTCTCAAGACCGTCTCTCTTTTCTTGCACTCCACTTCATTTCGGGGATTGGTGACCAACTGCTCAAGCAATTAATCAGTTATTGCGGATCAGCAGAACAGGTTTTCAAAACACCGAAAGGAAAACTCTTGAAAGTACCGGGTATTGGGCCCGTCACCGCCGAATCGATACGTACCGGCATAACCTTCGCTCGCGCCGAAAAAGAATTTAATAAAGCCGAAAAAGAAGACACAGAAATTCTCTTTTACATTGACAAGCAGTACCCCGACCGATTGAAAACAATTGAAGATGCCCCAGCTCTACTTTATTATAAGGGGACCGTCAATCTAAATGTCAGAAAGTCGGTCGCTATCGTTGGAACCCGCCAAGCCACCGACTATGGAAAAGAAAGGGTAGCCAAAATCGTGGAGGGACTGAAACCCCACGATCCGCTAATTGTGAGCGGCCTGGCCTACGGCATAGATATTCAAGCACACAAACAAGCGCTGAAACACAATTTGCCAACTATCGGCGTTATGGGCAGCGGTATGGATGTGATTTATCCAGCAGCCCACAAGGACACCGCAAAAAAAATAACCGGGCAAGGAGCACTGCTCACGGAAAATCCTTTTGGAACAAAACCTGATGCGCATAATTTTCCAGCTCGTAATCGTATCATTGCGGGTATGTGTGATGCACTCATTGTAGTCGAGGCGGCAGAAAAAGGTGGCGCGCTCATTACGGCGGAAATTGCCAACAGTTACAATAGGGATGTATTGGCCGTGCCCGGTTCTCTCGACCAGACCTATTCTGAAGGATGTAATAAACTGATTCGCAATAATAAAGCGTCCATTTTCACCTCCATTAAAGACTTGGAGTATTTGATGAATTGGTCCACCGATACGTCATCCACAAGGGAAATCAAGCCCGTCGACTTTGAGTCCTTCAGTGCCGATGAACAAAAGGTCCTCCACATTCTACAACAAAAAAATGCGCCCGTCATGATTGACGAACTCACTATAAAAACAGCGCTGTCACCAAGCCAGTTGGCTTCTTTGTTGTTAACCTTGGAATTCAACAACGTCGTAAAATCATTACCCGGAAAACAATTTGCCCTTATAAAGAACTGATTAATAAACCCTCTGCATGAAAAATTCCCTACTTATCGCCCTGGTCCTTGTCTCGTTCTCGGCATTTTCGCAAAAGCGCATCAACCCGGTCATCAAAACGTACGGTACCATCTTCGATATCCCTTTCGCCGAAGAAAAACCCGACCCCAACCTCGATTATAAAATAATTGTGGAGATTGAGCGTGAAAGTGAGCGACCCGACTCCGTGAGCTGGGCACTGAACAACGTGGCTCGATTGATTAACCTCCACGTGATGGCGGGAGTTAAACTAGACCAACTTCATGTGGTGATTGCCATTCACAGCGGTGCTATCTACACCGTAATGAATAACGAGACCTACAGAAATAAATACAAAGTCGACAATCCCAACCTTGGTCTGTTTGAAGAGCTTGATAAGGCGGGAGTTCGGATTGTAGCCTGCGGTCAATCCATTATGTTCAGAAAAGTGGATCGATTCAAAATGGCACCTCAGGTAAAAGTCGCCTCTTCCATGATCACCACACTCACTAGCTACCAAATGAAAGGATACGCGGTTTTGAGATTCTAGCCTCAATGTAGAGGAAACACTCCATCTGCCATTAGCAACGCCTTCGCGAACTCTTCTTGGTTCAACGCAAGCGACGCATTTTTGCCGATCAAGTAATGGAGTATGGTCTCGGTCGCTAGGTTGCCGACAAGTTCATCTTCGGCCATCGGGCAGCCACCAAAGCCTTTAATGGCTCCATCAAAACGTTGGCAACCCGAAAGAAAAGCTGCCTCGATCTTTTCAACTGACTTCATCGGGTTAGAATGCAGATGCGCGCCAAATTCGACTCTTGGAAATTTCGGGACGAGCGTCTTAAAAAGGTACTTGATTTGTTCCGGTTGCGATACCCCGATGGTATCTGCCAGTGAAATGATTTCTATTTGCAATGTCGCAAGTTGTTCGGTGAATTTTTCAACCACATCCACATCATACGGATCGCCGTAAGGGTTGCCAAAACCCATGCTGATGTAGGTGACCAACGTTTTGCCGTGCCTTTTACAAAGCGACTGAATTTCCTCGACCGTCCTCAGGGCCTCCACGATCGACTTATTGGTGTTTCGCTGCTGAAAGGCTTCGGAGATAGACAACGGGAACCCCAAATAAGAAATCTCTTCAAATTTAATGGCGTCCTCCGCTCCTCTTGAATTCGCCACAATGGCCAGCAATTTTGATTTCGAAGTTGACAGATCCAGTTTTTTCAAAACGTCAGCGGTATCGCGGAGCTGGGGTATCGCTTTTGGTGAAACAAAACTTCCAAAGTCGATAGTATCAAAACCAACCTTCAACAGCTGGTTGATATACGCCGCTTTCTTTTCGGTAGGAATGAATTCCTCCAAGCCTTGCATGGCATCTCGTGGGCACTCAATTAATTTCATCCCTGAAATTTACGAATTACCGTTTTTGATTTACGATTTTTTCAATCGCTCCTTTAAATAGCTCCCGTCTGCTAAAAAATCATACTTCATCCCCTGATGATTGTCAGGGCTGAAATGTAAATTGCCCCCATGGTAGCTATTCAGGAAAACATAAGCCTCAAGCGCTTCAACACCTTTGGCATCGATGCGAAGGCTAACTATTTCTGCGAAGTCAAATCGATCGAAGACCTTATCAGTCTGGTTCAATCCGAATTCTTTAAAAGCCATCGAAGCTTAATTCTTGGCAGCGGTAGCAACGTACTTTTCAGGCAAGACTTTAAAGGCCTTGTCGTTCACAATTCTATTTTTGGGAGAAACATCGTTCACCAAAACGATGAATCGATATATCTAAAAATAAATTCTGGCGAGTTGTGGCACGACGCTGTGATGCATTGCGTACAAAACAATTGGGGAGGAATTGAAAATCTTTCGTTGATTCCAGGAACGATGGGCGCCGCACCCATGCAAAACATCGGTGCATACGGTGTTGAGGTGCGCGAGGTGATTGAAAGTGTTGATGCTGTAGAGCTCTCAACCGGTCGAATCAAGACATTTTCCAACCTTGAATGCAAGTTTGGCTACCGCGAGAGCATTTTTAAAAATGAGTTGCGGGAAAAGTTTTTTATCTCAAGTGTTACTTTAACGTTGACCAAAAAAAATCATCGTGTTACCACCTCTTATGGTGCAATTGCAGACACATTGAGCAAGATGAACATCGCACAACCAACGATTAAAAACATTAGCGATGCAGTGATCAAAATCAGAACTGAAAAGTTGCCCGATTTCAATTCTCTTGGCAATGCCGGAAGCTTTTTTAAAAACCCGGAGATCACCGAAGCGCATTTTTTAGAACTCACTAGCAATTTTGAATCAGTCCCTCATTATCCTGCAAATCAAGGAGTTAAAGTCCCCGCAGGGTGGCTGATTGAGCAGTGCGGATGGAAAGGAAAAACGTTTGGCAACGCCGGTGTGCACGACAAGCAAGCGCTGGTGTTGGTGAATCGCGGTGGAGCTACAGGCGATGAAATTTTTTCACTCGCGATGAAAATTATTTCATCTGTCAGTGAAAAATTTTCAATCACACTCACACCTGAAGTGAATATTTTTTGAAGTGAAGTGAACGTGATTTTCGATTGAAGTGAGTGCTGATTTTGATGTGGATAATTTTTTCTTCGCCTGAAAATTTTTTTGACAACTAAAAATTTTTTGCTGAAAATTTTTGAAGATTAATTTTTTATTATACCTTTCGAACAGTTTTAAACTAAAATATTAAAACGCTATGGCAAAAAAACCCGCTAAGAAAGCAGCTAAGAAGGCTAAGAAAGCTGCTAAGAAGAAGAAGTAATCAGCAAAGCTGATACTTTCAGAAGGGAAGCAATCTAGGATCGCTTCCCTTTTTCTTTTTCATCGCTTTCCATTTCTCTTTCCAGCAAATCACTCAAATCAATTTTCGCTCAGCTTCATCATGCAATGAAAATTGACTTCTCACTTGTCGAAAAAGATAACTCGTTACTTCTTGTCTTGGTAGTTCTGAAACGTGTACAACACACCGAGCGAGAAGGCTTGGCTTACTTGCACACTGTTGTCCTGGTTGTGATCATAAAGTAGAATCGTCCCGAAGCTTGCGTTCATGAATCGTCCCAGCTTCGCGGTGAGATTGAGGTCCAATCGATGGTACAGGTTTTCAGCCGATAGCTTCTCATAGTTGGCAAAAAAGATGTAACGCCATTTCAGATTCACATTCTTGGCGATGTCTTTGTCAAACTCAGCAAGCATTTGAAAAGCAAGCCAGTCCATACGCGAAGTGCGATTGACTGAAACGCCGTAGGGTTGTGGGTTGTCGGTCGTAACGAACTTGGTCACGTCGTTGACGATCGTCAATCGTGGAGCTACTGGAGACAGACGTAGCTTGAAGTACTTGACCGGGTGATATTCAAATCCAAGACCAGCGGTTAAGAACGCGGGCGCCAAGAAATCGGAAAGTGCCACCAAAGAGTCGGCACCTGAAACAGATTTCAAGTATTTATATCCGGGTGCGAATTGCGTAAGAAAGTTCACCGAAGCAGACAAGTCCCAATGTTTACTCAATTCGTGACCATATCGCGTGTCGAGAAAAATCCGATCCAGCGTCTTGCGATAACCGAGCCCTTGATTGTTGACCATCCCGTATAACAGGTCAATCTCGCTGTCCCACGAGTTGTGTTCACCTTTGTAGTTGGCTTTGTAATTCAAAAATGCGGTGATACCTAGTGAGTTCACGCCTCCCGCCTTCCAGTTGGAAGTGAATGAGGCTTGATTGACGTTAAGCCCGGCCTTAAAGGCTTTTCTCCATTTGCTGGTAGAATCTATTTTAACGATTTGCGAAAAGCAGGTCGTTACAGATGCAACCAGGGCTGCAAAAAATAAAGTATGATGGGGTAATTGTTTCATCGTGCAGGTTTATATTCCAAAATACAAACCCTACACGAAAGCTCAAATATTGCTGAGCTTGATCTCTTCGAGAGCCACTTCGGTAAGCGGCTTGGTGATGAACTTGATGACGTGATTGTTGTTCACAATTTTATCAATGTCACGCTTATTGTCAGAGCTTGACAAAATAATCACCTTGCATTTATTGCGAACCAGTTCGTTGAATTTCTCAAACTCATACAGGAAAACAAACCCGTCCACAACGGGCATATTGATGTCGAGGAAAATGATGCTGGGAAGGTTTTCGGCTTGATTTTCGTGTTCTTTCAGATAGTCCAGGGCGCTTTTTCCAGAGCTCTTTACTTCCACCCGATTTGAGAATTTAGTAATCTCAATGATACGCTTGCTGATAAAATTGTCGGTGTCATTGTCATCCACCAACATCACAAGGTCCAAAGTTTTGAGTTCAGTATCCATCAACATCATCGCTTGAGATTAGAAATTAGTTTTTAGGTGCTGGCAAAATTATTGTTTTTTACGAATCCACCTTCATCGGAGCAGAATTTAAAGGCCTCAAAGTAAGGATTTTGAGTAAAATGCTGAAAACCGCGGCTTACCTTTTGACGATTTTCAATTTTTCTCCGGGATTGATCGTTAAAGTCGACTTGTTATTCCACTCCATGATGTCTTTAATGGTGGCTCCAAATTGACGAGCAATGCTATACAGTGTATCGGACGCCTTCACCTCATACACGATGGTTTCTGGTTGAGTGCTGGCGTGTTGGCTTTTGGCAACGAGAGTCGTGTCGATGGTCACTTCATTTTCAGGGATCTGTGGCTTAATCACGCTTGGTGCTTCTTTAGGAACAACTTTCTTCTTCTCAACGGGTTGAATTGACCAAGCAAACGGTTCTTCGCCCACCTCCGCAATCTCCATATCTTCGTCAACGGATGTAGTTTTCACGGATTTGTTGTTGTTTAGCTTCACCAGTGTGCCTAATGGAAGGGCGCGCTCCGCAAGGCTCGGGTTATACCGCTTCAGGTATTTCAACTGAATGCCTTGTTGTTGACTGATCTGCCAAAGGTCATCGCCTTCTTTGGTTTGATACACCGTGAAAGCGCTTTTCTTCTTTTTCTTCTTGACAAAATAATAGGCGCCGGATTTTATACGTGCGTCAATCGGGATGTCGTTGAGCGCGATGAATTTCGCTGGATCAAGATCAGCGCGTTTTGAAATTGAGGAAACGACTTCGCCAGGAAGTGCTTTGATGACCAACACACCGTTGACGTGAAATTTGATGTCATCGGCATAGGTGCCTTTTACTGTAGAAGTCGTGACGATGGGTGTCTTGGGTGAATTCAGCACCAGCATATTGAAGTCTTCTGGAATAGACCCACCAGGGATCGACACGAAATAGGTCTTGTCTTCGGGAATGGTACCGTTCTTGATCCACTTGTTGTATTCTTTTAACGTAGCCACGTCGACGGCCACTTCTTCAGCGATATCAGCTAGTTTTTTTCTCCCTTTTGGCTCATACAAACCCACTTTCGTTTGCGGCTTGCCATCGCAGGCGTCCTGAAAAGCGATTTTGTGAGCCAAAAATTTCTTTACGTACCAATATGTTTCGGAATTGATTTCCATGTGACTGTCCCCATTGTATTTATCGCCGAGCGCTTCGATCACACCGCCCTTTCCCATTTGATACGCCTGAAGGGCCAGCACCCAATTGTTAAAGTACCAATTGTTGGCTTTGATGTATTTGGCGGCGCCACGCGAAGACGAAACAATGTTCATGCGCTCGTCCACCTCGCGATCTACGCGCATTCCCATCTCTTGGGCGGTGAAATCTTTGAACTGCCAGAATCCCACCGCATCCGACGGAGACACCGCATCGGATACTAGCGAACTCTCCTGCAGCACGAGGTATTTAAAATCTTCCGGAAGTTGTTCCTCCTTGAAAATTTTCTCGATGATTGGAAAATAAGTTCTTGCCCGATCCACCTTAACGTTGAAATAGCGTTGGCTTTTGGTGAGCGCATCGACATCCTTTTGTATTTCGCGTTTGGCATCATCGCGGATGACCAGCGACATTCCAGCGAAATGGAGCTTGTGTGGCACTTGCGGAGTCTGTGCGTATGAGGCAGCAACTCCGAAAACAATGAGTGCGGCTGCAAAAAATCTCATATCGGAACAAATGTAAAGAATATGCCACAGATTACACAGGTGGCAAGGATAAATAGACGGCGCCTATTTTTTCAATAGCATCATCACCCCATCGCGTAAGGGCATCAGAAGATTTTCCACGCGATTATCAGCATGGACCTTATCATTGAAAGCAATAATGGCCATGGTGTCCTTATCCGGTTTCGCATCGAGCACTTTGCCACTCCACAAAACATTATCCGCAAGGATCAAACCTCCACTCGGCACTTTGTCAATCACCAGATCGAAGTAGTTGGAGTAGTTTTCTTTGTCGGCATCGATGAAGACTAAGTCAAAGTTTTCTCTCAGTGTGGGGATAATTTTTCGCGCATCTCCAATTCTAAAATCGATTCGATCGCCGTAGTTTGAATCTTTAAAATAGGACCTCACGCGGGCTTCCAATTCCTCATTGACATCAATGGTGGTCAACCTTCCATTTTGCTGCAGGCCTTCCGCCAAGCACAACGCGGAATACCCCGTATATGTACCAATCTCCAAAATATTTTTAGGCCTCACCAATTTACTCATCATCGATAGAAAACGACCTTGCACCTGACCCGACAGCATGCGTGACATTAAAACTTGTGCATGCGTATCACGATTGATTTTTTTCAGCAAGGCGTTTTCATCGCCTGTATGATTCTCGATGTAGGCCTGGAGTTGTTCGGGGAGAAAATCCACAAGATGATTGATTATTGATTAGCGATTATTGATTCCGATTCTGACCAACGCCGCAGTTCGTCATTCGTCATTCCAAATTTGTACTTCTTACCCGTGCATCCTCAATACGCTCATTTTTTCTTCGTCAAACATTTCATTGGCCAAGTTTTGCAATTCCGCGGCGGTCGTTGTCTTTACGCGTTCAAATATTTCATCCAATGATGTAATTCTATTTAAATCCAAAAGATTGCGTGCCATCATCATCATGAAGCCGATGTTGTTTTCCTCGGCCATGGCTATCTGCCCCAAGATTTGCTCTTTGGAAGCGGCCAGTTGTTTTACGCCCAATTTAGAATCTTGAAGTTTTTTCAACTCCTGTTTCACGAGCTCTATGCTTTTCTTCAATTGTGTCGGTTCTGTCCCAAATGAAATCACGAATAACCCCGTATCGGTAAAAGGCACGAATTGCGCGCCGATGCTGTACACAAACCCATGCTTTTCTCTCAACGCCATGTTGAGGCGAGAATTCATGCCTCCACCTCCCAAAATATTGGTGAGCATAAAAAACGGGGTTCGTTTTTCATGAGAGGAATGAAATGCAGTTCGACCAATCGCACATCGCGCCTGCTTCACATCACGCTTTAGTGAAATGTCTTTGGGTTTGTATCCCAAGAACTTTTTTCGGGAGGTACGCGAAGTCAACCGTGGCACCTTCCCCAAGTATTTTTCGGCGTAAGCAACTACCGTTTCCATAGGAACATTGCCCACGGAGGAGAACACCACTCGTCGGGTATCCAAATGTTTTTTTACGAATACCCTGAAGTCCTTTCGCTGAAATGCCTTCACCGTTTTTTGAGTTCCCAGGATATTCATACCAAGGGAATGCCCCGAAAACACCACGCTATCAAATTCATCTTGAAGAGAATCATCGGGGTCATCGTAATACATCGACATCTCTTCCAGGATCACATTGCGTTCTCGATTGATTTGACTCGAAGGGAAGATAGAATCAAAAGTGATGTCGGTGAGCAACTCCAACGCGCGTTCAAAATACTCGTCGCGCAACGAGGCGTAGAACAAGATCTTTTCTTTGTCTGTGAACGCATTAAGCTCCCCTCCCAACGATTCCAGTCGATTTAAGATGTGAAAGGCTTTGCGTTTGCGCGTACCCTTGAAAGCCATGTGCTCCCAAAAATGGGCAATGCCCTGGTTCGTCAATGTCTCATCCCGACTACCGATGTCCAGCATGATGCCGCAGTGCACAATTTTAGTCGTAGTGATGCGGTTATGCACCACTCGGATTCCATTCTTTAAGGTATAGATTTCGTAGTCTCTCATGCCTGATCAACACTTTTTCAAGTCCAAAAATTACTGAATGAAGGTGGAAAAAACCTCTCAAAATATGCCTCATTTTAGCACCTTTTGAGACAACTTTTGGGGCTTTTTGCCACCCCCGGGATCGAATCCAGTTTCGGAACTAGTGGTCAGTATTCTCTTTCCTCCAATCCTATCCCCAATTGCTTCAATTCGGCCAAAATTGGGTTGTAAAATTCGGGGGTAACAGGGATCGCCACGCCCCTACTCCTGAACTTGTCTTGCAATAGAAGTTTGGTGGCAATTCCTACCGGAATTCCAACCGTCTTGGCCATCGCGGTGTATGTTTCATCCTCGCCAATCGTTGATAGCCATGCTTGGATTTCTTTTTCCTTGCCACCAATGGAATATTTCAACCGGTGCCACATCACAATAAAATCCTTGTCACCGGCATTGAGCTTCCATCTCTTGTTGAGAATATGTTCCAGGACTTGAGCCGGCGTTGCTTTTTCCAAACCAATTTTTTCGCCGGAGAAAAGCCCGCTCCAAGTCAGTCGCTTCATTTCTTCGCCGTCGCGTGAAACTCCAAAACGCTTGCAAATTTCTTCTTGTGCATCTATCCCTGAATCAATGAAAGATAAAATGAAATCGTTGTGTGTCATCGCGGCGACTCCGTCCAGGGCGTACGTGTCGTCGCAGCAACCCAGTTGAGCCAAAATATTCCACGCTCCACAATAGCCTTTGTTTCTCAAGGTGCCGCGCAATACCGTCTTGCATTGTTGCAACCCATACACATCAACATATTTTAACGAATCTCGATTGGCATAACCCTCGAACTCGCCTTGCCCGGGAACCGAGACGGGTGTGAACCGTTGAAAAAGCTGTTGGTAGGGTACATATTTATATTTCCCATCGTGCAAATACTTGGCCGTGCCTTGTCCAGCCAGCACCACATTTCTCGGATTCCAAGTAAACTTGTAGCGCCAGGGATTGTCAGGATCAGTTTCGGGAGCAATCAATCCACCGGTAAACGATTCGAAAGAATGCATCACCCCACCCTGTGCTTTTATTTTATCTATCACCTGCATCGCACTCATGTGGTCGATGCCCGGATCGAGTCCACATTCGTTCAAAAACAAAAGTCCATTCATCTTTGCCTCCGTATCAAAATGCTTCATCTCGTCAGAGACATAGCTGGCGGTGATCAAGTGTTTCTTCTCGCTCAGGCAAATTTTTGCAACTTGAGGATGGAGACT
>Ga0310811_10011656_pt1 | contig 11414 bp, 11 predicted proteins | sample YCmetagenome_FD_207642 | JGI IMG/M metagenome (GOLD analysis project Ga0310811, IMG submission 207642) | Soil microbial communities from experimental microcosm in Duke University, North Carolina, United States - YC | ecosystem: Engineered > Artificial ecosystem > Soil microcosm > Unclassified ... | reverse complement strand
TCAACCGGCAGGTAGGCGCCGGTGATGTAGGCGGCGGCCGGCGAGAGCAGGAACGCGACAATGCCGGCGACATCCTCAGGCTTTGCGAAACGCTTCGCCGGAATCTGCCCTTCCATCTGCTCGCGGAATTTATCGTACTTCGACAGCATCTCGGTATCGATGAAGCCGGGCGCCACGTAGTTGACGGTGATATTGCGGCTCGCGATCTCGACCGCGAGCGTGCGCGTGTAACCAAGCAGCGCGGCCTTCGTGGCGGCATAGGCGGCATTGCCCTGATTGCCGCGCTCTGCGGTTACCGAGCCGATGACGACCACGCGCCCGTCCTTGGCGCGCATCATGGTGCGCACGAGGCCGGTCACGAGGCGCGTGAACGACCAGAAATTCACCTGCATCGCGGCCTCGGCCTTGTCCTGATCGAGCATCACGGCGAGCGTGTCGTAGGACTGCCCGGCATTGTGCACGAAAGCGGAGTAGGGGCCTTCCTTTTCCAGCGTCGCCACAAGTTGGTTCACGGCTGCTCTGTCGGCGAGATCGGCCTGATGTGCCGCAAAGCTGCGGCCGGGATGTGCGGCGGCGAGCTCTTTCACCAGGGCATCCGCCTCCGCGCTCGCGGAGCGATACGTGAAGGTCACGTCATGGCCGGCTGCAGCAAGAGAGCGGACGATCGCCGAGCCGAGCCCGCGGCCGCCGCCGGTGACCAGAACACGCCGCGCGGTTTCCGCCATCAGCGCGGCTCCCGTCCCATGACGAGGGCGACGTTCTGCCCTCCGAAGCCGAAGGAATTGGAGATCACGTGCGTAACGCGCGCATCACGCGCCTTGTTTGGCACCACGTCGAGCGGGATGCTCGGGTCGGGAACGTGGTAATTGATCGTTGGCGGAATGCGCTGGTTTTCAAGCGTGAGCAGGCTGAACACGGACTCCACTGCGCCGGCCGCCGAGATGGTGTGCCCGATCATCGACTTGTTGGACGAGATCGGGATGCTCTTCGCGCGTTCGCCAAACACGGTCGAAACGCTCAGGTACTCGTTCTTGTCATTCTCCGGCGTGCTGGTCCCGTGCGCGTTGATATAGTCGATATCCTCCGGCGCGAGCCCCGCATCGTTGAGCGCATTGCGCATGCAGCCGATGCTCGGCTTGCCGTCCGGGCTGGAGCGCGTGCGGTGGAAGCTGTCGGCCATCTCGCCGGCGCCTTCGAGTACGCCGAGGATTTTCGCACCTCGCGCTTGCGCCGCTTCGAGTCGCTCCAGCACCAGCGCGCCGGCACCTTCCGCCATGACAAAGCCATCGCGGTCCTTCGAGAATGGGCGCGAGGCGCCCTGCGGTGGATCATTGCTGGTCGACAAGGCGGACAGGAGCGAGAAGCGGATCAGCGATTCCGCGTTCACCGATGCGTCGGTGCCGATGCAGAGCGCGGCGTTTGCTTCTCCACGCCGGATCGCCTCGACCCCGAGCTGAATCGCCGAGGCGCCGGACGCGCAGGCCGTTGACAACGAGATCGGCGATCCCTTCGTGCCAAAGTGCTCCGCGATGTTGCCGGCGACGGAGCCGAACAGGAAGCGCTCGTAGATGTGGCGGAAGTTGCCGGTCTCGCCCGCGCGCATCAGATCCGCATAACCGAGGTCACCGTTCGCTCCAGAGGCGCGCACCAGTTCCTCACGCTGGTCCCACTCGATCTCGACCGGCGCGACCGCGATGAAGAGCGGGCCCGGGAAATCGCCGCGGCTGCCGATGTTGGACTGCGCGATGGCTTCCTCGGCGGCCATCGTGGCAAGCCGTTCGGACAATTCCGGCGAGGAATGATGCTCGACCGGAATGAAGTCGATGGTGCCTGCGATGCGGGTCTTCAGGCCTTCGGTCGAGATACGCGTGAGTTCGCGGATGCCGGACTCACCGGCGGTCAGCTTGCGCCAGTTGTCCTCTCGTCCCGCGCCGAGCGAAGTGATAACGCCCATGCCGGTGACGACGACGATCGGCCGGCCCGCGTGGTCAGTCTTCGCCATTGCGCATCCCCTTCACTCGACGGCTTCGACGAGAGCGAGACCCTCGCCGCGCCTGTGCCCGATGCTCGTCACCACCACCTGCCGCAGCGGCGCATTCATCGCCCGCTCGACTCCGGATTCGTCGGCCGGCGGAAACAGATGGCCGTGCCGCAGCGCTATCGCGGCGAGCGCGATATTAGCCGGAAATTGTGGCTCAAGCCCATGACCGAGATGGGTGCCGGTTGCGCGCACGGCAAGGCCGGGATGCTTGCCAAAGAAAGCCCGTTCCTCCGCGGTGACCGGTTCGACGCCGCTCGCCCCCGACACGATGGCGGCATTCTCCGGCTTCACCCGTTGGGCAACGCTCGACCACATGCGCTCGAGCGCCCCCGTGATCGCGCCCGGCATGCGTTTCACCTGATCGGATTCGATGCTGGTCAGCCGTGCGAATGGCCTGGCGCCGCGCTGGAGCGCGTGCTGCTTTTCTTCCAGGACCAGAAACGCCGCGATCGTGCCAAGCTCCAGGCCGCCGCCGATCGCGGCGCGCTCCCAGACGCGCGTGTGTTGGTCGTGAGTCAGACATTTCGCCAGCACGTAGTAGAGCATGACGTCGAACCGCTCGGCGTTATAGGCGCCCCCGACGAGCGCAATGTCGCTCTGCTTGGCTGTGATACGGGCATGCGCGATGCGCAGTGCGTCAACCCCGGCCTGCTCTTCACCCATGAACGTGCGGGAGGAGCCAGTGACGCCGTGCACGATCGAGATATTGCCGGCCATCAGGTTCGCGAGCTGTGCCAGGAACAGGGTGGGGCGCAGATCGCTCATCAGGCGCTGATTGAGGTAGGCACCGTGATCGTTCGCGGTGCGCAGGCCTGCCAGCACGCTGATGTCCGTCTTGCCGTCACGCTCACCGCCGCCCGCCGCGACGATCATGTCAGTGTGCGCGAGAAGGTCGGGATTCCCCTTCATGCCGGCGTTTTCGAGCGCGAGACCCGCGGCATAGACGCCGTAGCGCTGCCACGCCTCCATCTGGCGCTGGTCGCCCTTCTTCGGGATCTGCTTGTCGAAATCGACCGGCACGGCGCGGTGGACGACATAGGGTGCGAACGCCGTGGTGTCGGCGGTGGACGGCTTGCCGAGGGCCTCCCAATGCGCCTCGATGCCCTCGCCAAGGCAGCTGACGATCCCGATCCCGGTGATCCACACCTCACGCGCTTCAGCCATGGGCTAGCACTTCCAGGGGGAATGCGATCTCGGCCGCGATTTTTTCCATGCTGGCGCGGAATGAGGGATCGGGGAACTCGACCAGGCGGAAGGTCAGCTCAGCGTTGCACACCGGCTTCCCCTCGCATGTGATCTCGGCCTTGGTAACCGCGAAGCCGGAGCCGTCGTGCACCAGTTTCGCCGAGGCGACAAGCTTCTGACCCGGGGTCACGAAGGTGCGCAGCTTTGCATCCTTCACCGCCGCGAAGAACGGCATCCGGGTGAACTTGTGCAGGGCGATCAGGAGCCAGCCGGAAGTCTGGTTCATCGTCTCGATCAGCAGCACGCCCGGCATCAGGGGGTGGCCCGGGAAATGGCCCTCGAAAATCGTCGAAGCTGTCGGGACCGTCGCCTCGGTGCGGATCGTGTGGTCGGCAAGCCTGAGTTCGACAATCCGGTCGATGAGGAGAAAGTACTCGAGGCGCATGCGATCTCGATTTAAGCGGGCGCCGCACCCTTCGCGGCGATCAGCTCGTCGATGCGCGCGCAGAGGTTCTTGAGTACGAAATACTGCTCGGTCGTCGCCTTGCCGTCGTTGACCTCCTGCGTCCACTGCTCCAGCGGCAGCTTGATGCCGAACGCCTTGTCGATCGCAAAAGCCACGTCCAGGAAGTCCAGGCTGTCGATGCCGAGGTCGTCGATGGCGTGGCTATCCGGCGTGATCTTCTCGCGTTCGATGTCGCACGTCTCGGAAATGATGTTGGCCACGGTGTCGAAAGTCGAGGACATCGGCAACCCTCTGAAATTAGTCTGTTTTTGGTAGGGGCGCCTTACCGCGCTTGATCCCCCCGGCCGGGAGCCGGGCACCCGTCCGCCGTCTTATCGCGCGAGGCCCGTATAGCCAAGAGCGTGGGTGACAATCAATGGCGGACGCCACAGCGAACTGAGGTCGTGGGGTGCACGCGGCGCGCGCCCGTTCTGCTGCGCGGCGGGACTGAAGCCGTCGCGATCGCGGTTGTCGAATCCCGTGCAAGTAGATCGCCGCTCCACATAAGACATCCTTGTTATTGTCGACGAATGCTACACTCTCGGAAAGGTTATGAAGGGTGTTACAGACTTCCATAAATAGTGAAGCCGATGACGTCTGATCGATTGAAGGTCACAGAATACCTTATGCAGCAAGGTTAATACGCTTCTATCCGCTTTCTCTGCCACATTGATTCCTCATTCTAGCCAGCTTCGGGTCGGGAAATCGTACGATTTGCTGGCCAAGCGGTTCCCCGTATCCACAAACAAAAGAAGGGACACCCGCGCATGGTTATGCGGAAACTTGGATATTTGGGGCTTGCCGGACTTCTCGTTCTCTCAATCGCAAGCGTTGCAGAAGCAAAGCATCGAACAAGACACTCGCATTCGGTCGGAAACTCTCATTCAGGACTGGCTTCGGTTTATGCATCACGGGCTGACGGCTACGCCGGAGGCCGCAGCGCCAGTGGCGAGCGCGTGTCGTCGGGCGCGCTGACCGCCGCGCATCGCAGCCTGCCGTTCGGCACCATGGTGCGCGTGACCAACACCCGCAACAACAGGTCCGTGGTGGTGCGCATCAATGACCGCGGACCGTTCGTGCGGGGCCGCGTGATCGATCTGACGCCTGCGGGCGCTCATGCGATCGGCATGTCCGGCCTTGCGCCGGTTTCGCTGTCGGTTGTGAGCAAGAGCTAAGAAACTACTTCGTCGGGCCGGCGGAGGGCGCCGGAATGGGCGTGCAATCCCGCCGGCCCGACAACACGCAATCCTGATTGCGGCGTATCTCGGCCATCGTGTTCGCGATCCAGACACCCGCGACAACAAGCAGGACGCACGCGAGCAACCCCAATCCATTGTTGATCATGCGCTGGCGGTAGTCGTCGGGTTCGCCCTGAGCGTATTTTTCGACGCCCTCGACCGGGCGATCCGGTTTCCCCGGCGGCGGCACGCGCGGTCGGGCGCGGCGGAACGGCAGGACCCGGCCGCGTTCATCGCCGCGGGGAACGTTCGACGACATGGATCGATTCTAGCACTTCCGGGCCTGCGTCGCGCCGGTCCATTAGGCGTCGCGCGCATGCACGGGTTTGCCCGCCACATAGGTTGCCGCTACGGCACGGTCGTCGCCCAGCATCATCAGGGCGAACAGCACATCGTCAATCGATTCGGCTCGCTCGCTGCGCAGCGCGAGGAGGGGCGTAGCCTTGGGATCGAGGACGACGAGGTCGGCTTCGAGGCCAGGCGCGATCGAACCGACGCGGTCTTCCAGCGCAAGCGCCCGCGCGCCACCAAGCGTCGCGAGATAAAACGCCTGCACGGCGCCGAGCGCGTGCCCATTGAGCTGGGCGATCTCGTAGGCAGCACCCATGGTGGCAAGGAGGGAAAAGCTGGTTCCGCCGCCGATGTCGGTGCCGAGGCCGACCTCGACGGGCCGCTTCGCATCCTTGAGCCGTGACACCTGCAACAGTCCTGACCCGAGGAACAGGTTCGACGTCGGGCAATGCGCGATCGCGGACCTGCTCTCATGGCAGCGGCAGATCTCATCCTCGGAGAGATGCACGCCATGCGCCAGCACCGCGCGCTTCCCGATCAGCCCATGATGGTCGTAGACGTCGAGATAGTTCTTCCGTTCGGGAAACAGCTCGGCGGTCCATTCAACCTCGCGGCGATTTTCCGCGATGTGCGTCTGCATCAGCACGCCCGGGTGCTCGCGCCATAACGTACCCGCCGCATCAAGCTGCGCCGCCGTGCTGGTGCCGGCGAAGCGCGGCGTGATCGCATAAAGGGAGCGCCCGCGGCCATGCCAGCGCGCGATCAGGGCCTTGGAGTCGTCGTAGCCCTGCTGCGCCGTGTCACGCAGCGCATCCGGGGCGTTGCGATCCATCAGCACCTTGCCGGCGATCATGCGCATCCCGCGCCGCTCGGCTTCGGCAAACAGGGCGTCCACCGATTGCGGGTAGACGGCGCAAAACACCAATGCGGTCGTCGTGCCGTTGCGCAGAAGCTCGTCGCAGAACACGCGCGCCATCGCCTCGGCGTGAGCCGGGTCCCTGAAGGCCATCTCGGCCGGAAAAGCGTAACGGTTGAGCCAGTCGAGGAGCTGTTCGCCATAGGAGGCGATCATTCCGGTCTGCACGTAGTGAACGTGCGTATCGATAAAGCCTGGCGCGATCAGGCATCCTTCGTGATGCGTCACAGCCGTTCCAGCCGGCAGCGATCGCATGATCTCCGCAGCCGGCCCGACCTGCTCGATGATGCCGTTGCGGCAAACGACAATTCCATCACGCTCGGTGGCGAACGCCCGACCGCGATCGGTGAGGAACGGATCGTCCCGGCACGTGACGATCGTGCCGCGCAGCGCCGTTATCCCGCCCGTCCCGACCATGCGTGCCTCAAGCAGAATCCGTTTTCGATTATGACCCACCGGCGCGCATTCGTCTGCGCTGGCAGGGATGGACGGTACGGTGAGGCCCCCCTATGGTTCCCGCCATGAACCGCAGCCGCATTCGCCGCTTCGCCGCTATTGTGGCGGCTTACGCAATCGCGTTGCAGGCGCTGTTCACCGCCTTTCTGGTACCGGGCCAGATGGCATTCGCCGGCGTCGAAGGGTCGGCGATCTGCCGGTCAGGGGCGGAGTCCGGCTCGCCGCATCAGCCTTCGAATCGTGACGAATGCTGCGCCATGTGCATGTCGGGCTGTGGGGCGCAGCCGCTCGGAACGACGCCCCGCGTCGTATCGTTCGTGCCATGGTCCGCCGGGACCATTCCGACGGCCGCGCGCAGGGCCGACGCGGCTCTGCCGCGGATCGCCGATCGAGGTCCGCACGCTGCGCGCGCTCCACCCGCCGGCTGACATTCGCAATTCGTCAGCAACGCGCCGCGTGTTCGCGGCAATCCGGCATGGAGCAAAACAATGACACGGCATTTCCTCGCAGCTTTGCTGCTCACCTTCCTTGCAAGCAGTGTGCAGGCCCACGAGTACAAGCTTGGCTCACTCGAGATCAAACATCCCTGGACGCGCGCAACGCCGAAGAGCGCGCAGGTCGCCGGCGGCTATATGAAGATCATCAACACCGGCACCACGCCCGATCGCCTGGTCGGCGGCTCGACCGACGTCGCCAAGAGCTTCGAGATTCATGAAATGAGCATGAATGGCGGCGTGATGAAGATGCGCGAGCTCAAGGACGGGCTGGAGATCGCGCCGGGCGCAACCGTCGAGCTCAAGCCCGGCTCCTATCACATCATGATGATGAACCTGTCGCATCCCTTGGCGAAAGGCGACAAGGTGAAGGCGTCGCTCAATTTCGAGAAGGCCGGCAAGGTCGATGTCGAATTCGCCGTTCAGGCGATCGGCGGGAATGCCGCCGGGATGGACATGAAGGAACATACGCAATAGCGCCGCGCCTTCGCTTCACCTTGGTGTGAGTGGCGGTTTTTGCGAACCGTCGCTTGCTTGCAAATCTCGATGCAATCTTGATAGTGCCGCCGCCACGGTCACCCGTGGCGCGTCTTCGCGCTTGGAACGGACCGTGGCACCGAGCAATCAGCTTCTTCTGCGCGTCTTTGCGGGTGCCATCTTCCTGAGCGCTGCGCTTCTCTTCGCCGTGCAGCCGATGTTCGCCAAGATGGTGCTGCCGAAGCTCGGCGGCACGCCGGCGGTGTGGTCGGTCGCCATGGTGTTCTTTCAGGCGGTACTGCTCGCCGGCTACGCCTATGCGCACGCGCTGACGAAATATCTCCCGGGCAAGCGCTCGATCGTGGTGCACCTCGCCGTGATGTGCGCGGCAGTGCTGTTCCTGCCGCTCGCGATCGCCTCGTGGTGGGGACGCCCGCCTGCGGATGCGACCGCGGCACTCTGGCTGCTCGGGCTGTTTGCCGTCTCGATCGGCTTGCCGTTCTTCGCGCTCTCCGCCAACGGGCCGCTGCTGCAGGCCTGGTTCGCCCGCACCAACCACCCAAGCGCCAGTAATCCCTACTTTCTCTATGCGGCGAGCAATATCGGCAGCTTCCTTGCGCTGCTGTCATATCCGTTCGTGCTGGAGCCGCTGAGCGCGCTCGGCCAGCAGACGCGCGGGTGGGCGGTGCTGTTCATCGTGCTCATCGTGCTGATTGCGTGGTGCGGTTGGCTGATGCTGCGCGCGCCGCACTCTGAACCGACGGAGGTTGGAGCGGCATCCGACACACCGCCGAGCTGGCGCGACGCGGCGCGATGGGTCGCGCTGGCGGCGGTTCCCTCCGCGCTGCTCATCTCGGTCACCTCGCACATCTCGACCGATATTGCCGCCGCGCCATTCATGTGGGTGATCCCGCTTGCGCTCTATCTCCTGACTTTCGTGATCGTGTTTTCGAAACGGCCGCTTCTTCCGCATGGCTGGATGGTGGCAGTCGAGCCCTTGTTCATCGTCGCGCTCGCCGGCCTCATTGTGCTGGAGATCCGCCAGTATGTGCTCGGGCTTCTTGCGCTCAACGTCGTGGCGTTCTTCGTCATCACGATGGTGTGCCATGGCGAGCTGTCCCGCAGCCGCCCGGCCGCGCAGCATCTGACTGCGTTCTACATGTGGATGTCGGCAGGCGGGGTCATCGGCGGCATTTTTGCCGGGCTCATCGCGCCGAACGTCTTTTCGTGGGTTCTCGAGTATCCGCTCCTGGTCGTGCTTGCGATCCTGTGCCGGCCGGGATTGGAGTTGCCGACCAACTGGCGCACGCAGCTGCTGTGGCTCGCCGCGATCGCGGTCGTCGCGGTCGTGGCTTTTCCCGGCCTGACCGAACGCTACGTGACCGACGAGAAGACGTTCTACTGGGTGATCGGCGGCCTGCTCGTGGTGGCGGGCCTGGTATCGCGCGAGCCGCTGCCCTTCGCGGCGGTGATCGCAGTCGTCTTCATCATTGGAACTTCATACCGTCCCGACAGCGAAGTGCGCGAGACGATGCGCAGCTTCTTCGGCGTGCACAAGGTGACCGAGACTGCCGACGGCTACTTCCGCGTCTTCATGCACGGCACCACGATCCATGGCGCAGAGCGCCTGCGCGACGACGAGGGCGAGCCGGTCACCGGGCAGCCGCCGATGATCACCTACTATCATCCGAACTCGCCGATGGGCGTCACCGTAAAGGCGGTGCGCGCGCGTGTCGGTGGGCCGATCAAGGTGGCGGTTGTCGGGCTCGGCACCGGCACCTTCGCGTGCTTCGCGGAGCCGGGGGACACCTTCAAGTTCTATGAGATCGACGCGACGGTGGAGACGCTCGCCCGCAATTCCGGCCGGTTCCATTATCTCGAACGATGCGCGCCCGACGTGCCCGTGGTGCTTGGCGACGCACGCCTCACGCTTGAGGAAAGCCCGGATCGATACGACCTGATCGTGCTCGATGCCTTCACTTCCGATGCGATTCCGGTGCATCTGATGACGCAGGAGGCCATGGCCATCTATGCCTCGAGGCTTGCGCCCCATGGCATCGTGATGATGCACATCTCGAACCGGCACATGGAGCTTGCCTCGGTGGTGGCGGGGATCGCGCATGCCAATGGCCTGGTCAGCCGGCATAACAACCGCGTAGCCCGTGAAGGCGAGGACGATGCGCGCTACGTTTTCACCTCCAATGTGGTGATCAGCGCGCGCGAGGAGTCCGATTTCGGACAGTTGCTCCAGGACGAAGACTGGAGCGAGCTGACGATCGATGCGGACCAGCGCACCTGGACCGACGACTATTCGAACATCATCGGCGCGATCATGCGCAATCTGCACAGGGCCTACCCGTGGCTCCCGTGGGGAGAATGAGCATGCCATCCGAGCGGTTCGAGTTTCCCAATGCGCGCGGCGAGAAGCTTGCCGCCGTACTGGACAGGCCGGCGGGCGAGCCGAGGGCCTACGCGCTGTTCGCGCATTGCTTCACCTGCGGCAAGGATGTGCTGGCCGCCAAGCGCATCGCCGAAGGCCTGACTGCGCGCGGCATCGCGGTGCTGCGCTTCGATTTCACCGGGCTCGGCGCGAGCGAGGGCGAGTTCGCCAACACCCATTTCTCGTCGAATGTCGCCGACCTGATCGCGGCTGCGAACCATTTGCGCGAGATGTATCGCGCGCCCGGGCTCCTGATCGGCCATAGCCTGGGCGGCGCCGCGGTCCTCGCCGTTGCCCAGCATTGCCCGGAGGCGCGGGCAGTGGCGACGATAGGGGCTCCGGCCGATCCGGCGCATGTCACAGGGCTGTTCAGGGAGCACGTTGCGGATATCCACGCCAAGGGAGAGGTGGAGGTGGCGCTTGCCGGGCGGCCGTTCCGCATCCGCCAGGAATTCCTCGATGATGTCGCCGAGCAGAAGCTGCATCAGTGCCTCGCCAATCTGCGCAAGGCGCTGCTGGTGCTGCACTCGCCGACCGACGATCTGGTCGGCATCGAGAATGCAAGCTCGATCTTCGCCGCGGCGAAGCATCCCAAGAGCTTCATCTCGCTCAGCGGCGCCGACCATCTCTTGAGCAAGCGCGCGGATGCGACGTATGTCGCCGAAGTCATCGCCGCGTGGTCGCAACGCTATCTCGATATGGTGCCGCAGCCGGACATGCAGCCGATCGAGGGCGTGCTGGTCTCCGAAACCGGCAACGGCAAGTTCGAGCAGTCGATCGTCGCAGGGACGCACCGGTATCTCGCGGACGAACCGGTCTCGGCCGGCGGCAACGGCAGCGGGCCAAGTCCCTACGAATACCTTCTGGCCGCGCTTGGCGCCTGCACCGCGATGACCATCCGGCTCTATGCCGAGCACAAGAAACTGCCGCTCAAGCGCGTGTCCGTGCATCTGACGCACGACAAGATCCATGCGGCCGATTGCGAGAGCTGCGAGACGAAGGAGGGGAAGATCGACCGCATCGAACGCGAGATCACGCTCGAAGGCGACCTTTCCGCTGAGCAGCGTGCGCAACTGATGGGGATCGCGGACAAATGTCCGGTGCACCGCACGCTGCATTCGGAAATCGATGTCCGCACCCGGGAAGCCGCATGATCGTCATCGTCGGGGCAGGGCAGGCGGCGGCGCAACTCGTCCTCAGCCTGCGGCAGGGTGGCTACAAGGAGCCGATCCGCATGATCGGCGACGAGCCCTATGCGCCCTATCAGCGCCCGCCGCTGTCGAAGAAGTTTCTCACCGAGCGCCCGGCCGCCGACACGCTCTATTTCCGCCCGGAGAAATTCTGGAGTGAGCAGGGCGTTGCCGCGGAGTA
>Ga0310811_10011655_pt1 | contig 11414 bp, 7 predicted proteins | sample YCmetagenome_FD_207642 | JGI IMG/M metagenome (GOLD analysis project Ga0310811, IMG submission 207642) | Soil microbial communities from experimental microcosm in Duke University, North Carolina, United States - YC | ecosystem: Engineered > Artificial ecosystem > Soil microcosm > Unclassified ... | reverse complement strand
GGAGAAGGACCCGGCGATGTTCGCCTTCATCCAGAAGACGGCCAGGGAATTGGGGCTGGAGGCGATCTACAAGGTGGTGCGGATGGATGTGTTCAAGTTCATTGCGCAGTGCCCCGAGCGTTTCGACCTGATCTTTGCCGGTCCGCCCTATGCGCTGGACACGATCGACGAGCTTCCCAAGCAGATCGTGAGCCGCGGGCTGCTTCATGACAACGGGTGGTTCATCCTCGAACATACGCCGCGGAATAACTATGAAGGTTATCCGCTTTATGCAACGCAACGGAGCTATGGGACGACGGTCTTTTCCATTTTTGTGAATAAGAAGAGCTAAGATGTCACCTATTTTCATAACCGGTATCGGTACGGGTGTCGGCAAGACGCTGGTCTCGGCGATCGTGACGGAAGCGATCGGCGGCTGGTACTGGAAGCCGGTGCAGGCGGGTTTTGACGAGGGGACGGATGCCGAATGGGTCGGCGAGCGGCTAAGCCGTCGAGCGGCTCATGGGGACCTTGCCGGAGCGTCGCGGGTGCTGCCTGAGGCGTATAGGTTGCGCATGGCCGCTTCACCGCATATTGCCGCGCGTGAGGAGGGAGTGGTGCTGACCGTGGAGCATATCGCGTCGCGGTTGCCGATGGAGCGGCCATTAGTGGTCGAAGGAGCGGGGGGACTGCTGGTGCCGCTGAATGATACGGAATTCATGGCAGACCTGGCATTGGCGCTGGATGCGACGGTGATCCTGGTGAGCCGCAACTACCTGGGCAGTATCAATCATTCGCTTCTGACGGCAGAGGTTTGCCGGGTGCGGGGCCTGCGGGTAGGAGGATGGATCTTCAATGACCAGTATATGAATTATGAGGAGGAGATCGTCCGGTGGAGCGGTTATCCCCGCCTGGGGTCGGTGCCTTTCCGGGAGACGCCGGATAGCGAATTTGTGGCGGCCCAGGCCAAGCTGATCCGGCCGGCCCTGAGCGCGACTCGTTAATTTGACGTATCTTTATGGAAGGCAAACCGGAATAATGAATTTTAACTTCCCATTGTTAAGGCCGATACGAATCCTTTTATTTCCTTTTTCCCTGATCTACGCTCTCATTGTTACCGTCCGGAACTGGTGTTTTGATAAGAAGATCCTTCCTTCCACCTCATTTAACCTGCCCGTGATCTGTGTCGGCAACCTGGCCGTCGGGGGAACGGGGAAGTCTCCGATGGTCGAGCTGCTGATCCGGCTGCTGAACGACCGGTATCCTATCGCGGTGCTAAGCCGGGGGTATAAGCGGAAGACAAGAGGGTATGCGCTGGCGAATGCCTCGACGACGGCGCTGGACATTGGAGATGAGCCGATGCAGTTCCATAGCAAATTCCCGGAGGTGGCCGTGGCGGTAGGAGAGGAGCGGATCGTCGCTATTCCGCAGTTGCTGCATGACCGGCCGGAGACAAGGGTGATCATCCTGGACGACGCCTTCCAGCATCGGGCGGTCTGGGCGGGGCTGAATATTTTGCTGACGGACTACTCCAATCTTTTTACCCGGGACTGGTGGTTGCCGAGCGGGGACCTGCGGGATGCGCCATCGAGCTATCGCCGGGCCCAGGCCATTGTCGTCACGAAATGCCCGGACGACCTGGATGAGGACCAGCGGCGGTCCATTGCGATCGAGATCGGTCCGCGGCCGGGGCAGCAGGTGTTCTTTTCGGCGATCGATTACGGGACGCCTTATCATATCACCCGGCGGGATGGGGGGGTGATCGACGAGGACGTGGAAGTGCTGCTGGTGACCGGCATCGCCAATCCCGAACCGCTGAAGCGATGGCTGAACGACCATTCCCGGACCTATTATGAGATCGCCTACGGGGATCATCATATCTTCACGATCGATGACCTGCATACGATCACTCGCCGGTTTGCCGCCATTACCGCCGGGAAGAAGCTGATCCTGACCACCGAAAAAGATGCGGTGCGGTTGATCAAATTCAGGCAGGAGCTGGAAGAATGGCCTTTTTACGTGTTGCCGATCACCCCTCGGTTCCTGTTCGGGGAAGAGGAGCGGTTTGCCGATAGGATCATACAATTTATCAATGAATTCAAATGAAGAACAAGAGAAAACAAAAACATAAGAACAAGAAAAAGGACGGGGCGCCAGACGCCAGCCTGCTTACGGGAAGACTAGACGTCACCCGCAGCGGGATGGGTTTTGTGATCGTCGAAGGCCGGGAACAGGATATCCTGGTGCGGCCCGCGGACTTCAATACCGCCTTGCATGGCGATACCGTGCGGGTCCGGGTCGTGAATACGGGCGGACGCAGCGGGCGGTCCCAGGGAGAAGTGGTGGACGTTGTGGAACGCAAGCAGCTGGAATTCCTCGGCCGCCTCGAGATCAGCGCGTCCTTTGCCTTCTTTATCGCCGAAAGTGATAAGCCGATGCCCGATATCTATGTGCCGCTGACCCAGCTGAACGGGGCGGTCAACAATGACAAGGTCATCGTTCGCATTACCCAGTGGGAGAAGAACAAGAAGCCCCAGGGCGAGGTCGTACAGGTGATGGACAAGAGCGATGAGAACGACCTGGCGATGAAGGATATCCTGCTGGAGAGCGGTTTTCCGATCTTTTTCCCGGAGAACGTGCTGGAAGAGTCGGAGCGGCTGCCCGATGTGATCCCGGCGGCGGAGATCGCAAAGCGTAAGGACCTGAGAAGCCTGTTGACCTTTACGATCGACCCGGTGGACGCCAAAGACTTTGACGATGCCATCTCCATTCGCCGCGTGGACAAGGGCGAGCTGGAGATCGGCGTACATATTGCTGATGTAAGCTACTATGTGGAGCCGGAGACGGCCCTCGACAAGGAAGCTTACACCCGGGCGACCTCGGTCTACCTGCCCGACCGCGTGAACCCGATGCTCCCCGAGCGGATCTCCAACGAGCTTTGCTCGCTCCGGCCACATGAGGACAAGCTGACCTTTTCGGCCATTTTCCGGATGACGCCGGATGGCAAGGTCAAGCACAGCTGGCTGGGGCGGACCGTGATCCATTCCGATCATCGGTTCACGTACGAGGAGGTGCAGGAGACGATCGAGCAGAAGACCGGGCTTCATCAGCCCGAGATCGAGCTGCTGAATGATATTGCGCAGCGGCTGCGCAAACAGCGTTTCCGGAAAGGGGCGATCAATTTCTCGTCCACGGAGGTGCGCTTCAAGCTGGATGAAAAGGGCAAGCCGATCGGCATCATGGTGAAGGAGAGCAAGGAGTCCCATCAGCTGGTGGAGGAATTCATGCTGCTGGCGAACCGGGCCGTGGCCGAATATGTCGGAAAGATCAAGGTCAAGCAGAAGCCGCTGCCGTTCCCATACCGGGTGCATGACACCCCGGACAAGGAGAAGCTGCAGCCTTTTATGGAGTTCGCCAAGAAATACGGGCATGTCTTCGACGTGTCTACGCCGCAGGCCATCGCGAAGTCCTTTAACCAAATGCTGCAGGATGTGAAGGGGCGGCCGGAGCAGCATGTGCTTGAAACCCTGGGAATCCGGACCATGGCAAAAGCCATCTATACCACCGAGAATATCGGCCACTATGGGCTGGGATTCGAACACTATTGTCACTTTACCTCGCCGATCCGGCGCTATCCGGACGTAATGGTTCACAGAGTGTTACAAGAGGTATTGGAAGGAAAGATCGAACCGGACAAGAAAATGGAGGCCAAGTGCAAACAGTCGAGCGAACGGGAGCGGGCTGCGATGGAGAGCGAGCGGGCCGCCAACAAATACAAACAGGTGGAATATATGCAGGGGTTCCTCGGGGAGGAGTTCGAGGGGGTGATCAGCGGGGTGGCCGCGTTCGGGTTCTGGGTGGAGACGTTGGAGCATAAGTGTGAAGGGCTGGTCAGTCTCAACAGCCTGATGGAGTATGATGATTTCAGGCATATCGAGAGCGACTATGCGCTGGTGGGCCGCCGTAGCGGGCGGCGGTTCCGGATGGGGGATAAGGTGACGATCAAGATCATCTCGGCCAACCTCAGCAAGCGGCAGCTGGACTATGAGTGGGTGATCACGGCGGCGGAGAAGAATGCCACGCAGGAGGAGCTGGAGGCCGATACCGGAGTGGGCGGGGAAGAGGCGCCGGCCAAACATAAGCCGGCGAGGAAGAAACAAGGGGCGACCAGGCACGGGGCTGCCGGCAGCAAACCCGATAGCGGGCCCAGGCACGCAGGCGGCCCCAGGCATGGGGCAAAGACAGGAAGAAAGAAAAAGAAATAATATCATGCACAGTTTTGAAGAATTATCCGCTGCCTTTGCGAAACGGTTTTCCGACCGGCATTTTCCCGACCATCCCGCCAGCCTTTATGACCCTTCCGTCTATTTTCTCGGGTTGGGGGGGAAGCGGATCCGGCCGGTGCTCTGTCTCATGGGCAACGAGCTGTTCGGCGAGATCGAAGATGACGCCTGGCTGCTGGCCATTGCGCTGGAGCTGTTCCACAATTTCACGCTGATCCACGACGATATCATGGACCGGGCCCCGCTGAGACGGGGGATGCCAACGGTGCATGCCAAATATGGGCCGGCGACGGCCATCCTCAGCGGGGATGTCATGCTGGTGATCGGCTATGACTATATCAGCCGGATCTCGTCGCCACATATCCGGCGTATCCTGCAACTGTACAACCAGACGGCCGTGAAGGTCTGCGAGGGTCAGCAGCTGGATATGGATTTCGAAAGCCGCGAGGTGGTGACGATGGACGAATACCTGCAAATGATCGAGCTGAAGACCTCGGTGCTGCTGGCGGCCAGCCTGCAGATCGGGTCGATCCTGGGAGGCGCCGGGCTGGGCAACCAACAGTCGATCTACCAATTCGGGAAGAACCTGGGGCTGGCGTTCCAGATCCAGGATGATTACCTGGATTGTTATGGCGATGCTTCGAAGTTCGGCAAACAGGTGGGCGGAGATATCGTCGCCGGAAAGAAGACCTTTCTGCTGATCAAGACCCTGGAGGTGGCCAGTGAGGCACAACGGCGGGTGATGAAGTCATTGGAACAGGCGCCGGCGGATGAGAAGGTGGCGGGGATGCTGCGGATGTACCAGGAATGCGGTGTCGACAGCTGGGTGCGTGAGCTCAAGGAGCATTACCGGCAGGAGGCATACCGAAGCCTCGAGGAGATCGCGGTGTTGACCAGGCGGAAGGAACCGTTGCGACAGCTGGTGGATCTGCTGCTGACGCGGGACCATTAAAGCGCTCCCGTGAATTTATTCATGGTCCGCCAATACTTGTCCTTGTAAATTTCGTAGCTGCAAACCAGCTCGTCCTTTCGGTCAGCCCGGATAAGCTGGTCGATGAATTTCGACACCTTTCGAAACTCCCGGCAGGCAAGGTAAATCCTGGTCTCCCCTTTATAAGTCTCCTTTCCCAGGTTCAGGTAGCCGGAGACATCCGTTAACTGACGGTCGAGGTCCTCCTGCAAGCGGTTGAGGGCTTCGAATTGAGATTCGTTCGGCATTCCGTTGTCACCCGGCTCCTTTGTTTTGGAATAGTCGGCCGTGATCACCGCCATCCAGGGATGGGAGGCCTTGGCGTCCCAGCTCAGGAGATCGGTGTTGACGATCGCGATGGAGGGAAGCCCGTCCTCGTCCTCTCCTTCCAGGTTCGCATATTCGTCGCCGGCCGTATCGTGGCGGGTTCCCTCATATTTTTCGACGAACTCTTTTTCCTTCCAGTGGAGGAATTCATTGAGCTTGTCCATTGGGATCAGCGGCAGGTCAGCGGCAGGATCCGGGGCCTTTACAGCGACGTTGTCGATCAGGGTAGCGGCGTTGAGTTCACCGAGCAGGGCGTCCAGGTAGAGCAGGCAACCCTGGGTAATGGTATTTTTATTGTCCTCCGAGTAACCGGGGTGGACCATGACCAGGCTGATCTCATCGGGATATCCCGGCTCTTCTTCATAGAAGAACCGGATGGTCTCGTTGTCGAAAAAGGTTCCGTTCATTTCGATGCTCATGCCCGTTCCCGTGGAGGGTTTCAGGGCCGTGAATTTCCAGCTGGGGAGGGTAGGGGCGGCGGCGATCAGCTCTTCGACGAAGACAAAGCTCTTGATATCCCCTTCGGCGCTGATCACCAGCTCCGCGGTCGCATCGTCGATCATCCCTGTCTCGCAATAGAATTCGGGGTTGAGCGCTTGGAGCCGGGGAACGATCTTGTCCAGGAAACGATTATGGATGAGCTCCCCGTCCTTCTTTTTTATGGTCTCATAAAAAGCGGATGCATTGGGAAGGAACCATTTCCAAAATTCACCAACAGAGGAGGGGGCCGCCGGCTTGCCCAGAAACCTTTTGAAGAAATTCATAGCGCCAGGTAATGGCGGCAAACTACGAGAAATAGTTGTGAAAGAGTTGGCGATTTGCGCTTTTTTTGGCTAGATTTGTTCGGCTGCCGACGCCATTCCTGCTTTCCCCCCAATACTTTATTGTCCCTGCTGTTTTATCAACATAAAGATGTTGCATAAAACAAGCAACGTAACAAATATGAATAGGTTTCCCACACCGCAATTTCGGGACCCTTTGGATGTGTTGCTCAAGCTCTGCTTTTGCATCCACCTGCTAAGTGATGCGTTGAAGGTGTTCTACACCCGGTAGGACCACGCTCTATTGACTCCCTGGGACCTGGTATTCCCGTACCGGGTCACCGGGGAGTATTTGTTTTACAATGCTACGGTATTTATTTCTACCCGGGGACAAAAGCGCCGGGGGGTATGGGGAAAGGGCAGAAATGGTATATCTGATTTGATTGAAAATGCCTAATTTCCACCCTTAAATTAAACCAATCGTAGATGGCCAGCTCGCTTTTCCGAAAGAAATCGCTTGACAGAATTGTACGGGATTCGGCAGATGGGCATTCAGACGGACACGGCAGCGGGCTGAGCAAGGTTTTGACGGTTCGCGACCTCACTTTTATGGGGATCGCGGCGGTGGTAGGAGCGGGTATCTTCTCCACCATCGGGACGGCGGCCTATAATGGGGGTCCGGGCATTTCCATACTTTTTGTCATCACGGCGGTGACCTGCGGTTTCTCGGCACTTTGCTACGCGGAGTTCGCCAGCCGCGTTCCGATAGCGGGGAGCGCGTATACCTATGCCTATGTCGCCTTTGGCGAGCTGATCGCCTGGATCATCGGCTGGGCGCTGATCCTGGAATATGCCATCGGGAATATTGTCGTCGCCATCGCGTGGAGCGGGTATTTCAACAACTTATTGCTGGGTTTCAATATCCATCTGCCGGGATGGATGCTGACCGATCCGGGGTCGGCCAGGACTGCCTTTGAATCGGCGCAGGCGGTGTTGGCACAGGGTGGCGTTCTCAGTGCGTCTGCCAAGGCCGCCATTGCCGCCTGGAACGGTGCGCCGCTGGTCGGCGGGGCGCATATCTTCCTGAATATCCCGGCGTTTTTCATCGTGTGTATCATTTCGTGGATCACGTATATAGGTATACGGGAAAGCAAGAAAACCACCAACTTCATGGTCATCTTCAAGATCGGGGTGGTGATCCTCGTCATTGTGCTGGGGTTCTTTTTTGTCAAGACAGCCAACTGGACGCCCTTTCTGCCCAATGGATTTTCCGGGGTGTTGAAGGGTGTCTCGGCCGTGTTCTATGCCTATATCGGCTTTGACGCGATCTCGACGACGGCGGAGGAATGCAAGGACGCGCAGCGCGACCTGCCCAAGGGAATGATCTATTCGCTGATCATCTGTACGATATTATACATCCTTATCGCGCTGGTGCTGACGGGTATGGTCAATTATAAGGAGCTGATGGTGACCGATCCGCTGGCCTATGTCTTCACCCGTGTCAACCAGAGCTGGATCGCCTATTTCATCTCGGCCAGCGCGGTGGTGGCCACAACGAGCGTGCTGCTGGTATTCCAGCTGGGACAACCCCGCATCTGGATGAGCATGAGCCGGGACGGGCTGTTGCCGAAGGCATTTGGGAAGATCCACAAGAAATATCATACGCCCTGGTTCTCGACCATTGTCACCGGGATCATCGTCGCGGTGCCTTCGCTGTTCATGGGGACGGAGCTGATGCAAAATCTGACGAGCATCGGGACGCTGTTTGCCTTTGTGCTGGTCAGCGGGGGGGTGCTGGTACTTCCCCGGAATGACGGTGTGAAGGGGCGGGGGTTCAAGCTGCCGTATGTCAACGGGCAGATCATCGTTCCGGTGGTGTTTGGCCTGTTCATCATTTTGTTCCGCGAGCGGCTGGCCATGGATCTGAAGAATCTGTCGACGGACGGCCTGCAGGAGGTGCTGTTCCTGGTGTTCTCGCTATTGGCGACGGGGCTGACGATCGCTACGGTCGCCCGAAAATACTCGGTGATCCCGGTGCTGGGGGTGCTTTTCTGTGCCTACCTGCTGATCGAGATCCCGGCCATTGCCTGGCAGTGGTTCTTCGGCTGGATGGCGATCGGGCTGCTGGTATACTTCTCTTATGGCTATCGCCGGAGCCATCTGACGCCGGGACCCCATAAGGGGATCCGGGCCGCGACGGAGAATCAGCCAAAGTGTTAACTTTGCACCATGAAGTTCGAAGTAGGCGACAAGGTCGTTATTCAGCATTCCAATGATGAAGGAGAGGTTATAGAGATCATCAATGACAAGATGGTGATGGTCGATGTGCGCGGGGTGAAGTTCCCGGCGTATACCGATCAATTGGATTTTCCTTATTTCAAGCGGTTTACGGAAAAGAAGCTCTTCCCACCCGAGAAGAAGCCCAAGAAATATATCGATCAGCTGCCACCGGAAAAGCCCGCGCCGGGCAAGAAGAAGGAACGGATAGCGCAGCTGGCCGAGGGGGTGTGGCTCACCTTTCTGCCGGTGTTTGACACCGATGAGTTCGGGGATGACGTGGTGGAAAGCCTGAAGATCTACCTGGTCAACAATACATCCCTCGGGTATGGTTTTTCCTATCATCTGAACTATTTCGGCAAGAGCGAATTCGACCTGGACAACCGGATCGATGCGGGAGAGGATTTCTATCTTCATGATATCCCTTTTTCCAATCTGAACGACAACCCGGTTTTCGAGTGTGAGTATACGTTGCTGAAGGCGGATAAGAGCCGGGCGGAACATTATGAGACCACGTTGAAGCTAAGGGCCAAGCAGGTGTTCGGCCGGATCGAGGAGATCAAGAAGAAAGGGGAGGCGACCTTTTCCTTCAAGCTGTTCGACAGCTATCCATTCCGGGAGGTAGAGGAGACGGTGGACACGCGCGGGCTGCTGGCCGGTTCGGGTTTCCGGGTCTATGAGGCCTCGAGGGCGCGGCAGCATTTAGAGCCGGCACGGTCGGAGCTGGACCTGCATGCCGAGAAGCTGACCGACAAGCCGGGTTCGCTGGATTCCTTTGAGATATTGACCTTACAATTACAAACCTTCGAGAAATATTTCGACCTGGCCGTGGCGCATCACCTGCCCTCGATGATCGTGATCCATGGGGTGGGGACGGGGAAGCTGCGGGATGAGATCCATGAGGAATTGCGGACCAAGCGCAATGTCAAGTCCTTTATCAACCGGTATGATCCCCGGTTTGGTTATGGGGCGACGGAGATCTTCTTTGATTATGGGAAGAAGTAGAGGGAGCTTGTTCTGGCGGCCCGCGGCAAATTTTTTGTGCTATCTTTGCCGTGCTACCAACCGGGTCATCGCTCTCCGCTTGCGGGGGGAGGAAAGTCCGGACAGCACAGGGCAATGCACCGGTTAAGAGCCGGGGGACGCGAAAGCGTTCACAGATAGTGCCACAGAAAATAACTGCCCCCTTCGGGCCGGCGCACTGCGTTGGCTGGAAGGGGGTGAGGATGAAAACGTGGGGTAAGAGCCCACGGCGCCGGCGGGTAACCGTCGGGGCGGGTAAACCTTGCATGCTGAAATGCCACGTATACCGGCGACTGAGGGCGGCTCGCCCGATGCTTCTCGTGAGAGCGGCGCGCCGGAGGGTAGGCAGCTAGACCCCTGCAGTAATGCAGGGGCCAGATAAATGATGACCGCCGCGGTTAACGCGGAACAGGATCCGGCTTACAGGTTGGTAGCTTTTTTCTTACCCTATTGGCGAGAACTGATCATTTGCGGACAGTCCTCGGGCTGAAAGCGGACAGCGGCGAAGGGAGCGCATAACGTTGCAAGCTGATTCCCTGTCGCTTATAAATTTGGCATCCTTTTACGTGGCAGACGGAAACTACAGGTTTCCTATGCTCGCCAACTACTACAAGACGGCTGTCCGCAATATCGCGCGGAGCCGGTTTCACGCCGTTATCAATATTGTGGGTCTCTCCGTCGGTATCGCCTTTACGCTGCTGATCGCGGCTTTCTGCTGGTCGGAGAGCCGGGTGAACCACCAGCTGAAGAATGCGGACCGGCAGTATTTCCTAACGACCATCGCCAGGAATTCGCCAACGGGAGTTCCCGCGATCACTACGTGCGGGCAGCTGGCAAAGGCCCTGAAGGACAATTATCCCTCGCTCGTGGCCAATTTTTACCGCTGGGACGGGATCAACTCGACCGTTAGCTACGGGGACAAGCATTTCAAGGAAGGGTTGCAGGTGGGGGACAGTACCCTGCTGACGATGTATGGGTTCCCGTTGTTGTATGGCGATCCGGCGACCGCGCTGAACCATCCCTTCTCGGTGGTGATCACAGATGAGAAAGCGATCAAATATTTTGGGCGGACGGATGTCGTGGGACAGGATCTGGTCATCGACAATTTTGCGGGCAGCCGGCAAAATTTCCGTATTACAGGAGTGTTGAAGAAGCCTTCGCGAAATTCAGTGACCTGGCTGAATGATAACAACGACAACGGGGTCTATATCCCGGCATCCAACCAGGCCTGGTTCGGCCGGAACATGGCCTGGCCCAACACCTACATCGTCAGTTATATCGAGCTGCAAAAAGGCGTTACCCCGGAGGCCCTGGAGGGACCGATCAAGCACCTGCTAAAGATGAATACCCCCGCCGTCATTCAGCAGAACATGATCGTTGTCCCGCGGGCGCTGACCGACTATTATCTATCGGCCAATAACGGGCTCGTTCGTACCTTGCTGTTCACCCTGTCTTCGGTAGCGTTGTTCATCCTTGCGATGGCCGTCATCAATTTTGTCAATCTCTCGGTGAGCCGCGCCGGTACGCGGATGAAGGAGATTGGTATCCGTAAGGTGCTGGGCAGCCTGCGTCGGCAGCTGCGGGTGCAGTTCCTGACGGAATCCATCTTGCTGGCAGCGGCTTCGACGGCGATCGCCCTGCTGGTTTACCAACTGTCCCGGCCATTATTTGCCGGCATGCTTGGCAGCGCCATCCCTACCCTTTGGACGGTGCCCATCGCGGCCTGGGGATTCATTGCGCTGTTTGCTCTCGTGACGGGGTGGCTGGCGGGCCTGTATCCGGCGGTATTGTTAT
>Ga0310811_10011653_pt1 | contig 11414 bp, 10 predicted proteins | sample YCmetagenome_FD_207642 | JGI IMG/M metagenome (GOLD analysis project Ga0310811, IMG submission 207642) | Soil microbial communities from experimental microcosm in Duke University, North Carolina, United States - YC | ecosystem: Engineered > Artificial ecosystem > Soil microcosm > Unclassified ... | reverse complement strand
TCTTCGCTCACCACGCACAGCGGCGGATGACCGATCTTTTGCAGATAGGTCTCGCACAGGTGCACGCCATCGAGCAGCGTGCGCCCTTCGCGCCGCCTGGCTTGCGAACTCGCGGCCAGCAGCTTCAACTCCTTGTAGAGCGGATTGTCGCGGGAAGAAATGTTCTTGCGTGCCATCTCAGAACGGCGCTTCGTCATGCAGCACGATATCGACGGCAAGCGATTGCGCCAGCAAGGCGCGCACCGGCGCATACGACTTGCGATGCACCGGCGAGACGCCATGCAGCGTCAGGCGTTCCAGATGCATGGGCGTCGGGTAGCCCTTGTGCTGGTCGAAACCGTATTGCGGATAGGTGAGATGCAATTCTCCCAGCGCGCGATCGCGCGCCGTCTTGGCGAGTATCGATGCGGCGGAAATCGCCTTGACCTTGTCGTCGCCCTGGATGATGGCTTCCGAACGCACCTGCATGACCGGGCAGCGATTGCCGTCGATCAGCGCCAGCGTCGGCGGCACGTGCAAGCTTTCGACCGCGCGCCGCATCGCCAGCATGCTGGCCTGCAGAATATTCAGCGTATCGATTTCCTCTTCGGTCGCGTGCGCAATCGCCCACGAGATCGCGCGCTCCTTGATCTTGATCGCCAGCTCTTCGCGGCGCGCCTCGGTCAGTTTCTTGGAATCGCGCAAACCGCGGATCGGCCGCGCCGGATCGAGTATCACGGCGGCGGCAAACACCGGGCCCGCCAGGGGGCCGCGCCCGGCCTCGTCGACGCCGCAGATGATTTCATCGACGTGACTGAACAGCGGAAGACTGGCGGACGATTTTTTGACCATGACGGATATTCTATCGTCAGCCGCCGCGCGGCGAGCGATCGATCAGTTCAAGCACCGCGCGCGCGCCTTCCGTCGCCGTATCGCGCAGCAGCGTATGGTGCATGTCGATGAAGCGGCGACGCAGGCGTTCGCGATTGGCGTCGTCCTGCAACTGGAACCACAGCGCATCGGCCAGCGCCTGCGGCGTCGCCGCATCCTGCAGCAATTCGGGCACCAGGAATTCGCGCGCCAGGATATTCGGCAAACCTATCCACGGCTGGTAGGCCATACGGAGCAACACATGCCAGGATGCCGCCATCATCTTGTAGGCGATCACCATCGGCTTCTTGAACAGCGCCACTTCCAGCGATGCGGTGCCGGACGCGACCAGCACGGCATCGGCCGCAGCCAGCGCGATATGCGATTGGCCATCGGTGATCATCAGCGGCACATCCTGCAGGCCGGCCTGTGCCAACAGCTCAGTGAAATAACGGCGCTGCGCCGCGCCCGCCATTGGCGCCACGAATACCAGATTCGGATCGCGCTGCAACAGCAGCTTCGCGGCTTGCACGAACGCGACTGCGTTGTACTTGAGCTCGGACATGCGGCTGCCGGGCAGAATGGCGAGAACCTTGGCATCGACGGAAAAATTCAGCGCGGCACGCGCCGCCGCCTGGTCCGGCTCCATTGGAATGACTTGTGCAAGCGGATGGCCGACGTAGGTTGCCGGGATGCCGGCCTCGCGGTAAATCGCCTCCTCGAACGGGAAGATCACCAGCATGTGCGATACCGCGCGCGCGATTTTCTTGATGCGCGCGCCGCGCCAGGCCCAGATCGAGGGGCCGATGAAATGCACGGTCGGAATGCCGGCCGCCTTCAATTGCGTTTCCAGCCCGAGATTGAAATCCGGCGCATCGACCCCGATGAACACGGCCGGCCGCTCGGCCAGCAGGCGATCGCGCAACGCGGTTTGTATGCCTTTGAGTTCGCGGTAATGCGCAAGCACTTCGAACAGGCCGCGCACCGACAGTTTTTCCATCGGCCAGTCGCTGACGAAATCGTATTGCGCCATGCTGGCGCCGCCGATGCCGTGCATGTAAGCATCCGGCAATTGCGGACGCAAGCCGGACAACAAACGTCCCGCCAGCAGATCGCCGGAAGCTTCGCCGGCGACCATCGCGATGGACAAATTATCGGATGATGCCACGTGCGGAGGATGCGATGAATTCGCGCAGTTGGCGCAGATAGACGGCGGCATCCGGCGATTTTTCTTCTTCCGCCTGCAAGGCCGCTTTCGCTTCTTCCAGCGGCAGGCCGGCGCGATATATCAGGCGATAGCCGCGCTTGATGGCGGCGATCTGTTCGCTGCTGAAGCCGCGGCGCTTCAGGCCTTCGCTATTGATCCCCGCGGGGACTGCACGATTGCCGGCAGCAGTCACGAAAGGCGGAATGTCCTGGCTGACCGCCGCGGTGAACGCCGTCATTGCGTGTTCGCCGATGTGGCAGAACTGGTGCACCGAAGTGAAGCCGCCGAGGAACACCCAGTCGGCCAGATGCACATGGCCGGCCAGCGTGGCGTTGTTGGCGAGGATGATGTTGCTGCCGAGCTGGCAGTCGTGCGCGATGTGCACGTAGGCCATGATCCAGTTGTCGTTGCCCAGGCGCGTGACGCCGGCGTCCTGCGTGGTGCCGAGATTGATCGTGACGAATTCGCGGATCGTGTTGCGGTCGCCGATTTCCAGTTGCGTCGGCTCGCCCTTGTACTTCTTGTCCTGCGGTGCAGCGCCGATCGAGGCGAACTGGAAAATCTGGTTGTCGCTGCCGATCGTGGTATGTCCTTCGATCACGACATGCGGCCCGATTTTGGTATTGGCGGCTATCGATACATTCGGCCCGATTACCGAATACGCGCCGATCTCGACCGAGTCCGCGATGCGCGCGTTCGGGTCGACCAGCGCAGTCGAGTGGATCAGGGCCATTACTGCCCCGCAGGTTGGCTGGCGTCGTTGATGCTGCGCATGGTGCACATCAGTTCGGCTTCCAGCGCGACCTGGCCATCGACCGAACCCACTGCCTTGTATTTCCAGATGCCGCGCGCATTGCGCAGGATTTCCACGTCCATCTTCAACTGGTCGCCCGGCTCCACCGGACGCTTGAAGCGCGCGCCGTCGATGCCGATGAAATACACCACGCTATTGTCGTCCGGCTTCTGCCCCATCGTCAGGAAGGACAGCAAGGCGGCGGTCTGCGCCAGCGCCTCGATCATCAGCACGCCTGGCATGACCGGCTTGTGCGGAAAATGGCCGTTGAAGAACTCTTCGTTGACGGTGACGTTCTTGAGTGCGGTAATCGATTTGCCCGATTCCCAGTTCAGCACGCGATCGACCAGCAGCAGCGGGTAGCGATGCGGCAGGTATTGCTTGATCTGGTTGATGTCGAGCGTTTTCATTTCGGATGCGTTATTTACTTGATTGGTCATTTTTCTTGTCTTCGCCCAGCGATTTGAGCGTTTTTTCCATTTCGCGGATTTTCTCACGCATCGACGCCAGATTGCGCACGATCACGGCAGATTTTTCCCATTCCGCTTTCGTTGCCAGCGGATAGAAGCCTGTGTATTGGCCCGGCTCGCGCAACGAACGCGACACCAGGCTGCCTGCCGAAACATGCACGTTGTCGGCGATCGTCAGGTGGCCCGCCACCATCGCCGCGCCGCCGAGCGTGCAATGCTTGCCGATGACGGCACTGCCGGCAACGCCGACGCAGCCCGCCATCGCGGTATGCGCGCCGATGTGGCAGTTGTGGCCGATCTGGATCTGGTTGTCGAGTTTGACACCGTCTTCGATCACGGTATCGCTCAAGGCGCCGCGATCGATCGAGGTGTTGGCGCCGATTTCGACGTCATTGCCGATCCGCACCGCGCCGGTCTGCGGAATCTTGACCCAGGCGCCGCGCTCGTTGGCAAAGCCGAAACCATCCGCGCCGATGACGGCGCCGGAATGAATGATGCCGCGCTCGCCGATGCTGCATGCGGCCAGAAAGCTGACGCGCGGATGGAACTGCGTTGCCGCCCCCACCTGCGCGTCGCGGCCGATGAAACAGCCGGCGCCGATCACGCAATTCTCGCCGATACGCGCGCCGGCCTCGATCGTCACATGCGGGCCGATGCTGGCGCTGGCTGCCACTTGCGCCGTCGGATCGACCACCGCGCTCGGATGAATGCCACGCGTGGCGGGGACCGCCTGTTGCGCGGCAAACCATTGCGCAGCATGCGCGAAATATGCGTAGGGATTGTCGGCGACGATACGCGCACCGGCATACGCACCGAGCGCGTCGTTATCGGCCGGCGACAAAATCAGAGCGGCCGCGCGGGTCTGCGCAGCCTGCTCCCTGAACCTTGGATTGGATAGAAACGTGATGTGCGACGCGCTTGCATCGCTTAACGGTGCGATGCCGATGACTTCGACATTCGCATCGCCGATCAGTCGGCCCCCCAAGCGTTCGACCAATTCTCCCAGTCGAGTGCCCATCGTTGCCCTTGCTAGAGGTTGTACCTCTTATTTGTTAAGCGCCTTCAGCACTTTGTCGGTGATATCGATGCGCGGACTGATGTACACCGCTTCCTGCAGGATGAGGTCGTACTTCTCTGCTTCCGCGATCTGCTTGATGACGCGGTTGGTGCGCTCGATCACGTTGGCCATTTCCTCGTTGCGGCGCTGATTCAGGTCTTCGCGGAATTCACGCTGGTTGCGCTGGAATTCCTTGTCCATATCGGCCAGATCGCGCTGACGCTTGCTGCGATCGGAATCGGACAGCACCGGCGCATCCTTGTCCAGTTTATCGGCAGCCGCTTTCAGGCGCGCGGCCTGATCCTGCAATTCCTTCTGCCGCTTGGAGAATTCCTGTTCGATCTTCGCTTGCGCGGCCTTGTAAGGCGCCGCTTCGCGGAAGATGCGCTCGGTGCTGACCACACCGATTTTCATCTCTTGTGCTTGCACACCGGAAACAATGAAAAACGCCGCAACGAACAAGGTCGCAGTTTTCAAACCCATCGAGAATTTAGCTAAAGACTTCAAAATTATTTCTCCGCGTTCTGATTGCGATCATGATGACTCGCTATTATGCACCAAGATCAAAAACCGGTGCCCAACTGGAACTGGAAGGTCTGCGTGTGATCGCGATCCTGCTCCGGACCATCGGTCTTCGCATTCAGCGCCTTGCCGTAACTCAGCTTGAGCGGACCGATCGGCGACACCCAGCTAAAGCCCACGCCTGCCGAATACTTCAAATCGCCGCCGATGCTCTGATTTTCATCATACACATTACCGGCGTCAAAGAAGGTGAACCAGCGCAAGGTGCGATCGTTGGCGGAACCCGGGAACGGGAACTGCCATTCGACGTTGGCCACCAGGCGCGAGGTGCCGCCCAGGGCATCGCCGTTGGTGTCCTTCGGTCCCAGCGACGAACCTTCATAGCCGCGCACCGACCCGATACCGCCGGCATAGAAGTTCTTGAAGATCGGGTAGGGATTGCTGCCGAACGCCTTGGCATAACCGATCTCGCCATTCAGCGCCAGCGTCGTATTGCCCAGCGGCTGGAAGTACTGATGCTGGTAGCTGGCACGGTAGTACTTCAGGTCGCCAAGCGCGGACAGCTCGAAGTTCGCGCGTTGATAACGGCCCTTGGTCGGCACCAGCGCGCTATCGCGGCTGTCGCGCTGCCATGCTGCCGTCAACGGCACGCCGGTTGTGGTTGCGGAGAACGTGCCCGTGCTGGAGCCGACTTCAAAGTCGGAATTGAAATCGTGCACGAACTCGCGGTAACGCAGAGGGCTGGTTTCCTTGTCGGAATCCCCGGTGACGTTTTGATACACCTCGACTTCGGTCCGCTCGACACCCGCGCCAAAGAACACCGTATCCAGTTCCGTGAACGGTACGCCGAACTTGATGTTGCCGCCCATCGTGCGCACACGATAATCACCGGTATTGATCGACGGCGGCCTGGTCGTGCGCAGGAACACTTCGTAGCTGCGGCTGATGCCATCGTCGGTGAAATACGGATTGGTGCTGGACACCGCGATCGTCCGGTAGAACTTGCTGGTGTTGACGTCGACGCCGATCGTATTGCCGCTGCCAAACGCATTCGCCTGGTGGATCGAGCCGGTCAGCGAAATGGAGTCGCTGCTGGAAAAGCCCGCGCCCAGGGCGATGCTGCCGGTCGGCTTTTCAGTCACCGCCATGTTGACGTCGACCTGGTCGGTTTTGCCCGGCACATCCGGCGTTTCGATCTTCACATCGGTGAAGTAATTCAGGCGGTCGACGCGGTCGCGCGACAGCCGGATCTTCTCGCCGTCGTACCAGGAATTTTCGAACTGGCGGAACTCGCGGCGGATCACTTCATCCTTGGTCTTCGTATTGCCCGAAATATTGATATTGCGCACATACACGCGGCGGCCCGGATCGATCAGGATGTTGAAGGCGACTTCCTTCTTGTCGCGGTTGATCTGCGGATTGGCGTTCACGTTGGCGAAGGCATAGCCGAAATTGCCCATGCGTTCCGAAATGGCCTTGACGCTGGCGTTGAGCTTCTCGCCGGAATAGACGTCGCCCTTCTTCAGTTGCACCAGCGAAGCCAGTTCGGCTTCGCGGCCCAGCATCTCGCCGTCCAGCTTGACGTCGGAGACTGTGTACTTGTCGCCTTCGCTGATGTTGACCGTGATGTAGACGTCCTTCTTGTCCGGCGAAATCGACACCTGCGTCGACTCGACCTGCATCTCCAGGTAGCCGCGATTCAGGTAATACGACTTCAGCGATTCGATGTCGCCGGCCAGTTTTTCCTTCGAATACTGATCGGTCTTGGTGTACCAGGTAAACCATCCCGGCGTGCGCAACGTGATCTGCTTCAGCAGATCCTTCTCGCTGAACGCCTTGTTGCCGACGATGTTGATGTTCTTGATGTGCGAGACGTCGCCCTCATCGACCGCGAAGTTGATCGACACGCGGTTGCGTTCGATCGGCGTCACGGTGGTGGTGATCTGCACGTTGTAATAGCCGCGCGACAGGTACTGGCGTTTCAATTCCTGTTCGGCGCGATCGAGCAGCGCCTTGTCGTAGATGCGCGATTCGCCCAGGCCGATTTCCTTCAGCGCCTTGGTCAGCGTGTCCTTGTCGAATTCCTTGGTGCCCGAAAATTCCACGCTCGCGATCGCGGGGCGCTCTTCCAGGAACACGACCAGCACGTCGCCTTCGGCCTCGATGCGCACGTCCTTGAAGAAACCGGTCGCATACAGCGCCTTGATCGCGGTCTCGCCTTTTTCATCGGTGAAGGTGTCGCCGACGCGCACCGGCAGATAGGTGAACACCGTACCAGGTTCGGTACGCTGTATGCCTTCGATGCGGATGTCCTTGACCTTGAACGGTTCGACCGCCAGTGCATGACCGGAGCAAAGGGCAAAAGCGGCGATAGCGATAAGACGACGGGGGAAGGTCGGCACTGAGAAATGCTCTGAGTATAATTTCATTGGCTATCGTTGACTGTCAGACTCAAGAACTAAAACCGCTGGTTTCAGGAAAACCGGCTGGTTTCAGAAAAAACCGGCTGGTTCAGGAAATCAGCCGGTTAATATCGTTAAAGACCGCGACCAGCATCAAGGTCATCAAAATACCGACGCCAGCGCGCTGCGCGATCGCTCCGAAGCGTTCGGAAACCGTCCGCCCGGTCAAAACTTCCACGGCATAATACAGCAAATGCCCCCCGTCTAGAACAGGGATGGGCAGCAGGTTCATGACGCCCAGGCTGATGCTGACGAAAGCGATGAAACTGAGGTAGCTGATCAGACCGATGCGCGCGGTCTGCCCGGCATAATCGGCGATCGTGATCGGGCCGGTCACATTGCGCCATGACACTTCGCCGACGATCATCTTGCCGACCATCCTGATCGTCAGCACGCTGGTATCCCAGGTGCGTTTCACTGCCTTGGCGACGCTGTCAAAGGGACCGTATGCCACCGTCGCCATCTCCGGCGCCATCGGCACTTCCACCTTGATGCGCCCGAAGGACTCGCCGCCCTTGCTGACCTTTTCCGGCGTGACATCGATGCGCAGCGGCCGGCCGTCGCGCAGCAGATCGATGTGCAGGCGCTGGTCGGCGGAGGCGCGCACCGCCTCGATGAATTGCAGACCATCCGTCATCGGCTTGCCATCGATGGCGACAATCCGGTCGCCCTGCTGCAGGCCGGCGCGCATCGCGGCGCCATCCGGCGCCACCTTGCCGAGCACCGCCGACGGCCGCGCCAGCGCAATGCCGAGCTTGCCGAGGAAATCCTCTTCCAGATCGTCGATCGATACGCCGTTCGAAGGCACTTCGACGGTGCGCGCGGCGCCGGCGTTCGACGACATCGTGAGCTGTATCGGCTTGCGGTCGATCACGGATTGCATCGCCTGCCAGCGCAAATCGGTCCAGATCTGCACCGGCTCGCCATTGACCGCGGTCACGCGTCCGCCTTCGCGCAGACCGGCTTCATACGCGGCCGTTTGCGGCGGCGCGGCGCGCAGCACCGTCGCAGGTTCAGGTATGCCGTGCCAGTACAGGCCGGCAAACACCAGGATCGCCAGCAGGAAATTGGCAAGCGGACCAGCCGCCACGATCGCGATGCGACGCCACACAGTCTGGCGCGTGAACTCGCGCTGCAGGTCTTCCGGCGGCAAGCCGTCCAGATCGCCTTCGCGCGCATCCAGCATCTTCACGTAGCCGCCGAGCGGCAGAATGGAAATCGCCCACTCGGTCTGGTCGCGGCCGAAACGGCGCGCGTATACGACCCTGCCCATGCCGACCGAAAAGCGCAGCACCTTGACCCCGCACCAGCGCGCCGCCAGGTAATGGCCAAGCTCATGCACGATGATCAGCACGCCGAGTACGACGCCGAAGGCAAGAAGGGTCTGCAGCAGGGTCATGATTCGATAAAGGAAAGTGCCAGCTCGCGTGCGCGCCGGTCCTGTTCGAATACCGCGTCGATATGCGCGATCGTGCAGGAAGGCAGTGCATCCAGTACGCGTGCGATCAGTTGATCGATGATCCGGAAACCGATGCGGCCGTCGAGAAAGGCCTGCACCGCGATTTCGTTGGCGGCATTCAAGATTGCCGGCGCCGAACCGCCCGCGTTCAACGCATCATACGCCAGTTTCAGGCAGGGAAAGCGCTGCAGGTCGGGACGTTCGAACGCCAGTTTTCCGATGGCCGCCAGATCGACGCCGCCGACGCCGGACACGATGCGTTCCGGGTAGGCCAGCGCATGCGCGATCGGCGTGCGCATGTCCGGATTGCCGAGCTGCGCCAGCATCGAACCGTCGATATACGACACCATCGAATGGATCACGCTTTGCGGATGGATCACGACCTCGATCCGTTCCGCCGGCAGGTTGAACAGCCAGTGCGCCTCGATGACTTCCAGGCCCTTGTTCATCATGGTGGCGGAGTCCACCGAAATCTTGCGCCCCATGCTCCAGTTCGGATGCGCGACGGCTTCGGCCGGCGTCACGCGCTCCAGCGTGTCGACCGCGCGGTGCAGGAACGGGCCGCCGGATGCGGTCAGCAGGATTTTCGCGATGCCGCATTGTTCGGGCGTGCGGCGGTAGCCGGCCGGCATGCACTGGAAAATCGCGTTGTGCTCGCTGTCGATCGGCATCAGGATCGCGCCGCTGGCTTCGACCTCCCGCATCAGCAAGGGACCCGACATGACCAGCGCCTCCTTGTTGGCCAGCAGGATCTTCTTGCCGGCGCGCGCCGCCGCCAGGGTGGGCGCCAGGCCCGCCGCGCCGACGATGGCCGCCATCACGGCATCGCATTCGGGCGCGCTCGACACCGCGCACAAGGCCGCTTCGCCGTATTCGACCTGCGTGCGCAAGCCTTGCGCCGCCAGCAGCCCCTTCAGCGTGTGCGCCGCTTCGGCGGTGCCGACCACCGCGATCTTCGGCGCATGACGCGCGCATTGCTGCGCCAGCTCCTCGACGCGCTGGTGCGCGGTCAAGGCATAGACGGCATAACGGTCGGGATGGCGCGCCAGCACGTCAAGCGTGGATACGCCGATCGACCCGGTGGAACCCAGGATGGTGATTTGCTGCATGAAGTGTTACATCCAGTAAGCGATGAGAACGGCGAGAGGCAAGGTGGGAATCAGCGCATCGATGCGATCGAGCACGCCGCCGTGGCCCGGCAGCAGGTTGCTGCTGTCCTTCATGCCGGCGCGGCGCTTCAACTGGGATTCGAACAGGTCGCCGACCACGCTGGCGGCCGCCATCACGATCAGGCCGGCGAACAGGCCGGGCCAGCCCCACTTGCCCTGCAATTGCACGGCGAAAGTATCGTGCAGTGCAGGAACGAATACGGTGAGCACACCGATCGCCAATACGGCGACGCAGCCGCCGATCGCGCCCTCCCAGGATTTGCCCGGCGAAATGCTCGGCGCCAGCTTGCGCTTGCCGAAAGCCTTGCCGCAGAAATAGGCGCCGATGTCGGCAATCCAGACGATCGCCATCACCGAGAACATGTACAGCACCGAGCGCTGGTACAGCATCATCAGTGCAATGAAGGCGCCGAAAATCGCAACGCCGTAAATGCCGGTCAATAGGCGGTTGCCGAGGCCCTGCAATGGCGGCAGACCGATCGCCAGCGCCGGCACCAGGCGCACGACCCAAATCGCCACGCACAGGCCGCACAGCAATACGCTCTGGCGGAAACTGCCGCTGAAAATCACCCACACCAGCGCCGCGCTCCAGGCCAGCGCGCCGATCACGGCATAGCGATTGCCGAACAGGCGCAAGGCTTCCCATGCAGCGCCGGCGAAGAAGAGTACGACCAGCCCGGCAAAAACGTAAAACGAACCTGACAGGATCGCCAGCAGCAGCACGGCCAGCAAAATTACCGCCGTGATGATGCGCGTCTTCAGCATTTGACCGCCGCGCTTGCCGCTTCGGTGCCCTGTTCGGCGACCTGCTGACTGGTGCGGCCGAAGCGTCGTTCGCGTTGCTGGTAGGAGGAAATGGCCAGTGCGAGCGCATCGGCATCGAAGTCCGGCCAGTAGGTATCGGTAAAGTACAACTCGGTATACGCGAGCTGCCACAACAGGAAATTGGAAATGCGCTCTTCGCCGCCGGTGCGGATGAACAGGTCCGGCTCCGGCGCGTAGGACAGCGCGAGATGCGGGGCGAGCTGCTCCTCGCTGAAATCGGTCGCGCCGGGATGTTCCGCCACCATCTTGCCGATCGCCTGCATGATGTCCCAGCGGCCGCCGTAATTGGCGCACACGGTCACCGTCATGCGCGTATTGTCCGCAGTCTTGCGTTCGGCGGTGGCGATCATCTTCTGCAGCTTGTCGTCGAAGCGGCTGAGGTCGCCGACGATCTTCAACCGTATGCCGTTGGCATGCATCTTGGAGACTTCGCGTTCCAGCGCGGTGACGAACAGGCGCATCAGCACCGACACTTCTTCTTCAGGCCGCCGCCAGTTTTCCGAACTGAAGGCGAAGAAGGTCACGTACTCGACGCCAGCCTTGGCGCACGCCTCGACCACGCCGCGCACGGTTTCCACGCCGCGCACGTGGCCCGCCACGC
>Ga0310811_10011651_pt1 | contig 11415 bp, 7 predicted proteins | sample YCmetagenome_FD_207642 | JGI IMG/M metagenome (GOLD analysis project Ga0310811, IMG submission 207642) | Soil microbial communities from experimental microcosm in Duke University, North Carolina, United States - YC | ecosystem: Engineered > Artificial ecosystem > Soil microcosm > Unclassified ... | reverse complement strand
GGAGAGGGACGGATAGGCATCGAAGCGGCCGACCACGTGAGCAGTCTCGAAGCCCGGCTCGTGGCGATTGAGTCCTGCCACGCTGCCCTCCGCGCTCCACACGAACGGCGTCGCAGCTAGCCGACGCTCCATCGCATTGGCATTGATGGAGGGCAGGTGCCCGATGACCACATCTTCGATGGTGGGTGTCACCTGCGTGTAGTTGATATAGCGGTTGAAGCTGCCCGTTTCTGAGAAGCCCTTGCTGTTGTGAGTCATGTAAATGCTGGAGTTCACCTGCGTTGCGGTGGCCTGGGAATAGTTCTCGGCGAAGGCCTCGCGATAGATGATCGAACTCAGGTATTCGGCATTGCTGACCAGGCGGGTGTTAGGTCCTAGACCCAGCCTGAAGTTGACCAGAATGTCCTGGCCGCCCTGGTCGGTGAGCGTGCCGTTGACGATCGTGCCCCGGTCAAAAAGCGCAGTGAAGCGCAGGTCCGCGAAATCATCGCCGCGCCCACGATAACGGAACTCGCCGCTCGGCGCCCAGCCGCGCTTGGAGTAGTAGTCGGTGCCGAGGGTCAGATCCATGCTGCGGCTCAGCGCGAAGTAGTACTGTTCGCCAAAGACGCTGCCCTTGGTGTTTGACTGCGAATAGACGGGGATAAGGAATCCGGATTGTCGGTCCGATGACATGACCGGGTGGGTGAAGTAGGGCAAATAGACGATGGGGACGTTCAGCACGCGAAAGAGCGCATTACGCGCGCTCGCCTGACCGTCTGCCATGTCGATGCGTCCTGCGGCGATCACCCAGTCCGGATGGGGCAGACGGCAGGAGGTCATGGTTCCGTTGATCACACGGAACTTATCTGGGCCGTTCTTGATGACGACGCGGCCGGAGAAGAGAAACGGATTGGTGGTGGTGTAGATGACCCGCTTACGGCTTACGTTCTCGCGCACGCCGACACTGCCGGTCACGTTGTAGAAGCGGCCCGTGTCGAGATTGAGGTTGAGTGTGGCATGGTCGGCGAGGATATGCTCATCAGCTGGACCGCCGTCGAGTTCCACATGTCCTTCGGCGCGCGCCTCGCCGGTGTCTTCGTTGTAGCTCATCTTATCGGCGTGCAGCACGTAGTCCTTGTAGCGAATCTCGACTTCGCCGAGCAGTGTGTAGACAGGCCCGTCCTTTCGCTGCGTGTTCGCCGCAATATGAACAGGAACGAGGGTCTTGCCAGGACCGGCAAGCGGCTCTAGACGCGGCAGCTCGTCCGCGTCAGGAACGTCGGGTAGCGAGCCAGATGCGGACGCGGGCGCAGATGATGGCATTTGCTGCGCCGGTACCGCGCTTGATTCCGGGTGCCCGCTCTGCCACGCCCAAAGTGCAAGCTGCGGATGACACAGCCACACCACCGTGATACATAAAAAACTGCGCAGGTTCTTCGGCACGGGCAAAGCCAGAATAGAGCATTTTCCTGCAGGAGCAGCGGCCAGGCGATTGTTGTTGCGGCCTTTCGGCAGAGACGGGTCACTTCGAACAAAGTTTCGCTTGGTGCTGCAGCAGGAAGAAGTTCGAGAGACGATGGCGTGCTTCGAACGGGGAAACCGCGCAGCTCTGGCTCGGACGCTGCTATCCATGCCGCCTCTTCGCGGTTGCTCGCGAGGAGCCGGCGCGGTCCTGCTCTGGTTTTCTTCGCGCCGCCTTTTTTCGAGCGGTGTACTGCTTCGCGTGAGGTGATGCAGGCACTGAGGAAGCCGGAGTGCGCAAAGGACGTGCATGGTCGCAAAGGCTGCAACGACGCCGGAAGCAGGGACGGGAGCGATGGCAAAGTTCGTGCCGGACGATGTGCCGGCGTGGAAGACCGAGCTGACCGAAAAGCTGGCAGCCAGTCGCGCACGGCGATCGGGTCGCTCTCTAAGTCAGGCTCGTCTGCCGTTGGAACATGGGTCTGCAGATTCCAGTGGCGAGCCTGGCCGCGCCAATGTTGTCGCAGCGGTCGCAGCCCGCTATGCAAGCCGGCCCAGCTACCGCGAGGTGCTGGAGCGTGAGGCGGAAGAGGCAGCGCTGGCAGCTGAGAAAGCGCTGATAGATGCACAGGCGGCGCAGGAAGCCGTGCGCCGTCGCATGGAAGATGCCCGGGCGGCGGAGGCCGCCGCGGCCGAGGCTCGCGAGGCGGAGCAGCGATTGCTTGCCGAACAGGAGCGCGTGGAGCGCGAGAGCATCGAAGTACGCTATGACCTGGACGAGCGCACGCGGCGACAGATGCAGGCCTATGAAGCACGGCGTTCTACGCGACTGCCGCAGTCTTCGCATCAGCCTGCTCCTCCACATCAGCCAATAGTCTCCGACCCTCTGGAAGAGGCGACGGTAGCACCGGCGATTCCGCTGGCGGCAAACCTGATCGAGTTTCCGAGGGAGTTGGTGGCAGCGCGAAAGGCGCGGCCGCGGCTGGCTGAAGGGCCGCTGCGCGATACGGAGCAACAGGCTGGGCAATTGCGCATCTTTGAAGTGGAACCGGAGTCGATCGACCATCGGCCGGGTGTCAATGCAGCGTCTGCCGGGCTCGACTGGTCTTCGATCCGGCTGGATAGTCCGGCGCCAGAACGACCGCGGCGGGCAATGCGGCCAGCGATGGATGCAGCGCCGATCCGGCCGGCAGCGCTCGAAGACCGCATCATGGCTGCGCTAGTGGACGGTGCCCTCAGCTTCGCCGGTTTCCTGGTCTTTGTCTTCGTATTCAGCTCGTGTACAGCGCATCCACCGGCCGGCAGGACTGCCGTCGTGGCTGCCGTTGTGGCGCTGCTGGCGACGTTTGTGGCCTACCAATGGTTATTCTTCCGCTTCGGCGAGAGCACGCCGGGCATGATGTATGCCCGGATCGCACTGTGCACGATCGATGATGACAATCCGACGCGTCCGGCAATGCAGCGACGGGTGGGCGCGCTGCTTCTCTCGGCCCTGCCATTGGGGCTCGGACTGCTGTGGGCGGTTTTTGACGAAGACCATCTGGGCTGGCACGACCGGATCAGCGGAACGTACCAGCGATCGTATAAGTAAGGCGTCGCTTCGCAAGAGTGATATACCTCTTCATCGCGTCGAACGCGGCTTTGCTTGTCGACTCCCGCATGTGGTCGAATTGTCGCAATGGACCGACGCCGATTTCTTTCCCTTTCTGCTCTCGGCACGGCAGCATTGCACCCTGCTTCCCGTCTTCTTGCGCAACCCGTCCCACTTCCGGTCACGTTGACGATCGGCAAACCGAATGGCCGTCGCATTGCTCAAGATTTCACGGGCTTGAGTTATGAATCGGCTCAGCTCAGCGATCCCAATTTTTTTGCGGGCGATAATGCGCGCCTCATCGAGTTGATGGCTGGACTCGGTCAGCATGGCGTGTTGCGCATTGGCGGCAACACGAGCGAGTACTGCTTCTGGAAGTCCGATCCGCAAACCCATGGCGTGTCCGCGAATTCGGTTCCGGGCCCTCTGGGTCCCGACAAAGGCAACAAGGCGCCGCCGCGGCGTGTCATCACGGAACTGGCGATTCGTAACCTGCGCGACTTCCTGGCCCAGGTGCCGGGATGGTCGCTGATCTACGGCCTCAACCTTGGACTGGGCACACCGGAGATGGCGGCGGAGGAAGCTGCTTTCGTATCTCGCATCGTGGGATCGAAGCTGCTGGCGTTTCAGATGGCGAATGAGCCAGATCTGTTCTATAAGAACGGACTGCGCCCAGCCAGCTACAACGCCGATCAGTTCATCACAGAGTGGCGACGTTTTTTCGAGGCGGTACGGAAGCGCGTGCCCGATGCGCCTTTTGCTGGACCGGACACTGCTTTTAACAATGACTGGCTGGTGCCTTTCGCAAAGGCATTCCGCAACGATGTGAAGTTTGTCTCCTCGCACTACTATGCCGAGGGTCCGCCAAACGATCCGGAGATGGATATTCCAAGACTGCTGCGTCCCGACCCGAAGCTGGAACGTGAGTTTGCCGGTTTGCAGCAGGTGACGCGGGAGACAGGCCTTCCCTTCCGGCTCGCGGAGAGCAACTCCTGCTACGGCGGTGGCAAGGAAGGTGTCAGCGACACATTCGCGTCAGCACTGTGGGGAGCGGACTATATGTTCCGCATCGCGCAGGCGGGCGGCATCGGAGTGAACTTCCACGGCGGCGGCTATGGTTGGTACACGCCGATCGCGGGCACACGCGCAAAGGGATTTGAGGTTCGGCCGCTGTATTACGGAATGCGGTTGTTTCGCGAGGCATCCACCGGGGAGATGCTCGAAACGAATCTGAGCACAGCGCCGGATGGATTGCGTGTCTATGCTGTTCAGCGCGCCGATGGGCACGTGGTGACGACAGCACTCAATCTCAGCCTGGAACATCCCATTGATTTAACTCTGGATCACAAGCTGTCCGGCATGCGGCTGATTCGCTTGAAAGCGCCCAATGCGGCTGCGAAGACAGGGGAGACGTTGGGGGATGCGACGATCGAGCCAAATGGCGGTTGGCACGCGAACTCACATGAGACCACAGGCGCCGGCCTGCACCTGCCGCCAGCGAGCGCTGCGCTCATTTACTCCTGAACGACGGGTTACGCGTTTCCGCTAGAAAGCGTGCGGCTCGTCAGCGAAGATCTCACGCGTGCGTGCCATCAGTGTGGCTGCGTGGGTGTCTTCGTCAGTTGCCTGCGGTTGTGTGGAGTAAAGCTCCAGCAGATTGTTGACCAACATCCACGTGTCGCGTCCCGGTTTTTCCGTAACAAACGATGGCAGCGGCATGCAGAGGTAGCGCGACAACATGAGAACCTGGCCTTCATACATCCAGCGCAGCTTGCGTAGCAGGGCCAGGCGCTCCGGTTCGAGGCGGAGGCGATAGCCGGCCTTGCAGAGGACCTCGGTGAACCGGACTAACTCAGGCTCGGACAGTCGCGTTGGTGAGTCTTTTTCGTCCTTGTTCGCATCGGGTACGGCAGCTGGGACAGGGAGCTTGGGCATAGCCACCGGCTGCAGGTTGAAGACGAGCAGCAGATCGACAACGGTATGACGCGCCATGGCAAAGGTGAGCCGCGCCTGCCGGCAGGCTGAGCACTCGACGATCGAGAGCAGAACGGCGCAGGTGTCTAGGATGGCGGTGATGGCGCTGAGCCAGCTCTGATTGTCGTGTTGCGAGCGGAAATAGCACAGCAGGGGATACGAAATGTGGCTCTCGAGCATCTCCGCCGACCAGCGTTCCCACTCCTCCAACAGCGCAACCAGTGCATCGTTGCCACCATCGCTGGAGTGGCGGCGCAGCAGCTCGCTTGCGGTTGGCGGTGAGCCGGCGCGTCCATCGAGCAGGGCGATCGAGCCTTCGCGCCGCGAGAAGGCCTGATAGAGAACGGGCAGATAACCGATGACCATGGCTACGAAGCCTAGTCCGGTGCCCGCTTCGACGATGACGAGGTCGCGCGCCCAGTGATTCAGCGGAATGATGTCGCCGAGGCCGAGTGTGAACAAGGTGGTGCCGCTGATGTAGATCGCGGTGTGAAGCGGATGCAGGCCAAGCGGATCGTGCAGCGGTGCGCCCAAACCCCAGAACATGAGACCGAAACCGAACACCAAGCCCACCGCCCAAAGGGCCATGAGGAGGAGAAGAGAGAGAGGGCCATAAAAGCTGAAACCGGTTTCGCGCAAGCGACGATTGCTGAAGCGGCCTACAACCGCTGCCCAGGGCCGCCAGGTGAGCCTATAGAAGACTCGGGTAAGCCGGATCTTCCCGCTGGCGCGGCGCGGCAGGATGATGGTCTCGAAGGCATCGAGGAGCACGGTGCCGATGGCGAATAGTCCGAAGATCAGGCCAATTGAGTGCACTGTTGTATTGTGCGGCTTGCCAATGCCGCTGACTAGTCTTCGAGAACTCGCCACGCTGTTGACAGTGATGTCGCGAGACATCTGGAGTTTCAATTCGGCTGAGCCATCTGTTCCGACGCGCTACTTCCTCCGATCGATCAACTCCCTATAGAGAGCGATGGTCTGGTCCGCGATGCTGGACCAGGCGAAGTGCTGTTCTACGCGCCGACGGCCGGACTCCCCCATGCGCTTGCAGGCGGCGGGGTCCTTCAGGAGAGTGCTGAGCTTCGCCGCCAGATCTTGGGCGAATTGGTCCGGGTCCACCGGGAAGCTGGTGACCGGATCCTGCTTGAAGGGAACGAGGTAGCCGGTCTCGCCGTCGACGACGACTTCGAGGATGCCGCCAGTGGCGCTGGCGACCACAGGGGCGCGGCAAGCCATGGCTTCCAGGTTAATGATGCCGAAGGGTTCGTAGACGGAGGGGCAGCAGAAGACCCGGGCATGGGAGTAGAGCTGAATGGTCTCAGCGCGGGTAACCATCTTCTCGACCCAGACGATGTGGGGGTTGTGGTGTCGAGCCTCGTCGACTTTGGCGCGCATCTCGGCGGCGATCTCTGGCGTATCCGGCGCCCCGGCGCAGAGAACGATCTGGGTCTGGGGCGGGAGGTAGGGGATGGCGTCGACCAAGTGAGTGACGCCCTTCTGGCGGGTAATGCGGCCGACGAAGAGGACATAGGGGACGGCCGGATCTACGCCGTACTCGGTGAGCGCGGTGGTGTCGGCGGTTTGCTGGTACTCGTCGAGGTCAATGCCGTTGTAGATGACGCTGACGCGCTCGGCAGGCACGTCGTAGGAGCGAAGTACGTCGGCCTTGGTGCCGTTGGAGACGGCGATGATGGCGTCCGCATCTGGGATAACGGTGCGCTCCATCCATGAGCTCATGTCGTAGCCGGCGCCTAGCTGCTCAGACTTCCAGGCACGCAACGGCTCGAGTGAGTGCGTAGTGAGGACGAAAGGAATGCGGTAGAGCTTTTTGGCGAGGAAGCCGGCCATCGCGACGTACCAAGTATGCGTGTGGCCGATGTCGATGCCCTCGAGCGCCTTTACCTGAGTGAGGTTGAGGCTGAGGGCCTCGAGGGCGACCTTGAACTTGCCGGTGGTGCCGTCGGTGATTTCGGACCAAGGCTCCTGGCCGCGGACGTGGAGGCGGCCAACGTCCGAGTGCTGCTTGCCCCAGCAGTGGACCTCGACGTCGATTTTCTTGGCGAGCTCGCGACTCAGATAGTCGACGTGGACGCCGGCGCCGCCGTAGATGTGGGGCGGGAATTCGCGGGTGAAGAGCGCTGCTCGCATGCGTGCTGTCTCCTGAGCCAGCTTTAGGAAAGCCGGATCAGGATAGGGCCGGTGCGGAGACGGCGGCAAGCTCACGTTCGGCGTGCTCCGCGGCGCGCGCCAGCTGGCGGGCTTCGGCCCGGCGGAGGCGGAGGCCGAGGGTGGCCATCCGGTGGCAGCGCAGGCAGAGGGTGCGGAGGTTCGAGAGATCGCATTCGCCGCCGCCCTCGACGACGGGGACGATGTGGTCAGCCTCCCAGAGGGAGCGGCCCGTGTAAGCGACGAGATCCCAGTAGTTGAGCAGGCGCTGGCGCGTCGCGCCGCGGGAGCGTTTCAGGATGCCCTGAGCGACGAGCGTGTCTACACGGCAGCTTTTGCAAACGCCGCGATCGCGTTTGAGGACCTGGTCGCGGAGGTAGCCGGGGTCAGAGCGGAGGCGCCACTGGTGCACGCAATCATCCGAGCAGAAAGTACGGCGACCTTTTCCCACTTCGAGCGAACACCAGCGGCAGAGGCAGCGGCCGGCCGCTCCACGGGGGAGGGTGCGGTAGGTCGCCCAGCCTCCGGGCATAGTGCGGCGGGTGCTCATGGTTTCTGGTTATAAGGATGGCCCTGCGTTGGGGCAATGGATGGGAATCGAGTTGGGTAACGGTACCGTACCCCCTCCCCCTCCCGTCGCCGGAGGCCGGCTTGTAACCTGCTTTCTTTCTGCGGTTTAGGCTGCCTCCCGATAGCTAAAGTCGTCCAGGCATTGGAGTTGCCGCTAAAGTATTCTTTATAAACGACTTATTGGCACACTTTTGCACCGTTCCCGCTGCAAGTGGGATGTCCGGTTCGTAAATCATTGATAATAGGTAGCTTGGCGCTAAAGTCGTCCAATGAAAGGACTTGGCGGCGAGGGCGATGGGTCAGACGCGATCCAGGTTTCGAGGCGCCGTGAATCACCCTATTTCCAGAATAGCAATTTGGAGGGGGTAAATTGGCAGGTTTTTGAGGGCTGATTCGGCTGTTGTCCGGTTTCGGGAATTGTCATGGGCGAGGTGCTTTGGTGAATCCTCTTGGTCCCGTTACTGGAAGTGCTCAACCATTGAGATTGTGGAGTTTTCGAATTCGATCTGCGCGTAGAACAGTGTTTGGCCGTCACGCGAAGCAGCCAGATTCGGCCCCCAGAGAGCAGGATATTTCTCAAGCGTCAGGATTCGCGAAACTTGCCGGGTCTGAAGGTTGTAATACAGGACCGCGGGGCCACCGTCCGCATCGGAATCAACAAAGTAGAGGCCATCATCGGTCACGGCAAAACTGCCCCAGTATCCTCGGTGCAGACGACCCGTGACGAGCTCTTCCTGACCACCTCCGACTGGCACCTTCCAGATGCCTCCACCCTCGAACGTGGAGTAGTAGAGCGTCTTTGCGTCGTAGGACTCAAACGCGGCAAAGCCACCGTGCTGAGTTATCTGCGTGTCTTTTCCGGTTGAAAGTTCGCGGCGCCACACTTGCCATCCGCCAGTACGATTGGAGGCGAAGTAGATGGCCTTGCCATCGCGTGACCAACTAGGAACAAGATTTTGGTATTCCCCGGAAACGAGGACGTGGAGATTGCGACCTTCGGAGTCGACCTGAAATATCTGACTAGGCTCAGCACTGTGGTAATCGAAAGCAATCCACCGCCCATCAGGCGACCAGCGCGGCGTTCCGGCGAAGCCACGCTCGAAGAAGGTGAGTTGAAACGGATCGCTGCCGTCGGCATTGCTTCTCCATATTTGGTACATGCCGGAGCGAAAAGGGGTAAAGACTAATTGCTTTTCGTCGGGCGAGAGCTGTGGTGAACAATTTCCTTCAGTAGAAACAAGAACTCTCGCTTGTGAAACGACCTTGCCACCCGCATTGGCAAGGTTCGCGCGCAAGATCACTGCGGACGATCGCCAAGTCTCAGCGGGATCAACATATGCCAGGCGGCGGTGGTCGCGCGACAGAGCTCCGATCCTGGGATAGACCTCTTGATATTCAAGTGGGCCACCAGACGCGGGAACGCGCGCTATTCGATCACGGGTGGGCTCAAATACGATGTATTTCCCATCTGGCGACCACATCAGCTTCAGGCTCACCGCCTCATCAAAGGCTTCATCCGTCAGCTGCCGGAGATTCCCACCTGAGAGAGCAACGGTATAGATGTCTCCGGCACCTTTCGCCCACCTCTGGAACGCTACAGTTTTCTGATCCGGAGAGAGAACCGGGTCAATGTCCCCGTCGTCACCGGTGGGCGGGGCATGCAGGCACCGTTTTTCGCCCGTCCGCAAAGAAAAAACTACGATGCCCGGGGCAGCCGCATCCGGTGCACAGCTGTCGGCAAGCACAAGCGATTTTCCGTCCGCTGTCCACTGGGGAAATCCGGCACGTTCTTCCAGACATACCACGTCAGTAAGCTTGCGTTCGGAGCCTCCCAGAGCGGGGATGATGAAGATACTGCCGCCATGGTCATCGCAGCGCCCGAAGACGATCTGCTGCCCGTCGGGTGACCAGTCTGCACAACAGATGGAACCAGCGCTGGTGTGTGTAAGCCGTAGCGGCTTTTCGCCGCCGACCAGTTGCACGTATAAGTCACCCTTGACACGGTTTTCGCCGTCCCAGAAGTATGCGATCTGCCTGCCGTCCGGGGAAAATGCCGGGTCCCAATATTTGCCTGGCATGCTGGTCAGTTGGGTGATACGCATCTTTGAGAATGGCGTTCTGGCAGATGACTGCGCAGGGTGCTCTGTTCGGTTGCTCAGAACGTGGTAGCCCAGAAGTCCGGCAACGAGAATTGCCAGCAACACCAGACTGATCAGAATCACCTTGGAGGAGAGACGCCGGGCTGGGGCGGTTATGAGTGCCGCTTTGACGTCTGGCGACGCATTGATCTGATCCTGATCGCGACTCGCAGTCGACGTGCGATCGCCCGGCATGGGAATTACGGAAGCGGAAGCCTCTGCTGTTGGCTGCTCATCATTCTCGATATTCTCGATGGCCGCGATGAAGCGGTAGCCGCGGCGGGGAATGGTTTCGACATAACGCGGCTTCTCCGCGTCGTCTCCAAGCGCTGCGCGAATCTGGTTGATGGAGAAATTGATGCCGCGGTCGAAGTCGACGAAGGTGTCGTTGCCCCAGATATGTTGGTGGATTTCGTCCCGCGAGAGGATCTGCCCGGCGCGCTGGGTAAGCATCAACAGAACCGCAAACTGCTGGGGCTGGAGCTTCACCGGGATGCCACGCTTCCGCAACTCGCGGCTGACAGGATCAAGCTCAAACAGGCCGAAGCGAATTGTGCCCTGCTGGGTACCTGGCGAGGCCATAGGAACACCGCCTTGCAGCCATGTGGCAGCATGTTACGCCATTGGTGCCACTGCAAACAGAAGTTTTGGCGGCGGTTACTTCCTAACATTCTCCTAATACAAAACTAAGAGCGCAGCCATTGTTCCTTAAATCCGGGGCAGTCTACGTTTTCCGCACCCAATCTGCGAGTCGAGTGAATGCCACGCGATCGACGGCTTCAAGTCGAGCTAAGAATCGGGGAATAGAAAGGACGCCAATGAAGAAGACAATGGAATTGACACGCAGTCTCGCGGGCCGAATATACAACGCAGCTCGCGTCTCATGGAACGGCAGCCGGCCACGAACGAAGTTGGCTGTTGTAACCGTCCCGCTCACCACCGTGGCGATTTCGGTGTTTGCAGCCGCGCTCATGTTCCCTTCGCAAATCTTGGCGCACAACGACGATGAGATCAGCACCTTTACCGTCGATGTCTCGCTAACCCCCGTGTTCAAGCAAAATGACGTGGATCCGTCGGAAGGGCAGAATGCGGTTTCCCCAGGCGACACTTTCTTTCAGGAGGGAACGATTTACCCCGCCGGTACGATTCAGCGCGGCAAGCCTAACAACGATCCCAATGCGCCTGGAGGGATCGGCAAGTATCTATCGCGTGGAGTTTTTACCCAAGGCGTTGAGGATTTTGAAAAGGCGGCCAACGGTCTCCCGGGTGCGAGGCCCGATGAAGGTTTCGTGACGGAGATCTATTCCTTTCATGAAGGGGGTGCAAGCATCATGACGGACGGGATCTGGCCGAATCCGACCTTTTCCGCCCGTCGGGTAGTGCTCGGCGGAACGGGACAATTCCGGGACATAGTTGGCGAGATGAAAGAAGAGAACCTCGGGGAAAACGTTTATGGTTTCTGCAATTTCCGTGTAACCTTCCACGTCAAGAGGGTTAAGGCGGAGATGCATTGACGCGTTTGTCGACAGGGAA
>Ga0310811_10011648_pt1 | contig 11416 bp, 9 predicted proteins | sample YCmetagenome_FD_207642 | JGI IMG/M metagenome (GOLD analysis project Ga0310811, IMG submission 207642) | Soil microbial communities from experimental microcosm in Duke University, North Carolina, United States - YC | ecosystem: Engineered > Artificial ecosystem > Soil microcosm > Unclassified ... | reverse complement strand
GCCGCGCCTTCCGGCGCTGTCCAGGTAGCCTCTGCGGGCGACGCTATCGTGAGCGCCTGATGCGTTCGCGGCGCCGCCCGTGCACTCGCGCCGGTGGAGGCAGGCCGCGCCGGGATGGGTGGATTCGGTGGCTCGCGCTCCGCGGCGGCAGGCGCTGTCGGGTCCGCGGGTTGCACCTCGGCCGGTTCGGCTTCACTTTGCGGCTCGGACTGCGGCGCTGAGTCCCGCAGCATGTCGGCAAGAAAGGCTGCGTCGATCTCGACGTCTACCTGCGGCTCGCCGGCTTCGTCCGCTGGCTCTGCGGGCACTTCGGCGACTTCGCGCGTCGACGCCTCACTCGCCGCGCGCATCGCCTTGAATGAGCCGGTGGCAGCGGTCCACTGCGGGTTGGGTGGAGGCTCGACGAACACCGCGCCCACATCGGTGGTGTCGGGGTTGAATTCCAGCGCGTCCTCCGGAATCGGTTCCTCCGCCGCAGCGCTCGTATCGGTGTCGCGTTCCGCGTCCTCCTGCGTCAGGGCCTGGTCCAGCGGAGAGAGGTCCGCATCGGCTTGCTCAGATGGCTCTGATGGATCGGTTGACTCGGTTGGCTCGGTTGGCTCCGGACTCGAGAGCGCCGCAGACTCATCGGCCGCGGCGCCGGCCTGACGGTCATCGCTGAGCCGTGCCAGCGCGTTGAACACGCTCGAGCAGCGTCCGCAGCGCACATAGCCCTGCGCGACCCGCAGATCGGCGGCAGTCACCACCAGGGTCAGTGCACACTTGGGGCAGACAGTGAACATTGCGGCGTGGCTCAGCGCCTGTGGTCAGCGGCGCCGACCGGCGAGACAAACCCAGCCGTCGCGCTCGGCAAACCGGATGACATCAAAGCACGCGGCATAAGCGGCTGTCACCTCCGCCGACTGATGCTCCATCAGGCCCGCCAGCACGACTTGCCCGCCGATGCGCAGCAGCGAAGCGAATCGGGACGCCAATTCACACAGTGGTGCGGCGAGGATGTTGGCCAGCAGCAGGTCGTTGGCTGCCGGCAGCGTCGCCGCGTCTGCGTGCACCGTGAGCCGCGCCTGCAGCTCATTCACGCTGGCATTGTCGCGCGTGGCGGTGAGCGCCTGCGGGTCGATGTCGAAAGCATGCACTTCAGCCGCGCCGAGCCGCCCCGCGGCGATGCCGAGCACGCCGGAGCCGCAGCCGTAATCGATGACACGCGTACCGAGCGGTGGATAGGCATCGAGCCAGGTGAGACACAGCGCGGTGCTCGGATGCGTGCCGGTGCCGAAGGCGAGCCCCGGATCGAGAAGGATGACGACCGCATCCGGCGCAACGATGCGCTCGTGGTGCGGACAGATCCACAGACGACGGCCGAAACGCAGCGCATGGAAGTCCTTCAGCCATTCGCGCTCCCACACGCGGTCGGCGACGGGCTGCACTTCGATCAGCGAGGCATCCACCGCGAGCCTCTGCGCCAGTGAGTGCGCGAGCGCCGAGCGCCGCTCGGGGGCTACGGACTCGAACAGGCATCGCACCTGGGTCGCGGGCCACAGGCGCATCTCCCCGACGGCAGGCTCGAGCACCGCCGCTGAATCCGACGTCTGGTCGGGTGGTGCCGAAGCGGCAGCGCGCGCATCGACGAAGGTCACTGCAAGGGCACCGCAGTCGAATGCAGCTTCTTCCGCTTCCTGCGCAGGCAGCAAGCCGAGGTCGAAGGTCAGCTGGAGAAAGGCAGCGCTCGACACGTGACACCGCGAGCGGCTGCAGCCCGCGCCGCTCACCGCAGGCCCAGGCGGCGCTCCAGGTAGTGAATATCGGTGCCGCCTTTCTGGAACGCCGCATGGTTGAAGATTTCCTGGTGCAGCGGCACGTTGGTCTTGATGCCCTCGATCACCATCTCCGCCAGCGCATTCTTCATGCGGGCGATCGCGGTATCGCGCGTATCGCCCTGGGCGATGATCTTGCCGATGAGTGAGTCATAGTAGGGCGGCACGTTGTAGCCGGAGTACACGTGACTGTCGACCCGCACACCCGGTCCCCCTGGCGCATGCCACAGGCGGATAGGACCCGGCGAGGGCATGAAAGTCTTTGGATCCTCGGCGTTGATGCGGCATTCGATGGCGTGCCCGCGAATCTGCACATCGCTCTGCGCGTACGGCAGCCGCTCGCCGCTCGCGATCAACAGCTGCGCCTTGACCAAATCGATGCCGGTCACGAGCTCGGTGACCGGATGCTCGACCTGGATGCGGGTATTCATCTCGATAAAGTAGAACTCCCCGTCCTGAAAGAGAAATTCCATGGTACCGGCGCTGCGATAGCCGACGGCACGGCAGGCCTCGACGCAGCGCTCGCCCATCAGGCGACGCTGGCGCATGGTGATGCCGGGCGCCGGCGCCTCCTCGATGACTTTCTGGTGGCGGCGCTGCATCGAGCAGTCACGCTCGCCGAGGTGTATGACGTTGCCCAGCCCATCTGCGAGGACCTGAAATTCGATGTGACGTGGGCGCTCGAGGAACTTCTCCATGTAGACCTGATCGTTGCCGAACGCGGCACGCGCCTCCGCCCGCGTGATGCCGATGGCATTGAGGAGCGAGGCCTCGGTGTGCACCACGCGCATGCCGCGGCCGCCGCCTCCGCCCGAGGCTTTGATGATTACCGGGTAGCCGACGTCGCGCGCGATACGCAGATTCTCGTCGGCGTCATCGCCGAGCGGTCCATCCGAGCCGGGGACGCAGGGCACTCCGTGGCCCTTCATCACCCGGATGGCGGACACCTTGTCGCCCATCGTGCGGATCGTCTCCGCCCGTGGGCCGACGAACACGAAGCCGCTGTTCTCGACGCGCTCGGCGAAGTCGGCGTTCTCGGAGAGGAACCCGTAGCCCGGATGGATGGCCACCGAGTCGGTAACCTCGGCCGCCGAGATGATCGCCGGCATGTTGAGATAGCTCTGCGAGGAAGGCGGTGGACCGATGCATACCGACTCGTCCGCGAGCAGCACGTGCTTGAGGCTGTAGTCGGCGGTGGAATGGACGGCCACCGTCTTGATGCCGAGCTCCCGGCAGGCGCGCAGGATCCGCAGCGCGATCTCGCCACGGTTGGCGATGACGATCTTCTCGATCATGCGGCTATTCGACGACGAACAGCGGCTGGCCGAATTCCACCGGGTCGCCGTTTCGAGCCATGACTGAAGCGACTCGGCCCGCCCGGTCGGCCTCGATCTGGTTCATCATTTTCATCGCCTCGATGATGCACAGCACCTGGCCGACCTTGATCTCATCACCGATCTCGACGAACGGCTTCGCCCCAGGGGAGGGAGAGGCGTAGAACGTGCCCACCATCGGGGCGGTGATCACGTGCTCACTCGGCTTTGGCTTCGGTGCGGCGCTCTCCAACACTGCGACTTCCGCGCCCACTGCCGGCGCCATCGCGGTGGAGCTTGCAGGCACTGCGCCAAGGTGCGTCGCCTGAGGCGGCTGCACGGCGCTTGCCGCGGGGGGCATGCGGCTGATGCGGACCGCCTCCTCTCCCTCCTTGATCTCAATCTCAGCGATGCCGGACTCCTCCAGCAGCTCGATCAGTTTTTTGATTTTTCGAATGTCCATGCGAGGACTGCCCCCAATAGAATCGAGCGACTTGGCACCGCCTCGGAGTCAGGCCTTGCCGCCGAGTCGTAACGCAGCGGCGCGGACCGCCGCCTCATAGCCGAATGCACCGAGACCGCTGATCACTCCGACTGCGATATCCGAGAAATATGACTGCCGCCGGAACGCCTCGCGGGCGTGCGGGTTGGACAAGTGCACCTCGATGAACGGCAGCCCGGTCGCAAGCAACGCATCACGAAGGGCGATACTCGTGTGCGTGAAGGCTCCAGGGTTGACGATGAGGAACCCCACCCCTTCAGCGCGCGCGCGATGGATGCGCTCGATGAGCTCGTGCTCGGCGTTGCTTTGAAACGCAACCAGCTCATGTCCGGTCTCGCGCGCGATGGACGCCGCACGCTGCTCGATCGCTTCGAGGCTCTCGGTCCCGTAGACGGACGGTTCCCGCGTCCCGAGCAGATTGAGGTTCGGGCCGTTCAACAACAGCACTCGGGCCATGACCCTAGGACTTCTTTGTTTGACTTCGATGCAAGCGACGGCCGCGAATGTAACCTAATCCGCGGCCATTAGGGTACGACTTGTTGCGATTTGCGAGGAACGTGCAGGATCCGGGCCAGCGCTAGTTCTGTCGGGCGCGTGCCTCCCCCAGCTTGCGCACCGCCGTGGAGATCTGGGCCTGAGCGGAGGCCAGGGAGAGTCTCCCCGCGTCCACGTCCCGGATGCGATCCAGAATGAGCTCCGCCTCGTCGGCGTGGAGCTCGCCGATCTTGAGGGTTACCACACGGCCTTCGCGGTCGGAGAAGACGCTGAACGGAAGCACCGTCTCCATGCCGAAAGCCTTGGCCGCCTCGAGCCCCTCACGCTCACCCAGCAGCAGCGGGTACCCCACTCCGTGGTCGGAGGCGTACTTACGCACTGGATCCACCTGATCGATGCCGATGCCGACTATTTCGAGTCCGTTCGCGGCATATTTGCGACGGAGTGACTGCAGTAGCGGGATTTCCCGACGGCACGGCTCGCACCAGGTCGCCCAAAAATTAATCACCAGGGGCCGGCCCTTCCACTCCGTGAGCCGATGCACCCTCCCATCGAGGCCCGGCAGACCTATGTCGGGCAGTGTCTCAGGGACCTTCGAGGGGGATAGCGGAGTGGGTTCCTCGGGAGGTTCCGCGGCTGTGGGCGGCAGCCTCCCCGATGCTGCGGCGGGCGCAGCCGGCCGCAGGGTCGCACCTGCCCGGTGCACGAGGAGACGATAGGTGACGAATCCGACTGCTGCGGAAACGAGCAGCACTGCGCCCAGCGCGAGCAGGCCATGAAGGCGTGCCCGCCCCGGAGAGACGCCCGCAGAGCTCACGAAGATGCGTGCAGTGCCGCGCGCGTGCGGGCAGCGAACGCTTGGGCGCTCATGTATCCGACCACCCGATAGGCGGCACGCTCACGGCCATCCGTCCCGTAAAAGGCGATCGTTGGTGGCCCGAAGATACCGAAGTGCCGCAACAGTGCCTGATCATCGGCATCGTTCTGCGTCACGTTAGCTCGCAGCAGCACAGTGTTGCTCAGCGCCGCCTGCACCGTGGGGTCGGTGAAGGTATAGCGCTCCATCTCCTTGCAGGAGGTACACCAGTCCGCGGAGAAGTCCACGAGCACGCTACGGCCGCCGGCGCGCGCCTGGGTGACCTCACGATCGAGATCCGCGACCGAGCGAATCGGACGGAAAGTGAGCGCCGACACCGGCTTCGCAAATCCCGGAATCGGCGCCAGGGGGTCGGTTCCTCCGAGCGCAAACCCTGCCGCGAGCGCCACCCCGTACAGGCCTGCCGCGATCCCGGCAACCCGCAGCCCCCACACGAGCACAGAGCGTTCGCGCATTCCGCTCCACAGCAGCCAGGCAAGAATCAGCGCCGGTACCGACCACAGAGCGAGCACCATCCGCTCCGGCACGATGCGGGCGAGCATCCACACCGAGACGCCGAGCATCAGCACGCCGAAGAGCTTCTTCACCAGGTCCATCCAAGGTCCCGGCTTCGGCAGTAGCTTGCCGGCGGAGGCGCCGACGATGAGGAGCGGCGTGCCCATGCCGATACCGGCGGCAAATAGCGCCGCCCCACCGCGCGCCACGGCGCCCGTCTGGCTGATGACGAGCAATGCACCGACCAGCACTGGGGCCACGCAGGTCGTCACGATGAGTGCCGAGAGCGCCCCCATCAAGGCGACTCCCCCGAAGGTCCCCGCGGACTGCCGGTTGCTGAGCTCCGCGAGACGAGACTGCACCGTCGCCGGCATCTGCAGCGTGAACAGCCCGAACATCGAGAGCGCAAGAACCAGGAAGATGGCGGCGAAGAGCGCGATCACCCACCACTGCTGGAACATCGCCTGGACTTCCTTGCCAGCTGCCGCGCTGGCAACACCAGCCACGGCATACGTGAGCGCCATGCCGAGCACATAGCTCACGGAGAGTGCGAAGGATCTCTGACTGGAAATTGGCCTGCCGCTGCCGACGATGATCCCCGAGAGGATCGGCACCATCGGCAGCACGCACGGCGTGCACGAGAGCACCAGGCCTCCCAGATAAAAGCAGGCGAGCGCGATCAGCAGATTGCCGCGCAGTGCATTGCTGAACCACTCCTGCGAGAGAAACGCCGCGCGCGGTGCGATCGAGCTGGCGGCGGCCTGCGCTGTTCCACCCCCACCGGCTGCGCTCAGACCACCGCGGCCGCTTCCGCTGGCGGCGGTCCCGTCCGGGAGATGCACGGTGAGGGTCTTGGTTTGAGGTGGGTAGCACAGGCCTGCGTCGGCGCAACCCTGATACGTCACCTCGAGCGGGAGATCGAGTGCGCCGCCTTTTGCACGGGCCACCGGTACGGAGACCACCAGCTCGTGGTGATAGACCTCCTGCTTGCCGAAGTACTCGTCCGTCTTCACCTGCCCGGGCGGAAACTGCGGCGCGCCGAGCTGTGCGCTGGTACTCGAGGTCACCACCTTGATGCGGGCGTGATAGAGGTAATAGCCGTCAGCGATCTCCCAGTTGAGACGCACGCGGTCGGTGCCATCGGGGAGCGCATCGAAGCGAAAGGCCTGCTCGGGCGGCAGGAAATCGTCCCCGCTGGTGCGGGCGGACTTGAGCAGCGCGTCGACCCCGGAAGGGGGCGCCGCGGGCGGCCGGGCAGTTGGAGTCTGCGCCTGCAGGAGTGCACTCAACGCGAGGAGCGCAACGGCCAGAATATGTCTCGTGGAGGATGATGGGCGCATGGGGAGTAGACCAGTTTAGCTGCGCTCTTATAGCGCAGCCTCGTGAGTAAGAGCAGGAACTCCGCTCCATTCCGCACGGAGGCGTTCCTCGAGGCGCATCCAGCCGACAACGGCAACGCTCACGCTGTGGTCCCCTTGGGAGGAGGGCATCGCCCAACGCACGCTCCGTAACCCAAAAAAAAAGCCCTGAGCGGCTTGAAATCGGGAACTGCCTCCCTATCATTAGCAGCCGCCGGGGGTGAGTGCTAATAAGGCGCCTCGCGCCCGGTATTTCATCAAAACCATCAATGCTTTAAGGAGCGTTCACCATGAAGATTCGTCCTCTTCATGACCGCGTCATCGTGAAGCGCCTGGAGGAGGAGCGTACCTCTCCGGGTGGCATCGTCATCCCCGATACGGCGGCCGAGAAGCCGGTGCAGGGAAAGATCGTCGCAGTCGGTAAAGGAAAGATTCTCGAAGACGGTCAGGTCCGGCCTCTCGATGTGAAGGTCGGCGACAAGATCCTGTTCGGCAAGTACAGCGGAACCGAGGTCAAGGTCGACGGCGAAGAGCTCGTGGTAATGCGCGAGGAAGACGTCATGGCCGTGATCGAAGGTAAGTAAGCGAGGACCACGACAATGGCAGCTAAAGAAGTTCGTTTCAGCGATGACGCACGCCAGCGCATGTTCAAGGGCGTGAACGTCCTCGCCAACGCCGTCAAGGCGACGCTCGGCCCCAAGGGCCGCAACGCGGTGCTCGAGAAGAGCTTCGGCGCCCCCACCGTCACCAAGGACGGTGTGTCGGTCGCGAAGGAAATCGAGCTCAAGGACAAGTTCGAGAACATGGGCGCACAGATGGTGAAGGAAGTCGCTTCCAACACCTCCGATGAGGCCGGTGACGGCACCACGACCGCCACCGTGCTCGCGCAGGCCATCATCCGCGAAGGCCTCAAGGCCGTCTCCTCGGGCCGCAACCCGATGGACATCAAGCGCGGCATCGACAAGGGTGTCATCGCCGCAGTCGAGGATCTCAAGAAGCTCTCCAAGCCCTGCAAGAACCCCAAGGAGATTGCCCAGGTCGGCACGATCTCGGCGAACGCCGACGAGTCGATCGGAAAGACCATCGCGGAAGCGATGGAGAAGGTCGGCAAGGAAGGGGTGATCACGGTCGAGGAAGGCTCGGGCCTGACCAACGAGCTGGAAGTGGTCGAGGGCATGCAGTTCGACCGCGGTTACCTCTCGCCGTACTTCATCAACAATCAGCAGAACCAGACCACCGAGCTGGAAAAGCCGGTGATTCTGCTGGTCGACAAGAAGATCTCCAACATCCGCGAGCTGCTGCCGCTGCTCGAGGGCGTGGCGAAGTCGGGACGGCCTCTGGTGGTCGTCGCCGAGGACATCGAGGGTGAGGCACTGGCGACCCTGGTCGTCAACAATATCCGCGGCATCCTCAAGGTGGCCGGCGTCAAGGCGCCCGGCTTCGGCGACCGCCGCAAGGCCATGCTGCAGGACATCGCCATTCTCACCGGCGGCACGGTGATCTCGGACGAGGTCGGACTGTCGCTCGAGAAGGCGACGCTGAACGATCTGGGCGAGGCGAAGAAGGTGGTCGTCGAGAAGGAGAACACCACCATCATCGACGGCGCCGGCAAGCCCTCCGACATCAAGGCTCGCATCGAGTCGATCCGGCAGCAGGCCGAGGAAGCTACCTCCGACTACGACAAGGAGAAGCTGCAGGAGCGCGTTGCGAAGCTCTCCGGTGGCGTCGCCGTGATCAAGGTGGGTGCGGCTACGGAGATCGAGATGAAGGAGAAGAAGGCGCGCGTCGAGGATGCGCTGCACGCCACGCGTGCCGCGGTCGAAGAAGGCGTGGTGCCGGGTGGCGGCGTGGCGCTGATCCGCGTTCAGCGTGCTCTCGAGAAGCTCGAGACGGCGAACGAGGACCAGCACGTCGGTGTCCGCATCCTTTCCCGCTCGATCGAGGAGCCGCTGCGCCAGATCGTCGACAATGCCGGCGAAGACGCTGCGGTGATCCTGAACCGCGTCAAGGAGGGCAAGGCGGCTTTCGGCTGGAACGCAGCCACGGGAGAATTCGGCGATATGCTCGAAGAGGGCATCCTGGATCCGACCAAGGTGACCCGTCTTGCGCTGCAGAATGCCGCCTCAGTGGCGGGGTTGCTGCTCACGACGGAAGTCATGGTGGCAGAGGCTCCAAAGGATGAGGAGCACAGCCATGCTGGCCCGCCGGGCGGCATGGGCGGAATGGATATGTAATCACCCTCTCTAAAGAGGTATCGATTCTAAAAAGGACACTCGATAGGCTTTACATAACAGTTACGGGTTGGCGCCAGGTCTCTGCCGGGCGTCAGTCCGGAAAGACGCGGAACAAGACCCCCTATTCCGCGCATTCCTCGAGGCCCCACTCTGTGGGGCCTGTTTTTTTGCGCGACCGTTTGTCGACACTTCGCGACCGCGGTCACAGCATGCGCGTAACACAAGGCTGCAGCACTTCCTTACAGCCTGGCCGCGGTTTATCGTCCCCCCAGAGGAGGCTCCATGGGCAAGCTTCGCTACCGCGGCATGATGTTTATCGGCTGCGTCGGCTTTCTGGTACTCGGTGCCTGTGGTCGCGAGGGCCAGGATGAGATGAGCTGGGCGCGAGGGGCCCTCGAGCGCAACAAATCGATCGAGGTCGTGGCTGCGGATCAGCAGAGTCGCACCTTCACGGTGCGGGTGAAGGATGGCGGTGAGCTGCGCACCGTACATGCCGATGAGGTAATCGGCTCTCCAGCCGGCGCATCGGCCGGGACTGCGGCACACCCACTGAATGACCGCACAGCTTCTCCCTCTGCAGCCTCCGAGGCCGCTCCGGTGGAGCAGCCCGTGGTGCAGGCGCAGTCAGCGGGTGACGCAGAGCCCGCCGCTGACGCCGAAACTCCCGTTACCCATTCGCAGTCCGTACTGACCTCGGAGAGCTCCGCTGGCCTCGAGCACGTGACTCCCGGGCGCGTGCTCGAATCCGGGCCCGGTTACAGCATCACATCTGCGCAGGCGGCCATGCCCGGAGCCGCGCGCATGCGCGACTCCGCGAGCAGCGCGCCGCTGGAACGCCGCCACGAGCCGATCGTGTGCCAGGGGTCGCGACTGCTGCACATCGACAACCGCAACCTGATTTTCGATGGCGATGCCGTGAGCGCCATGGACGGTTGCGAGATCCATATCACCAACAGCCACATCAGCGCGAGCGGCGTCGGCATTGCTGTCCGGGGTGCCAACGTACACATCGACAACAGCCAGATCGAGGGCGATCAAGCCTCCATCGAAGCCTCACAGGGCGCCCAGGTGTACGCCGCGTCCTCGCGTTTCAAAGGTCTGAGCCGCCGCCTCGATACCGCCGCAGTGCACGATCTCGGGGGCAATACCTGGAATTGAGGGCGGCGCCCCCTGCCGGCGGGCTCCCTGCGGACGCTGGCCGCCCGCAGCATCGTGCGATCATCGATTTCATGGGGACCGGTGGGGTACAGATCTGCCCCGAGCTGAACGCTCTGGTGGAGCGGGCGCTCGCCGAGCTCGGCGATGCGACGCGCGCGGCGCTCGCCGCGGCGCCACCGGCGATCGCTGATTCCATCCGTGGTGTATTTGCCGCGAGCGATTTCGTGGCGCAAGCCTGCGCGCGCGACAGTCAGCTGCTGGCGCAGCTGATCGAGAGCGGAGAGCTGCAGCGGCCACTTGCGAGCGCGGATTACCAGGCGCACGCCCCGAAGCTCGACGCGGCCGGCATTTCAGAGGGGCAGGCTCAAAGCGAGCTGCGTCGCTGGCGGCGACGTGAGCTCACGCGCATCGCCTGGCGCGATCTGGCCGGTTGGGCTGGCCTCACCGAGACGCTCACGGAGCTCAGCGCATTCGCAGATCAGGCGATCCTCACCGCGCTCGACTGCGCACGGGGGACGCTCACTGCGCGCTACGGCGAACCACGCGCTGGCGGCGGTGCCGTGCAGCCGCTCGTCGTTATTGCCATGGGCAAGCTCGGCGGCGACGAGCTGAATTTCTCCTCCGACGTCGATCTGGTGCTGCTGTTCCCAGAGCATGGTGAGACGGATGGGCGGCAAAGCATCAGTAACGAGGAATTCTTCACCCGTCTGGGGCAGGCCCTGGTGCGGCTGCTGCAGACCCCGACTGCGGAGGGCTTCGTGCTGCGTGTCGATCTGCGCCTGCGGCCCTTCGGCGACTCCGGACCGCTGGTGTCGAGCTTTGCTGCCTTCGAGGATTATCTGCCGCGCCACGGCCGCGACTGGGAGCGCTACGCCTACGTCAAGGCACGCCCAGTTACCGCAAGGACACGCTACCTCGAGGTGGAAGCGAGCGCCATTCGCCCATTCGTCTATCGCCGTTACCTCGACTACGGCGTGTTCGAGAGCCTGCGGGAGATGAAGGCGCTGATCGCGCGCGAGGTGACGCGCCGTGAGCTCGCCGACCACGTGAAGCTCGGTCCGGGCGGCATACGTGAGATCGAGTTCATCGTTCAGGCGCTGCAACTCACCCGCGGCGGCCGCGACCGACTGCTGCAGACACCTTCGCTGCTCGCTGCTCTGCAGCGCCTGG
>Ga0310811_10011647_pt1 | contig 11416 bp, 7 predicted proteins | sample YCmetagenome_FD_207642 | JGI IMG/M metagenome (GOLD analysis project Ga0310811, IMG submission 207642) | Soil microbial communities from experimental microcosm in Duke University, North Carolina, United States - YC | ecosystem: Engineered > Artificial ecosystem > Soil microcosm > Unclassified ... | reverse complement strand
CGCGGGCATGTTCGTGGACGTGTCGGTGGCCGTCGACGGACAGATTGTGAAGACGAACGCACCGTTCGTGGACGGAAACCGCGTCACGCTCCTCCAGGTCGACATGGACAAAGTGATCAACGACGAGGCCGCGTGGGCGAAACTTCAGAAGGCGACAACGCCGGCGGATATGAGGAACATCCTGGGCGTGAAGATGCCCACGGACCCCACTGTGACGATCGAGTTCCGGAAGTAACCACACCGGCCGGCGGCGCTGCACTCACAGCGCCCGGACGGCAAACGACGCGAACAATACGAGGTTCGCGGCGTGGCCGGTCCAGCAGATCCGGCACTCGCGACGGTTCCGGACCAGGCTGCCCGCCAGGAAAATGCTCATCGCAATCGCCGGCGTCGTCAGCGCGAGCATCCATGCCGGCGGCCACCGCTCGATCACACCGACGGTCAGGATCGCGTAGAGCAGGAGGCCGAGCGCCGCATTCGGCACGCCGAGCAGGCTTGCACGTGGCGTCCGGAACAAGATCGCGCACCCGTTGCCGTCCAATCGGCAGATTGTCGGCCCTGTCATCCACGCGGGCAGATCCCGGTAATGGCCGTACAACGCCGCAGCCGATGCGGCTGTCGCGACGATCAGCGCGATCCAGACGATTGGCATGTCGGACACCAATAGGTCAGGCGTGCATGGGGTCCCTGCGCGCTGACCTTCACAGGTGTCCCGCACTTTCTGCACGGTTTCCGCCCGCGTCCGTAGACGTACAGCCGCTCGGCGGGATCGGCGCGCCGTGTCGTCCGCCGGTACCCTGAATACGTGACGATGCCGCGCTGCGGGTTGCTGACGTTGGCCGTCAGCAGCTTGCGTGCGGTCGTCAGGATCGTACGCAGACGATCGTCGCTCAGATCGTCAACCAGCGACGCCGGGTGCACGCCGCACAAGAACAGGACCTCGGATTTGTACACGTTGCCCGCTCCGGCGACGACGCGCTGATTGATGAGCGCGTCGGCGATCGAGGAGGTGCCCCGCTGGCGAAGACGCCGCACGGCTTCGGCTTCGTCGAACGTGGCGCCAAGTAGATCCGGCCCCATGTTGCGCAGATCGTCCTGGCGGCGCATGCTTCGTGCCGTGAGGAATTCCGCGACTGGAATGTTGAACCCGACGGCCTCGAAGCGCGCCGTGGCGACGAGGATGCGCATGTCCCCCCGGGACCGCTGCCACCGCTCTCCGGGACGGTAGATATGCCAGCTGCCGTTCATGCGCATGTGCGTGCGCAGAACGAGATCGTTCGAGAACTGCATCAGCAGATGCTTGCCGCTTGCGGTGACGCCCTCGACCGTCCGGCCCCTCAGCGGCCGATCCTCGTCCACGCGCGTCAATGCCGGGAACACCGATTCGAACCGCGCGACGACGTCGCCTGCCAGCGCGCGATTCAGCGTCCGCGCGGCGCGGTAGATCGTATCCCCTTCAGGCACGTTCGAGCCTGGCCCGGCTGTCCGCCGCCTCGCGAATCATCTGCAGTCCCATCGCGGAAGGGTGAAAGCCCGCATCCACGAGAAAACGTGCGAGCGGGTGGCTTGCCGGATCGACGCCATTGATCTCACCGATGAGCAGACCGCGGTCGCGTGCCAGTTCCGCGATCGCTGCGGCCAGGGCGCGTGCCGTGACCGAACGCGCCGGTTCATCCTCGGGCAGAAACACTGTGATCTCCCGCCCGCTTCGTGGCACATACGCCGCCAGTATGCCGTTGACGAGGACAACCGTCGCGCCGACGGTACGCGTCGGACCACGTCCGGCCGATTCCCTGCCGGACGCGTCCGGCCACTGCAGTGTGATCCCGTACGGATTCGCGGGGTCCGTTGCCGCCATGACGATGACTTCCGCCTGATCGGGAACATCGCGCAGCGAGCGCAGCAGCTCGAGTGCGGGCGGTAGGGCGAACTGAGTTGCCGCCACACCCGACACGAAATAACCGCGGCGAACGCGCCCGGCGTCCTCCATCGCTTTCAGCACGTCGTACACCGCCCCGAAGCCGCCCGCGATCCCTTCCGCCCCGGCGATCTCGCGTGTGACGATGCCGTATCTCGAGAGCAGCTGCTGCGCCATGGCCGTCGACCATTCCGTATCGCTGGCTGAACGCGGCACGCGCTCGCTCAGCAACGACCATCGGCCTTCTGCCGCGGGAGGAGCGACGCGGCGGGTACGGAACGGACGCCCGCGCACCTGCTTGCGCGAGCGCCGTTCGGGTGGGCGCGTAAAGGCCCGTAATGCGTGAAGGGTGTCGTTCGTGAGGACGCCCTTCCACACGAGATCCCAGATGGCGTCAACGGTTTCGCCTGGATACCCGCCGCCGGCGGCTTCGTGCAGCGCGGCGAAAAACGATGCGCCGGATTTCTCGAGGTGCGAGACGATGGCGCGTTCGCGCGGCGACAGCTCCGCCGGTGCGCCGGGCCGCCACAATCGAGGCAGGTGGTCGGTGAGATAGAGCGCGATGCGGCCGTCGCGGTCGCCGATGGGCTCGACGCCCCGCCAGACGACCTCGCCGGCGGCGGCCAGCGCGTCGAGGTCGGAGGAGGCATAGCCACTGATACGAGCCGAGAGGATCTCCGACTCGAAAATCGATGCCGCCAGAGGCGCTCCCTGCAGGTTCTCCACGGCGTCGAGGAGTGCGTCGAGTCCCGACCGGCGCCGGACGAGTCCTCCCCACGACGTCGACAGGCGCGCAAGGACGGGCCCTTCGACCGGTTCGACTTCCTTGCGGAGCTTTGCGAGCGAACGCCGACGGACCGTGCGGAGAATCTCCGGATCGCACCACTCGCGGCCGGCGCCCCCAGGGCGGAATTCTCCCTCGAGCAGCCGTCCGGCGGCGGTGAGCGTCTTGAGCAGCGCTTCGGCAGTCGATCGGCCCAGCGCGTACCGGCCGGCGAACTCCGCGGTCGTGAACGGTCCTCGCGTTCGCGCGTAGCGTCTTGCGAGGTCGACAGCCGCGTCTTCGGCCGGCCCGAGCAGCGACTCCGGGAGGCCGACGGGAAGCGGCACGCCGAGCGCATCGCGATATCGGGCCGCGTACTCGATGGGAATGTAGCGGGCATCGCCGGCAATGGTGATCCGGATCGTGCGGCGATCGCGCTCCATCTGCTCGAGTGCGGCGCCGGCGTCGATCGTCGATCGCGCCTCGATCTCGCTCTGAGTCAAATCCCCGAGATGCAACAGCAAATCGTGGATGCCGTCGGCGGAACGGGCCCGGTAGCGTTCGTCGAGCTGCTGCGCCTGCCGTTCGGTGTCCGCGAGCGCATCGGCGTCCAGAAGCTCGCGAAGCTCGACGTCGCCGAGCAGGTCGCGAAGCTGCGCCTGGTCGATCGACAGCGCCTGCGCGCGCCGTTCGGCGAGCGGAGCGTCGCCGTCGTAGATGTAGTTGGCGACGTAGCCAAAGAGCAGCGCCGACGCGAACGGCGACGGCATGACGGAGTCGACCGTTGCCACTCTGATGTCGCGTGCTTCGATACGCCGCAGCGTCGACAGGAGCGCGGGCATGTCGAAGACGTCGCGCAGGCACTCGCGATAGGCTTCGAGGATCATCGGAAATGAACCGTAGCGCGCGGCGACCGACAGCAGATCCGCGGCGCGCTTGCGCTGCTGCCAGAGCGGCGTGCGTCCGCCGGGCCGGCGGCGCGGCAGCAGCAGCGCGCGGGCTGCCGCCTCGCGGAACTTCGCCGCGAAAAGGGCCGTTCCTCCGAGCTGCCTGACGACGAGCGCTTCGATTTCGTCCGAAGCCGGCACCAGCAACGACGGATCCGGTGGCGCTTCGGTCTCGGGAAACCGCACGACGAACCCGTCGTCGGTCCACATGGTCTCGACGTCTGCCCCTGTTTCGGCGCGGGCGCGTTCGACGACTGCCATCGCCCACGGCGCGTGCACGCGTCCGCCGAACGGAGAGAGCAGACACAGCCGCCAATCGCCAAGTTCGTCGCGCGTCCGCTCGATGACTATCGTCCGATCGTCGGGGACCGCGCCGGCGGCAGCGGCCTGATCGGCCAGATAGCGCACCAGATTCTCGGCCGCGCGCGCATCCAGGTCATGGTGCCTGGTCAACTTCTGGATGGCCGCAGCCGGCGGCAATGCCCGCAGCGTACGCACCAGTTCGCCGATCAGCCGCCCGAGTTCGAGCGGCCGGCCTGGCGTATCTGCCTTCCAGAACGGCATCTTGCCCGGCTGCCCCGGCGCCGGCGCCACGATCACCCGGTCGTGCGTGATCTCCTCGATGCGCCACGACGATGCGCCCAGCAGGAAGGTTTCGCCGACGCGGCTCTCGAAGACCATTTCTTCGTCGAGTTCGCCGACGCGCGATCCCGGACCGCGTTCTCCAATCAGGAAGACGCCGTAGAGCCCGCGATCGGGAATCGTGCCGCCGTTCACGATGGCCACACGCTTGGCGCCCTCGCGCGCTTTCACGGTGTTCTTCAGGCGGTCCCATGTGAGGCGCGGCCGCAGGTCCGCGAAATCGTCCGATGGATACCTGCCCGAGAGCATGTCGAGCACGCCCTCGAAGATCGCGCCGCTCAGCTCCGCGAACGGGGCGGCGCTGCGCACGGCGCGATAAAGATCGTCGACGTCCCAGTCGTCGACGGCGACCATGGCCACCAGCTGCTGCGCGAGCACGTCCAGCGGATTACGAGGATAGCGGCTGGCCTCGATATGCGCGTCGTGCATGGCGCGTGTGACGGCCGCGCACGCGACCAGATCACCGCGGAACTTCGGCACGATCACGCCGCGGCTTGGCTCCCCGATGCGATGCCCGGATCGACCGATCCGCTGCATGCCGCTCGCGACCGAGGGCGGGGCCTCGATCTGCACGACGAGGTCGATCGCGCCCATGTCGATGCCGAGTTCGAGCGACGACGTGGCGACGAGACCGCGGATCTGCCCGGCCTTGAGCCGGTCTTCGATCTCGATGCGCTGCGGTCTCGCCAGCGACCCATGGTGCGCCCGTACGAGGATCTCGCCCGCGAGTTCGTTCAGGGCCGACGCGAGCCGCTCGGCGATGCGCCGGCTGTTCACGAAGATCAGGGTCGATCGGTGGGCGAACACCAGTTCGAGCAGCCGGGGGTGAATCGCCGTCCAGATCGACGATTTCGTCCCGGTCTGTGACGCCGGCCCGCTCGGAATGTCTTCCGTCTCGCCCAGCCGCGCCATGTCCTCGACCGGCACTTCGATCGTCAGCTCGAGTTTCTTCTTCTGCGACGTATCGACGATCGTGACCGGCCGGAATGCCGGGGCCGTTCGCGACGATGCGAATTCGTCGATCAAGATTTCGGGGGGCTTCCCGCTGGACGCCCCTGCACGCACGCTCGCGGGCACTCCAACGGCCCCGCTCCGCGCGCGTGAGTCGCCAGTCCGCTTTCGCTCTCGCCGTGGCTCCGCGCCGCCGAGGAAGCGGGCCACTTCGTCGAGCGGACGTTGCGTGGCCGACAGTCCGATTCGTTGAGGGGGAGTAGCGGTCAGCGCGGCGAGCCGCTCCAGCGACAGCGACAGGTGCGCCCCGCGTTTGGTGGGCACGAGCGCATGGATCTCGTCGATGATGACCGTATCGATCGAACGCAGCGCCTCGCGCGCGTTCGACGTGAGCAGCAGGTAGAGCGACTCCGGCGTGGTGATGAGGATGTCGGCCGGCTGGCGCTGGAATCTGGCCCGCTCCTGCGCCGGCGTGTCGCCCGTCCGCACGGCAATCGCCGGCGCGTGATGCGAAATCCCGGCGTCCGCCGCCCGGTGCCCGATTCCGGCAATCGGCGCGCGGAGGTTCCGCTCGACGTCGACCGCGAGCGCTTTGAGCGGTGAGACGTACAGGACGCGACAGCCGCTCGGCTGGGAAAACATGACCCGGTTGATCGCCCAGAGAAAGGCCGCCAGCGTTTTGCCGCTGCCGGTCGGGGCGAGCACGAGCGTCGATTCCCCCCGCGCAATGGCGGGCCATCCCAGCGCCTGCGGCGGCGTCGGCGCCGTGAACGACGATCGGAACCAGTCGGCCACGGCGGGCTCGAAGAGCTCGAGAACGTCGCGCTTTGCCACGCCTCTATTCTCTTTCGTTCTTCTGTATTCCGTTTTCTTTCCTGTATTCTTAGGGAATGGGAGATTCCGGAGAAGGCCTGGTCGACGCGGAAGCGCGGATCCAGGAGCAGATCGAAGAACGAGAAGCCGATCGCCGGCGCCGTGCAGGCGGCGCACCGAAGATCGATCCCGAGAAGCAGCGGGAGATCGAGTCGCTCAAGCTCGCCAAGTCCGAGCTGTCACGCCAGCGCGAGGCGACGACGCATCCGATCCGTCAGCAGCAGATCGACGCCGCCCTAAAGGAAATCGACCGCCGCCTGAGCGCAAGCGGCTCGTAGAGACTGCAGATTGCGCTAAGAATCCCAACTTGGGAGTTGGGACTTTGGGAATTGGGAGTTGGGAATTGGGAGTTGAGATTATCAACACCCAAACCTGCAAATCCACCGCGTCCCGGGACCCTCCGCGCGCACTATGCGTGCGCGGAGGTGCTTGCCAGCAGCGCCTTTATTTCGTCGGCCTCGAGCGCCTCCTGATCCAGGAGCGCTTCGGCAATCGCCTTGACGGTCTGGCGGTTCCGGTTCAGCAAATCCCACGCGCGGTCGTAGCCGGCCGAAAGCGTCTTTTCGATTTCCTCATCCACCCGGCGTGCCAGCGACTCGCTGATGGCGTGCGGCTTGTCGGCGTCGTAGCTGGTGCCCGCCTTGCGGAACGCGCGCATCCCGAGCGACGACATGCCCCACTCGCACACCATGTGCTGCGCGATGTCGGTGGCGCGCTCGATATCGTTGGAGGCGCCGCTGGTCATGTGGTTCATGAACAGCTCCTCCGCGACGCGGCCGCCCATCAGCACGGCAATCTGCGCGTCCAGGTAGCCCTTCGTGTAGGTGTGCCGATCTGCTTCCGGCAGCTGCATCGTCACGCCCATGGCACGGCCGCGCGGAATGATGGTGACCTTGTGAAGCGGATCCGCCATCGGGACGAGCGCCGCGACCACGGCGTGGCCGGCTTCGTGATAGGCGCAGTTCACGCGATCGAGCTCGCTCAACGCGACCGATCGCCGTTCCACTCCCATGAGCACCTTGTCCCGGGCGGCCTCGAGGTCCGCACCCGCCACTTCGCTACGGCCGGCGCGAGCGGCGAGCAGCGCGGCTTCGTTCACGAGATTCGCGAGGTCGGCGCCGGAGAACCCGGGAGTGCCGCGGGCGATCGAGCGCAGGTTGGCGCCCGGCGCCAGCGAGATCTTTCGCGAGTGGACGCCGAGGATTGCCTCGCGTCCTTTCAGATCGGGATTGCCGACCATGACCTGGCGATCGAAGCGGCCGGGCCGGAGCAGGGCGGGGTCCAGAATGTCCTGACGGTTCGTCGCGGCGATGACGACAATGCCGCGCGTCGTCTCGAAGCCGTCCATCTCGACGAGCAGCTGATTCAATGTCTGCTCGCGCTCTTCGTGGCTGAGCGAGGTGCCGCCACGGCTCCGGCCGACCGCGTCGAGTTCGTCGATGAAGATGATGCAGGACTTGTGGCGGCGGGCGTCCTTGAAGAGACGGCGCACGCGCGCCGCGCCGACGCCGGCATACATTTCGACGAAATCGGAACCGCTGGCGAAGAGGAACGGCACGCCTGCCTCGCCGGCGATCGACCGTGCGAGGAGCGTCTTGCCCGTGCCGGGCGGTCCAATGAGCAGCACTCCTTTCGGAATCCTCCCGCCAATCGCGGAGAAGCGCTGCGGGTGACGGAGAAAATCCACGATCTCCTTCACCTCGTCCTTGGCTTCGTCGACGCCGGCGACATCCTGGAAGGTGACGACCTGATCGCCGCGCTCGGCGAGCTTGGCGCGTCCAGGTGTGTGGATGCGGCCCGCTGTCGTCCGGTAGACCGTGAAGCCAAGCAATCCCAGAAATGCGGCGACCAGCGCCAGCGAACCGCCGCTCAACGTTCCGGGCTCGGCCGTCGGCACGACGTCGATGCGCACGCCGCGCTGCGCCAGCTGGGTCACGAAGGCGCCGCTCGTGAGAAATCCAGGCGGCGGCACTGTGTGCGCGAGGCTGCCGTCCTTCAAGGCGAGGTCGATGCCCCCGTCGGCGAAACGGACCTGACTGACCTGGGCGGCGGAGATCTTTTCGAGAAAATCCGAGAAGGCGAGTTCGGGCGGTGTGACCTGACGCCACGCGGCATGCAGTCCATAGCCGAGCGTCAACGCAATGAGCAGCGCGGCGGGGACGTAGTAGCGCGGCTGTCGATATCGACGTGGAATCACTGGACGATCCATTTCCGGAAAGAACACGCCATTTCCCGAAAAGGCACGCCCCTGCATCCGGATACGGCTCCGGAATCTCGTGAACGCGCCTCCGCCCGCTGTACTCAGGCGGCGGTGATGTGGAGAAAAAAGAACACTCCGCTGGGGATTGGAATGTGATGAGATTCTACACGATGCCGGCCCGAACCGCCAAGCGCGGCAGTATCGCGGCATGGCTCGTCCATCTGTACACCGCCTCCGGGGCGGTGCTCGCCCTCGCCGGCGTAAATGCCGTGCTGGCCGGCAACGCCCGCGGCGCATTCGCCGCGATGTTCGCTGCGACGCTGGTCGACGCGACCGACGGTGTGCTGGCGCGGCGAGCCCGCGTCAAAGACATCCTCCCTGACGTCGACGGCGCGCGCATCGACGACCTCGTCGATTACGTCACGTTCGTCTTTCTCCCGATGACGGTCGTGCTGAAGTTCCAGATGCTGCCGGCCTCGCTTGCGCTGGTCATCTGCGGACTCGTCCTCGTGTGCAGCCTCTATGGCTTCGTCGCACCGGACGCGAAAACGGCGGACCATTTCTTCACCGGCTTCCCGTCGTACTGGAACATCGTCGTCCTGTATCTTTATGTAATGGGTCCGTCGCAGACGGTTGCCGCTGCTGTGCTCGTCTGCCTCTGTGCGCTGATCTTCGTGCGGATCGGTTACGTCTATCCGTCACGCACGCCGGTGCTGATGCGCACGACGCTCGCGCTTGGCACGCTTTGGGCCTTCGCGATCGGCGCGATCATCTGGAAGTTGCCGCAGGCATCGACGGCCCTCACGATCCTCTCCCTCGCTTTCCCCGTCTATTACATCGTGCTGTCTCTGGTGCTCCAGCTCAGGCGGACGGCGTGAAGCTGCCCGCCGGGTTTCGCAACCGCATCGCGGCGGTGTTTTTTGCGTGTCTCGTCGTGGTCACGGCCATCGCTGTCGTCTGGACGATGCGGCACGGGTGGGCGGTCTACAAGCTCCGGCGCGGCGTCGGCGATACGTGGTTCTACTCGGCCGACGGCCGGCCCTGGTTCCGGATGGACGAACAGCGGCGAGACGTGTCGCTGAACGAGATCGCGCCGGATCTGCAGCACGCCGTCGTCGCGGTCGAGGATCATCGGTTCTACCATCACTTCGGGATCGATCCGCTCGGCACGACGCGCGCCGTGTACCGCGATGTACGGGGAGGAGGGCTGGCTGAAGGCGGCAGCACCCTCACCCAGCAGCTCGCGCGCACGCTGTTTCTCTCGAACAAGAAGACTTTTGGCCGCAAGCTTCAGGAGGCCGTCCTCGCGTTGCTGCTCGAGCAGGAACTGACGAAGCAGCAGATTCTCGAGCTGTATCTGAACCGCGTGTATTTGAGCGGCGGTGTCTACGGCGTCGAGACGATGTCGCGGAATCTGTTCGGTCACAACGCGAGCGCCGTCAGCCTGCCGGAGGCGGCGCTGATAGCGGGGTTGATCCAGGCTCCATCGGCCCTGTCCCCGTGGTCGAACCTGGATGGAGCGTTGGACCGCAGCCACGTCGTCCTCCAGCGCATGCGAGAGGAGGGTTACATCACGCCCGCGCAGGAGCAGGCAGCCCTCAAGGCGCGTCTGCGGATCCGCCCGTATCCCAATGCGACCCAAGCGCAGTGGGGCTACGCGAAAGAGTTTCTCCGGCAGCAGTTCCGCGATCGGTTTGGAGGCGATCACCCGCCAGACTGGCAGGTGAAGACGACGTTCGTACCGGAACTGCAGGATGCGGCCGAACACGCGGTGGCCGACTGGACCCGTCGTTTCGGCAACCCGGATCTGCAGGTCGCGCTCGTCGCGATCGACCCGGCGACGGGCGACGTCCTGGCGATGGTTGGCGGGCGCGACTTCCGCGAATCGCAGTACAACCGCGCGTGGCGAAGCCGCCGGCAGCCCGGGTCGGCGTTCAAGCCGTTTCTCTATGCCGTTGCGCTCAGCAACGGATATTCGCCCGTGTCCGTGCTGACCGGGCTGGACTCGATCAAGCCGCAGGGTCCGGATGAGTGGGCGCCGCGCAATGCGGGCGGCGAAAGCGCGGACGCGTTGACGCTGCGTGCGGCACTCCTCGAATCCAACAACCGCGCGGCGACGCTGCTGCAGGAGAAAGTCGGAACGCGTCCGGTTCTCCGGCTCGCGTCCGACGTCGGCCTTCGCGACCTTCCTGACGTTCCCTCGCTGTCGCTCGGGACCGGCGTTGTCACTCCGCTCGAATTGACCGCCGCGTACGCGGTGTTTCCCAACGGCGGTCTTTCCGTGCAGCCGCGCGGAATCACGCGCGTCCTCGATGCAGACGGCGCCGTCGCGTATTCGAACCCCGTTCAGGGCCAGCGGGTCGTGTCGGAGCAGGTCGCATTTCAAATGGTGTCGATGCTCGAGGATGTCGTCGGCCGCGGCACCGGAACCGCCGCACGGACCACTTACGGCATCCGGTTTCCGATCGGTGGGAAGACCGGGACGACCGACGACTTCAAGGACGCGTGGTTCGTCGGATTCTCTTCGTCTGTCGTGACGGGGGTGTGGGTCGGACTCGATCAGCCTGCGACGATCGGCCGCGAAGCGTACGGCGCGCGCTATGCGCTGCCCGTCTGGTCGGAGTTCATGAAAGCTGCGGCCCGTCGCCGGCCGCCAGCCGCATTCGAAGAACCGGACGGACTCGAGGAAGTGCAGTTGTGCAGCGTGTCGTACCTGAAGCCGGTGCAGGAGTGCCCGGCCTATACCGAGTATTTCAAGCAGGGCGACGACATTCCCACGCGGCTGTGTCCCATCCACCAGGGCACGGTAAAACAGCAGATCCGCCGCGCGGTGCAGGGATTTTTCTCGTCGCTCGGAAGAAAGCTGAAAGGGATTTTCCGCTAGGAGTGAAGCGGATCGAGCGAATCGATCATCGCTTGCTGCCGCTCGGCGGCGGCGCGATAAACGGCGTGGGCGCGGCGGTCCGGCGTGAACGTCCGGGCGATGCGGGGAGGCGGAGCGTCCGTGAGACCTGACCGCTCGAACCCCGCGATCGCGGCACCACGGCTCGTCACCTCGTCTTCGGCCGGTACGCCGATCGGGCGTCCGAGTACGTCGGAGAGGATCTGGACCCACACGGCAG
>Ga0310811_10011646_pt1 | contig 11417 bp, 7 predicted proteins | sample YCmetagenome_FD_207642 | JGI IMG/M metagenome (GOLD analysis project Ga0310811, IMG submission 207642) | Soil microbial communities from experimental microcosm in Duke University, North Carolina, United States - YC | ecosystem: Engineered > Artificial ecosystem > Soil microcosm > Unclassified ... | reverse complement strand
ACGTTCAGCATCGAGGTCACCAACTCCAACGCCATCCTCGTCTTCACCTATGTCGGCTACCAACAGCAACAAGCGCCGCTGAACGGCCAGACCCATCTCAACATCACCCTCGCCACCGAAACAACCAATCTCAACGAAGCGATCGTCATCGGTTATCAAACGGTCCGCCGCAAGGACCTCACCGGCGCCACGGGGATCATCAATATGGAAGATGCCGGCAAGCTCACCACCGGTAATGTCGCCGAATCCTTCCAGGGCCTGGTCCCAGGTGTGACCGTGCGCACCGGTGGCAACCCGGGCAGCAACCCAACAGTGGAGATCCGTGGGGTAGCCAGTTTCACGAACACGTCCCCCCTCTACGTCATCGACGGGATGCTGGCCGATGTCGACGCCACCGTCAACCCTGACGATGTGGCCAGCGTCCAGATCCTCAAAGACGCTTCGGCCGCTGCGATCTATGGCTCCCGTGCCGGTAATGGAGTGATCATCATCACGACAAAAAAAGGCCGCGAAGGCGCCGCAAGATTTTCGGTCACCGGAAAATTCGGGATGCAATCCCTGCCAAAGAAATGGGATGTGATGTCGGCACCCGACTACCTGAAGACCGTCCAGACGGAATACAGCAACTCGGGTATCCCGCTCCCCGCCGGGGTCGCCGCGCAGGTGGCGAACAACACGATCAAAACGGACTGGCAGGACGCTATCACCCGTACCGGCAATGACCAGGATTACAACCTCAGCATCTCCGGCGGCAGCCGCACCAGCAGCTACCTGATCTCCGGTGGCTGGTACAGCAATAAGGGGGTGCTTATCGGCAACGATTTCCAGCGGGCGAGCCTTCGGATCAATACCGAGACGCACAAGGGCCGGCTGACCGTCGGTGAGAACCTGATGTTCAGTAACTCCAGTGGCGAATATCCCGGCGCCGGCATCAACGCTTTTTATGAGGCGCCCTCCATGCTGCCCATCATCGCCGTCAAAGGCCAGCAATATGCCGCGATCCCTTCGAACCCCGCCGGCTGGGGCATGGGCACCAACGACGTACCGACCTATGCCAGCAACTACGCCGCCGTTGCCGCGCTCGACCGGGTCAATTTCAACTATTTCAAGATCATCGGCAACGCCTACGCGGATTTCAAATTCACCCCCTGGCTCAGCTACCGCTTCAATATGGGGGCCTGGGCCAGCTTCAATTATGTCAACGAGATCCGCGATACGGGCATCTGGCGATACAACAACCAACCACCGAACACGAGTGTGTCCAACAACCGCAGCACGTTCACGAACTTCCTGCTCGAACACACCCTCAATTTCAACAAGAGCTTTGGCGCACACAGCGTCAGCGCGGTGGTTGGCTTCTCCCGCACCCAACAGGAGAATGACTATACGGCCGCCAGCCGCACGCTGCTCCAGACCATCGGCGGCCAGCAATTCACCACCATCGGAACGGCCGTCGGCGCCTCATCCACCGACGGGGGAACGAACGTTCTCTGGCGGCAACACGGCTATCTTGGCCGCGTCAACTACAATTATGACGATCGTTACCTGCTCACCCTCACCGGCCGGATCGACCAGGACACCCGTTTCGGCCCAAGCCATCGCACCGGCTACTTCCCATCCGTCGCCGCTGGCTGGCGGATCAGCCGCGAAAAGTTCTTCCACGTCAACTGGATCGACGAATTAAAGCTCCGCGGCAGTTGGGGCAAGCTGGGCATCAGCAGCAGCCTGGACGCCTACGGCTCCTTCCCCTACCTGGCGGTTCTCAACAACAGCCCCCGGGCCATCTATGGCTCAAGCCAGACCGTGGTGGTCGGCCAATACCAGGCGGCCCTCTCCAACCCCGATATCCATTGGGAGGAACGCAAGGAAGAAAATGCCGGCTTCGACGCCAATATCCTCGGCAACCGTCTCAGCATCACCGCCGATCTCTACACCTCTACCTCCAGCGGCGTCCTCGTTGCCCTGCCCCAGCCGATGTACCTTGGGACAGTGCAAGTGGCTGGTCAACAGACGGTCACCAACGCGGCCTCCATCCGCAATAAGGGCATAGAGCTCGCGGTGACCTATCGGAGTTCCCGCCAGCGGGCTTTCAAATGGGACCTCTCCGGCAACCTGACGACGATCAATAACAAGGTTCTGTCGGTTGGCAACCAGGGAGTGGACGCCACCGGCACAAAGGTGGATTATCTCGAGGCGACGAACTTTATCCGTGCCCAGGTGGGTCGCTCCATCGGTCAATGGTATATGATCAAAACGGCCGGCATCTTCAAAAGCCAGGACGAGATCGATCATTATACCAATAAGAGCGGCCAGATCATCCAGCCCAATGCAAAACCCGGCGACGTCAAATATGTCGATGCCAACGGGGACGGCGTCATCGATAATAAAGACCGGCAGTACTGTGGTTCGCCCTGGCCCTCTCTCCAGGCCGGCGCCCAGTTCAACGCCTCCTGGCACGGCTTCACTCTCAATATCCAGCTCGTCGGCATCTTCGGGTATAAGTTGTACGATGATGTCCGCCATGTCCTCGATGGCTATCAGCTGACCAATTTCCGGAAGGATATCCATCCCTGGTCGGCCGGCAACCCCAACGGCAGCGATCCCCGCCTCGCGGTGGATAATCCGGGTGATCCCACCGTGTCCATCAATAATATGGCGCAAACCTCCCGCTGGCTCGAGAACGGCAGCTATGTCCGCATCCGCAATATCGAACTCGGCTACCAGCTCCCCAAAAAGACGCTGGCCGCCGCGGGGATCAACAACGCCCGCGTCTATATCAGCGGACAAAACCTGCTCACGATAACGGGTTACAAAGGACTCGACCCCGATGTGATGGGCAACTCGATCATCGCCCGCGGATTCGACACGGGCAACTGGCCTCCCAGCCGGGTTCTCTCCGCAGGATTGCAATTTGATTTTTAGTCAAACAAGCCTAAACAATGAAACAACTACTTAGTATATCGATCCTCATCGCCGCCCTCGCCGGCTGTAAGAAAGATCTCACCCTCACCGATCCCAGCCATGCCACGGCGGCCAGCTTCTGGAAGACAGCCACCGACGCCCAACAGGGTGTCGCGGCGATCTATAGTACCTATCATCGTGTCGGCCTTGCCCGCAATCTCTATTTCTTTACGATGATCCACTCCGACGAAGGCTATAGCACCAGCCCCAACCCGGATATCGTCAACGTATACGACGTGTTCAATATCACCGACTATAACGACTGGCAGATCACCACCGTCTACCAGGACGATTACATCGGGATCAATCGCTGCAACCAGGTCCTCGACAACGTCCCATCGATCCAAATGGACGCCGGCGTGAAAACCCAACTTCTTGGCGAAGCGAAATTCATGCGCGGGTTCTTCTACTTCAACCTCGCCACGACCTTCGGTAATGTCGCCATCCAGCTCCATGAACCCAAGCCCGGCGAATACCCGCCCACAAAACCCCAGGACAGCGTCTTCGCCCAGGCCGAGCAGGACTTCACCGACGCCGCCGCTGCCCTGCCCACCAGCTATGACGCCGCCGATGTCGGGCGCGCCACAAAAGGCGCAGCCTATGCGATGCTCGGTAAATGTTATATGCAGCAACGCAAATGGCAACAGGCGCAGACGGCCCTCGATTGGCTCGTCACCGGTCCCGGTAAGTCCCTTTATTCGCTCGTGCCCAACTATCGCTCGAACTTTATAGAAACCTCCGAGAACAACAGCGAATCCGTGTTCGAATGGCAGAACAAGGTGAATCCGAACGACACGCATGACGACGACACCCAGCCGGGAACCTCGGATAATCTCAACTACGGGACCTCGATCCCGCCCTTCTTCGCTCCCTCCCCTATCGGCTTCACCGACGGGCAGGCCCGTCGCTGGGTCGTCTGGGAATTCCTGAAGGAACAGACGGCCGACGGTCACCGCGACCCACGCCTGGCCGCTTCCTTTCTATATGATTCCACCGACGAACGCGGTCCCGCGTTCACCCTAGCCTACGGCAAACCCTGGAACCAACTGGGATTGGCGGCCCCAAGCATCCCGCACAGCAACATCAACGAGGTCTGCTTCCGCAAGCAGCTGGACGATTCGCTTTTGACCGGCGAAGTGTTCCACTCCGGGAACAACTATCGCTATGTCCGCTATGCCGATGTCCTGCTGCTCTACGCCGAAGCCCTGAATGCCCAGGGCCAGACCGCGCTGGCGTATCCCTTTGTCGACCAGGTGCGGGTCCGCGCGGGGCTGGCGCCCCTCAGCACGGCAAAGCCGGGGCTCAGCCAATCCGATTTTCTCGATCAGCTGAAACACGAACGCATCACCGAACTCACCGGCGAAGGCCATCGCTGGGAAGACCTGGCGCGCTGGGGCGATCTTGGCACCGGTCTCGCCGGCCGTGACGCCGGCTTCGCTTACTTCAAGACCGGCCGTGATGAATTCTTTCCGATACCCCAGTTCGATCTCGACGTAAATCCCAATCTCAAACAAAATCCCGGCTACTAATGCGAAAACTTCTTTTGATCCTATTCGCCCTTGCCTGCGGCAAGGGCAGCACCCAGGGGGGCGGCGCTATGCCGCCCCCTATCGACACCACGTTCACCAACCCTCTTTTGAACAGCGGTCCCGACCCCTGGGTCATCCAAAAGGACACTACCTACTTCTATACGAACACCACCGGTGATCACCTCGCCATCTGGCCGACCAACAAGATGTCGGCTCTCGGCAATGCCCGCCCCGTCACCATCTGGAACCCACCCGCCACCGGCCTCTACAGCAAGGAGATCTGGGCTCCCGAGCTCCACCTCTTCGACGGCAAATGGTACATGTATTTTGCCGCCGACGACGGCGACAATTTCCACCATCGCATCTATGCCCTGGAGAACGACAATGCCGATCCGACCACTCTCAACTGGGTGTTTAAGGGAAAGGTCGCAGATACCACGGCCGACCGGTGGGCCATCGACGCCTCCGCCTTTGACTATAATGGCAAACGCTATCTGATCTGGTCGGGCTGGCCCGACACCGTCAATATCGAACAGGATATCTACATCGCGGAACTCGCCACCCCCCTCACCCTCAAGGGACAACGGGTGCTTCTCTCCCGGCCGACCCTCGCGTGGGAGCGCCAGGGCGCCGGTGGTAACCTTCCCTCCATCAACGAAGGTCCCGAAGCGCTCGTCAACCCGCAGGGGCAGCTCTTTGTCACCTATTCCGCCAGTGGCTGCTGGACAGACGGCTACTGCCTTGGACTGCTCTCGCTAAAAGCCGGCGGCGATCCGCTCAATCCCGCCGACTGGAGCAAATCGCAAAACCCGGTCTTCAGCAGCGCGGCCGCCAGCAACGCCTTTGCACCCGGCCACAACGGCTTCTTCCTCTCCCGCGACGGTAAGCAAAACTGGCTGCTCTATCATGCCAACTCCCAGGCCGGCCAGGGTTGCGGCAATGCCCGCAGTCCCCGCATGCAACCCTTCTCCTGGAATGCCGACGGATCACCTAATTTCGGTACACCGGTTCCCATCGGCAAACCGATCGCTAAACCGGGTGGGGAATAGCCCCCGCAGCCACCCTCCGCCGGTGGCCCAGCTAAAACCCAAAAGCCCTATATTTAATCAATAAACAAAGCCCATGCGACAATTCATCCTGCTAACCTGTCTTGCCCTCTCGCTTCAAACACAGGCGCAACGCGCCGTCTGGACAAAAGAAAAAGCCAACGCCTGGTATGCCGGCAAACCCTGGCTCCGCGGCTGTGACTTCATTCCCAGCACCGCCATCAACCAGCTCGAAATGTGGCAATCCGCCAGCTTCGACCCCACGACGATCGATAAGGAACTTGGCTACGCCCAAAGCATCGGCCTCAACTGTATGCGCGTCTTCCTCCACCACCTGGCCTGGCAACAGGATCCCAATGGCTTCAAGCACCGGGTCGGCCAGTACCTCGAGATCGCCGATCGCCATCGTATCTCCACCATCTTCGTCTTCTTCGACGACTGCTGGAACGAATCCTATCACGCAGGTCCCCAGCCAAAACCAAGAACCGGCATCCACAACTCCGGCTGGCTTCGCGATCCGGGCAAACGCTACTATGACGAGCCCAAACTCGTCGACACCCTGGAGTCCTATGTCAAGGATATTCTCACGACGTTCAAACACGACAAACGCATCCTGCTTTGGGACCTCTATAACGAACCCGGCAATTCCAAGTATGGCGACAAAAGCCTTCCCCTGCTGGAAAAAGCCTTCCAATGGGGCCGCGAGATCAACCCCGATCAACCCCTTTCGGCCGGCGTCTGGAGCGACCGGCTGACCACGCTCAATACGTATCAATTGCACAACTCCGATGTCATCACCTATCACAACTATGAACCCGCCGCGGCGCATCAGAAATGCATCGACACGCTGAAGCCCTACGGCCGCCCGCTCATCTGCACCGAATACATGGCGCGGCTGCGCAACAGCACGTTCTTCAATATCATGCCCATCCTGAAAAAGCAAAAGATTGCCGCGATCAACTGGGGCCTCGTTGCCGGAAAGACCAACACGATGTATGCCTGGGATACCCCCATGCCCGATGGTAAGGAACCAGCCGTCTGGTTCCATGACATCTTCCGCCCCAATGGGACACCGTTCGATCAAAAGGAAGTCGATTTCATCAAGAGCGAGACTCGCTAGTCTTTGCGTGGCCAACGCTATCCACACCCATGCCGGCGGGCAGGAGCGCGACGATCTTTTTGGTGGCGATCGCCACCTGGTTGCGGACGGTCAGCACCGACAAGTGCAGGACGTCCGCAACTTCTTTATATTTCATCCCCTCTTCTTTTACGAGCTGGAAGATGATCCGGCACTGCGGCGGCAATTGCCGGATGGCCAGCCGGATCTTCTCCACCGCATCGGCGGAAACGCAAAGCTCTTCGGGATTGTCGAAGTGGATCAACACCTCCGGATCGGCCTCCTCGAGGCTCAATACGACTTTCTTGAATTGCTGGGTGAGATAGTTGTAACAGAAGTTTCTTGCGAGTGTGAACAGATACACTTTCAGGTTTTCGATGTCCATCAAACGTCCCCGGATCTGCCACAACTTGATAAAGACATCCGAGACCATATCCTGCGCTACATCGGGAGTTTTCACAAACGCGCAGGAAAAGCGATAGAGGCCGGGGTACAGCAGCTTGTACAACTCTTCATAGGCCTTCATATCCTCATACAAAGCAATTTTTTGCTGCAGTTGTCTTATTTGAGTTAGTTCCTGGTCCATCGAGCCCTTAAAAGCCCTCAAAGTTAAGCAAAAAACCTACCTTTGTGGCTTACTGTTGTAAAACAGCAAGCCCAATTATGAAGCGTAAAACAGACAATTTCAGCAAGTTCTATAACAAAAAGAGCAACGCTGCCATCAAGGAAGAGTTCCGCCAGGAAAAGAAAGCCGCCAAGCGCGAACGCAAACAAGCCATCGAACGGCACTTCGAAGAACGGCGCAAAGCCCGCACCCAGCAGGAACAGCCCACTCAACGCCCCGCCGCCAGATCGGGCGGCCCAATAAAGCCCGTCAAATCAACCTCCAAACCAGCCACCACAGCGCCGCAGGCGCCCCACGAGCAATTACCATTAAATAAATACATCGCCCACTCCGGCGTCTGCTCCCGCCGCGATGCCGCCGAGTTGATAAAGCTCGGTAAAGTCACCGTCAACGGCCAGCTCGTCACCGAGCCGGGCACCAAGGTCGTCCCCACGGACACCGTCAAAGTGAATGGCAAGAAAGTCAACATCTCCCATAACCTGGTCTACATCCTTCTCAACAAACCCAAGGATTATATCACAACCACCGACGACCCCCAGGGCCGAAAGACGGTCCTCCAACTGGTCCGCCAGGCCACAACCGAACGGGTCTTCCCCGTCGGCCGCCTCGACCGCAACACCAGCGGCGTGCTGTTGCTGACCAACGACGGAGACCTGGCGCAAAAGCTCGCCCATCCCAGCCATGAGATAAAGAAAATATATCACGTCGTCCTCGACAAGCCTCTCACAAAGGCCGACTTCGACAAGATCATCGGCGGCGGGATCGTCCTCGACGACGGCCCCGCCCTCGTCGACATCCTCGCCTATGCCGACCCCAAGGACAAGACGCAGATCGGTCTGGAGATCCACAGCGGCCGCAACCGCATCGTCCGCCGCATCTTCGAACACCTCGGCTACGACGTAAGAGGCCTCGACCGGGTGATGTACGCCGGACTGACAAAAAAGAATGTCCAACGCGGCAAGTGGCGCCTCCTTTCCGAAAAGGAGATCCGCATCCTGAAATATCTCAACTCCTCCTTCAAAGGCAGCCTCGCTCCAACCCGCGCGGCCGTCGCAAACGCAGACGCGGCTCATGCCGCAGTCAAAGTCGCCGCAACTGTTCCCTTAAAACCAAAGCCGGCCCGTAGCATCCCTCCCAAAGGAGAAAAAAAGACAAAACCCGTCAGAGGCCGCAAACCCTATAACCCCAAATCCCCCCGCCCCGAAAGCGATTGATCATGAAGCTGGAAATCCTGTTCGAAAACGACGACTTCGTTGCCATCAACAAACCCGCCGGTCTCCTAAGTGTCCCCGACCGGGAAGGCAAGGAACAATCCCTGAAAAGTATTTTAAGAGAAAGATACGGCAACATCTTCGTCGTCCACCGCCTCGATCGCGACACCAGCGGCGTCATCATCTACGCTAAAAATGAGATCGCCCATAAATATCTCTCGGGAATATTCGAAGACCGCGAAGTAGAAAAGGTCTATCAGGGTCTCGCCCAGGGCTCCCTACCCCAAAAACAAGGCAGCATCGACCTGCCCATCATGGAGCACCCCACAAAGCCCGGCGTTATGGTCATCAATCGGAAAGGAAAAACAGCCCTCACCGACTATGAGGTCCTCGAGGAGCTCGGCCCTTACTCGCTCGTCCAATATCGTATCCACACCGGGCGTACCCACCAGATCCGCGTCCATTCCCAATCCCTCGGTCACCCCATCGCCTGCGACGAGGTCTACGGCGACGGCCGCCCCGTCTTCCTCTCGGCCATCAAACGCAATTACAAATTATCGAAACAGGAAGAGCACGAACGCCCCATCCTCTCCCGCCTCGCCCTCCACTCAGCCCTTCTCCGTTTCACCGATCCCGCCGGCACGACCCATACCCTCGAAGCCCCGCTGCCAAAGGACATGCGGGCGCTCGTCCAGCAGCTTCACAAATGGAAGTAAAAAATCTTCTATTTTTGTCCCCCACCCCCCAACTCCAATTCCACATCCGTCTCCGCATAACCCACACAAGTTAGCACCAATCCCGCCTCCAAATCCTTCTCCGTCAACACCTCGTTCTTACTCATCCTCACCCGCCCCTTTACACACTTCGCCACACAGGTGCTGCACACACCCCCCTTACAACTATACGGCAAGGCGATGCCCCGATCCAGCGCCGCCTGCAAGATCGTCGAGGGCCAGGCGACCGTAAAAGAATATTGCTGTTCCCCCGCCCGCACCACCACCTGCTTTGGGCTCGTATCCGCCAGCACCGGCGCGGGCGGCACATATTCCACCGTAAAATTCTCGCGCCTGATCTGCTCGTCGCTAACCCCCAGCAGCCGCAAGGTGAACACCGCCATCCGCATAAAGCCTACCGGCCCGCACAGATAAAAATGCTCATCGCCGCGAATATCCTTTAACATCTCCTGCAATAAGCCGTTGTTCAATCGCGCCACCGGCGCTACCCCACTCAACAGGCTGGTCCATTCCAAATGCCCCGCATCCGCCATCCGTTGTAATTCCTCGCGAAAGGGAATGCTCTCCTCGTCCCGGTTCTGCGTGATCAGCACAAGCCGAATCCCAGCTATAGCCCTTTTGATCAAACTAAAAACCGGCACCATCCCACTCCCCGCCGCCAAAAACACCACCGTCCCGCCAGCCCGCTCCTCCAACAAAAACTTCCCCGCCGGCAGCAGGCTCTGCAACACATCCCCAATGCGCAACCGGCCGATCAACCACCGGGAGATCTCCCCGTTGGCCACCCGCTTCACCGTGATAGAAGGCAACGCATCCACCCCCGGTGTCGAAGAGAAAGAATAGCTCCGCCTCAACTCCCGGCCACCCAATAAAAATAAAAGTGTAAGAAATTGTCCCGCCTTATACTCCAACGGCTCCCCATCCCGCCGCCGCAAAACGATCGTCACCATCTCCGTCGCCTCCGGCCGGATAGCAACCACCTGTAGGTCAATAGTCGTCATGCAGCAATCTACGAATTCTCCAACAACCCCGCCCGCCGCAAGCCCTCACACCCGCTCCAACAACCCCACCATCTCCGCATCCCCGCTCCTCCTCGCCCATTCAATGGGCCGTGCCCAGGGCCGGTCCGCCGGCGCCGAAACATCCGCGCCCCGCGCCACCAACCACCGCGCCATCTCCTTCTGCCCAAGCCGCACCGCCCATCCCAGCGGCGTCGAAACCCACTCCGAGTCGATCGCATCCAACTCCGCCCCGGCCTCCAGCAACACCTCAACCACCTCGATCCTGCCCTTGGCCGCGCAACGATGCACGATCGTCATGCCAAGCCAATTCGCCAATCGCGGATCCAGCCCATGCGCCAGCAGCCAGCGAGCCTCCTTCGCCGAAGCGATCGTCCCCGAGTCCCACCAGGCCTGCGAGAGCATCGTCTGCTTACGCAGGATATCCGGCTGGTAATGCAGGATCAGCTCCAACATCGGCTGCAGCTCCTGGCTGATCAACCGACCCAGGAAATGCTCCACCGGCGCCGCCGCATCCGCCTCCAGGATACCTCGCAACACCGACTCATCCGCCTCATAAGCGATAATATCCGGATCACGGCGCGTCACATGCGAAGCGATCAGCTCCGTCAGCTCCGGCGACGCATTCGCAACCTTCGCGATATGCAAGACATCGCCGCTCGACTCTACCATCGCATTCGCATCCGCCCCATGTTCCAGCAACAGCTTCGCCACCTCGTAATGTCTCTTGCCCACCGCCGAATGCAGTGCCCCGCCAAAGGGTGCGATCCCCGGCTCGGGCTCGTTTGGATTCGCGCCCCGCGCAAGCAGCAGCTTTACGATCTCGAGATACCCGTTGCCCGCCGCATTCCGCAACGGCAGCCCGCTATAGTAACCCACATGGTCCGGTTGTCGATTGGCCAGACCGGGATCGGCATCCAGCAATTCCTTCACGCGGTCATACCAACCGATCTTGGCCGCCACCGAGATATCGCAATACGCTCCCCGCGCGATCAGCCAGCCCAATACGACGGGGTGGGATTGCAACCCCGTCGGTGGAAGATCGCGATACCAGCTTCGATAATCATAATCGCCATTCGTCAGGTCCAACGGCCGCGCTCCATCCGGCCGCTGCGCCATGATATCCGCTCCGCGGGATAGCAACCAGTCGATCAGGTTGATCTGCCGTGTCAACA
>Ga0310811_10011645_pt1 | contig 11417 bp, 11 predicted proteins | sample YCmetagenome_FD_207642 | JGI IMG/M metagenome (GOLD analysis project Ga0310811, IMG submission 207642) | Soil microbial communities from experimental microcosm in Duke University, North Carolina, United States - YC | ecosystem: Engineered > Artificial ecosystem > Soil microcosm > Unclassified ... | reverse complement strand
GTCGCATTGCTGGCGCCCAACTGCGCCGAATATTTCGAGCTTCAATTCGCTTGCGGGCGGATCGGCGCCATTATGCTGCCGCTCAACTGGCGGCTTACCGTGCCGGAACTCGAGTACATCCTGGGCGATGCGACTCCCCGGCTGCTGATCTACGACAAGGACTTCGCCGCTGCCGCTCAGGAACTCGCAAAACGTTGCGGGCTGCCGCATCTGCTCGAGATCGATCACGAGCACCCTGACAGCACCTACGAGTGCGCTCTTGCAACCCACATCGCCGCACCATCACCTGTCGCTCTCACCCACGACGACGTCGGCATGGTGATGTACACATCAGGCACCACGGGTCATCCCAAGGGCGCCATCATCACCCACGGCATGGTGCTCTGGAACTGCGTCAACCTCGGCATTCCAGCCTTCATTTCGCCCGCAACCGTGCAGCTCGTGGTGCTGCCGCTCTTCCACACCGGTGGGCTCAATTGCTACGCCAATCCGGTACTGCATGCGGGCGGCGCCATCCTGATCATGCGCAGCTTCGATCCGGGCCTGGCGCTCGACTACATTTCCGACCCCGCCCTCGGCATCACGCACTTCTTTGGCGTGCCTGCCTCTTACCAATTCATGATGCAGCACCCGAAGTTCCAGGGCGCAGATCTGAGCCGTCTCAAGGTGGCAGGCGTTGGCGGTGCGCCCTGTGCCCTTTCGATCCTGGAAGGCTGGGCGGCACGCGGCGTGCCGCTGGTGCAAGGCTGGGGCATGACCGAGACCAGCCCGGCCGGCACGATGCTCGATGCCGCCGATGCAGTCCGCAAGCTGGGATCGGCCGGCAAGGCCGTGATGCACACGGCCATCCGAATCATTGACGAGACCGGCCAGGATCTACCGCCCGGCGCGGTCGGCGAGCTCCTGATCAAGGGGCCGAACATCACGCCCGGCTACTGGAACAAGCCCGAGGCGACGGCGAGCGCCTTCACCGACGGCTGGCTTCATACCGGCGATGCCGCCCGCCTGGACGAGGAGGGCTTCGTCTATATCGTCGACCGCTGGAAGGACATGTACATCTCAGGAGGAGAGAACGTGTACCCGGCCGAAGTCGAGAACGTTCTCTTCCAGCTGCCGCAGGTCGCCGACGCGGCGATCATCGGTGTGCCCAACGAACGCTGGGGCGAGGTCGGCATGGCCATCGTCGTGCGCAAGCCCGATCAGGCACTGGAGGAAGGCGACGTGATCCGTCACTGCCTCGGCCGGCTGGCGAAATTCAAGGTGCCGCAGTCGGTCACTTTCGTCGAAGCCCTGCCGCGTAATGCGACCGGCAAGGTGCTGAAGCGCGAGCTGCGGACGCAGTTCATCGGCACCGACAAGCCCGCCATCAGCTGACCGGTTCCAGCTCCGACGTCAGACCAATGGTACGTAATCGTACACACCGATCCCCTGCATGATGAGGAACGTAAGCGACGTCGTTCCGGCATTGGTCACGAGGTGCGGCCGTTTCGCCGCGGCGACGAAGCTTTCGCCCGGTCCAAGCCGTACCTCCTCCTTCGGGTTTTGCAGGAAGAGGCGCATCTGCCCTTCGAGCACGTAGAAGGTGTCGCTGATATTGGTGTGATAGTGCCAGGGCACTTTCTGGGTCGGTGAAAGCTGCAACTCGCTGATGCGGAAACCAGGCCGTTCGGCATGCCGTGCCCGCCGCTCCGCTTCGTAGAGATGGCTTGCGTCCTTCACCGGCTGAAGCCGTTGGGTGCTGCTCATATGGCAAGCCTAGACCTACGCATCTTGATCAACAACCGTGGTCGCGACTGCGGTTTATTGTTCCAGACAATGCAAAGCGTTCCTGATAAATAGCCGTTCATGTTGACGATCTACGGCGTTTATCGCTCGCGCGCCTCGCGCCCCATCTGGCTGGCCAATGAGCTTGGCCTAACGTTCAAGCACGTGCCGGTCATCCAGCATTATCGCCTGACGAATGCCAACGCGCCGGATGCACCCCTGAACACGCGATCTCCCGGGTTCCTCAAGGTCAATCCCAACGGCCACGTCCCGACGATCGACGATGACGGATTGGTGCTGCACGAATCGCTCGCCATCAATCTCTATCTCGCCAAGAAGCACGGCGGCCCGCTGGCGCCGGCCAATGTGTCGGAAGACGGTCAGATGTCGATGTGGTCGCTGTGGGCCGCGACCGAGGTCGAAACCCAGGCACTCAATATTGCCTATCATCGCGCCGGCAACCCTGCCGGTGGCAGGGATCCGAAGGTCGCCGATGCCGCCATTGCTGCATTGCGCGCGCCTTTCGCTGTGCTCGACAAAGCACTGGCCCGCAGTGGCCATCTCGTAGGTGACCGCTTCACGGTGGCCGACATCAATGCCGCCGAGATCGTGCGCTACGCCTTGCCGGCACCTGAGCTATTCGACGCCGCTCCCAAGGTGAAAGCATGGCTCGCCGCCTGCCAAAGCCGCCCCGCCTTCAAGAAGATGTGGGAGATGCGCGACAAGGAGCCGGCCTAGCGGCCCATCCGCCGGTCACGCCGCCAGTACAAGGCGGTCCGAGGATTTGGCGAACCCGAAGCTCTCGTAGAAACGCTTGGCGTCGCGATTGACGTCGCCGACGAAGGCCTCGACCTGGACCGCGCGACGCTGGCGGGACCATTCGACGGCGGCGGCCAGCAACCGGCGACCGATGCGGCGGCCGCGCTGGTCGGCGCGCACGACGAGATTGTCGACCTCCACGACCTTGTGGATCCCGCCCTCCGGCCGCGGCACGATCCGCGTGACCAGCACCGCCACACCCAGCACACCAAGCTCGCTTTGCGCGACCAGAAGCGTCATGGCTGGGTTCGCCAACCACGTCATCACCTGCTCACGCGCATGCCTTGGGTCATCGAGCAGGTCGCAGAGCGAGTCAGAGTCTCGCGGACCTGCCAGCCGCACGCGAATCGCGGGCGGCACCATGGGTTTTGTTTCGGCATCAACGATCGACATCTCGTCCTCCGTCTGCGGTCCCGCCGCGGCCCGGAGGCCCTCTCCAGAAACACAGAAGCCGCCGGGAAGCGGCGGCTTCGTCAGGTCACAACCCTTCGCGCCGCCTATTTTGGCGACGTAAAGTACCAACCCTTCTGGAGCAGGTTCAGTGTCATGCGCATTTTATAGGGCGCACGGGCGGGTTCTGTCAAAGCTTCAATTCGAGAGGGCTTCTGCCGACGCGACGGTCCAGTCAGAAGCCCGCCTCTGCCGGGGCAATGAATTCCGGTCGGAAGCCGTCCCTTTCGCGTTTGATCGCCGTGACATGCGGCGCGGCGAAATGGGTGGGAAACAGCAAGGCATGGTTCTCGCAGCAATGCTCGAGCATCTTGCGACGCGTCGCACGGGCCTGCTCCGGGTTCTCGCAGAAGCACGAGTTCCAAGTGGGCTCATAGACCTGGACCGGATGATGCAGCGTGTCGCCGCAGAACAGCGCACGACCGCCACCGTCATCCAGCTTCAGCACGACGTGCCCCGGCGTGTGTCCCGGTGATGGTTCGATCATCAGGCGATCGTCGATGGCGTGCGCGCCATCGAGCAGAACCGCCTGCCCTGCCTCGACCACCGGCAGGACGCTGTCGTTGTAAATGGCAGCGAGGTCGAACTCCTGTGCACGGCGACCTCCGGCACGTGGATCCCAATACTCATGTTCGATGCGGGAGAAGAGATACCTGGCGTTGGCGAAGGTCGGCTTCCAACGCCCGTTCTCGAGCCGGGTGTTCCAACCGACATGATCGGCATGCAGATGCGTGCACAGAACGATATCGATGTCTTCGGGTCGCGCTCCTGCCGCCTGCAGCCGTTCCAGAAAAGGAACGTTCAGCCGATGGAAACGCGGTTGCGAGGGCCGCTCCTTGTGATTACCGGCGCAGCAGTCGAGCAGGATGGTGTGACGGTCCGTCTTGATCAGCCACGAATGAATACTGGTGATCAGCCTGTCGAGCGCCGGATCGAAATGGACCGGCACCATCCAGGACAGGTGCCGGTCGAACCGCTCGCGGACGACGCCGGTAAGGAAAGACTCGACCAGGGAACCGCTGGGTCCGACCTGCTCCTCGATGCGGGTGACGGTCGTGTTACCGATCTTCCAGGTTTGCATCGGTCCTCGAGCGATCACTCCGCCGCGACGGCCATCGCCTGCTTGAGGCCGGGCATCGTGAAGCTAAGCTTGTCGAGCTTGGCGATCATATCCTTGCCCTGCGCCTCGGCCGTTTCAACCAGCGGCGGACGGACCGATGTCCAGGCCGCATCAGCACCGTAGTGCGCGATGCAGCACTTGAGCGCCGGGATCATCACGTAGCCCTGCATGACGCCGCGCACTTCGTTGATCCAGCCCTGCAGCTTCTCGCCTTCTGGCGTTGCATGCTTCTTGTAGGTTTCGGCAATCTTGCCGGGGTTGATGTTGGCTGTGGCGCTGATGCAGCCGGCTCCGCCGGACTTGATGTTGTCGATCAACGGCTTCTCGTTGCCAGAAAAGACATCGAAACCGTCCTTGGCGAAGGCATCGATCATGCTCTTGGTATGCGGCCAATCGTCGGACGAATCCTTCATGCCGGCGATCTGCTTCGGGTAGGCCTTCATCAGCCGCTCGACGAGCTTGTGCGTGATCGGCACCGCCGACACCGGCGGGATATGGTAGAGATAGACACGCAGGCGGTCGTCGCCGACGCGTTGCACGACCTCCGAGAAGAAGCGGAACAGCCCCTCCTCCGGCACGCCCTTGTAATAGAAGGGCGGCAACATCAGGACGCCCGAAACGCCGAGCTTGGTCGCATGGGCACTCACCTTTGCCGCCTCCGTGACCGAGCAGGCGCCAGTGCCCGGCATCATGCGGGCGGTCGGCACGCCGGCCGCGACGACCTTCTCCAGGAGTTCCATGCGCTCGTCGGCCGACAGCGAGTTAGCCTCCGAGTTGGTCCCGAACATGGCAAGCCCGCAATCCTGGCTCAGCAGCCATTTGCAATGGGCGATGAAACGGCAGACGTCGGGCGACAGGTCACGCTTGAAAGGGGTGACGACGGGCGAAAGAACGCCTTTGATCCGCGCTGCGGCCATGATTTTATTTCTCCGGGAATTGGCGCGCCTGTTTTGCAACGAAGCGCCGGAGACGTCCAGTGGCTTCGACCAGCGATATTCTTCCTGAAGATGGAACAGCCGGTACTTTGATCGGCCGCGTGCAGCGAGAAGCCGGCCCCAGCGTGGTTTCCATACGCGCCGACGGCGTGTTCGACATCACGGCTGCCGTGCCTACGGTCGCCGACCTCTGCAACGCCGACGATCCGGTCTTGCTGGCGCGCAGCAAGGGTGAACGAATTGGTTCCCTCGAAGAAGTCGTAAACCACCTGCTGGCACCGACAGACCTGCAGACGATCAAGGCGGCTGGCGTCACCTTTGCCGTAAGCCTGCTGGAACGGCTGATCGAGGAACATGCCAAGGGCGACCCCTCCCGTGCCGAGCAGGTGCGCAGGGAACTGACCTCAATCATCGGTGCGGATGTAAGCACCATCAAGCCCGGCTCACCGGAGGCGGAAGCGCTCAAGAAGACGCTGACGTCGCGCGGCGCCTGGTCGCCCTACCTCGAAGTCGGCATTGGCCCCTACGCGGAGATCTTTACCAAGGCGCCGCCCATGGCCGCGGTCGGTCATGCCGTTGAGATCGGCATCCGGCCCGACTCCGATTGGAACAATCCCGAACCCGAGGTGACGCTGATTGTGAACGCCAGGGGCGCAATCGTCGGCGCCACGCTCGGCAACGACGTCAATCTGCGCGACATCGAGGGCCGTAGCGCCCTGCTGCTCGGCCAGGCCAAAGACAACAATGCCTCCTGCGCCATCGGCCCTTTCATTCGACTGTTCGACGCAACCTTCACCCTCGACGACGTGCGGCAGGCGAAGGTCGAGCTCGAGGTCACCGGACCCGACCAGTTCCGCCTGCGCGGACAAAGCGACCTTTCCAAGATCAGCCGCGATCCAACGGAACTCGTGGCGCACGCCATGAGCAACCATCAATATCCAGATGGTATGGCATTGATGACCGGCACGCTGTTCGCGCCCACCGAGCCGCGCACGGCAGGCGGCTTGGGCTTTACCCATATGGTGGGCGATCTCGTCTCCATCCGTTCACCCAAGCTTGGCACCCTCAGCAACAGGGTGAATCATTGCGATCAAATCCCGCCGTGGACGTTTGGCGTCTCCGCCCTGATGCGCAATCTCGCAACGCGAGGCCTGCTCCGATGACCGACGATCTTTGCCGTTTGCCGGCCTCGACCTTGCGCGAGCACATTGCCGCCAAAAAAGTCTCGCCGGTCGAACTCACGAGGGCCGTACTGTCGCGTGCGGAGAAGCTGCAGCCGGTGCTCAATTGCTTCATCACGCTGGTGCCCGACGAAGCGATGAAGGCGGCGCACGAAGCAGAAGACGCCGTCATGCAGGGCAAGCCGCTCGGCCTGCTGCACGGCATTCCCTATTCGGTGAAGGACCTGGTGAATACCGCCGGGGTGCGCACAACCTTTGGCTCGCGCCTCTATGAACAGAACGTGCCCAAGGACGACGCGGTCGCAACCGAGCGCACGAAGCGCGCCGGCGCCATCCTATTCGGCAAGACGACGACACCGGAGTTCGGTCACAAGGCGTTAACCGATGCCCCGTTGTTCGGCCGTACCCGCAATGCCTGGAGCGCCAAACGCAGTTCGGGCGGATCGAGTGGCGGCGCGGCCGTCGCGGTAGCTTCCGGTATTGGCCCGATCGCGATCGCCACCGACGGCGGCGGCTCGACACGCATTCCGGCGGCCGCCAATGGCCTGGCCGGAATCAAGCCAACCCTGGGCACCATCCCGCACAGCCAGGCCGCCGACGCCTTCGGCAACTACACCTATGTCACGCCGATGACGCGCACGGTGATGGATACCGCGCTGATGATGCAGGCGATGGCTGGTCCGCATCCTTGCGATCCCTGGTCGATCGGCGTCTCCCCGCAGGACTATCTTGCCGCGGCGCGAGCGGAAGGCGACCTCAAGGGCAAGAAGATCCTCTACAGCCTCACTTTCGGCAACAAGGCTGTGGCGAAGACCGTCCAGGCCGCCTTCGAACGCGCGCTCGGCCGCCTGCGTGGACTCGGAGCAGAGCTGGTTGAGTTGACCGAAGCGGTGCCTGATATGGAAGCGGTATGGAAGGTCATCAACCACACCACCTGGCGGGCTCGTTTTGACGACATGATCCGTCGTGACGGCGAGCGCATGTCGCCCTCGCTGGTGCGCCAGGTGGCGATGGCGATGGAATGGTCCGGCGCCGACTACCAGCGCGCGATGTTCCAGCGCGCCGAGATCTTCCGTTTGGTGCAGCGCTGGTTCGAGACCGTCGATTTCCTGGTCATGCCCACGTTGTCGCGAACGGCACTGCCGATCGACCAAGATTTGTTCGAACCGATCAATATCGACGGCGTCGACGTAGGCGAACTGCGGCGCAATTGGTTTCCCTACACCATGGCTTTCAATATCACCGGCCACCCTGCGCTCACGCTCTGCTGCGGCTATGACAATGAGGGCCTGCCGATCGGCCTGCAATTTGTCGGCCGCTTCCGCGACGATGCCTCGGTGCTGCGCGCGGGCGCCCTCTACGAAGCGAGCGAGGACTGGCTCACACGATGGCCCGACCTCTGACACGCCCGTCGATCCGGCCGTCTGTTCAGCGACCGCCGCCGCTTTCGCCCGAAGAGATCCAGGCCCGCGTGCTCTACCGCGACGGGCTGATCTTGGTGATCGACAAACCATCGGGACTCGCGGTCCATGCCGGCCCCAGCGGCGCGCCCAATCTGGAGGAATGCTTCGACGCCCTGCGCTACGGCCTGCCGCGGCCGCCTGCGCTCGCCCATCGTCTCGATGCGGATACGTCCGGCGTTCTGGTGCTGGGCCGCCATCCCAAGGCACTCAGCAAGCTCGGCCGCCTATTCGCCGGCCGCGGCACGGACAAGACCTATTGGGCGATTGTCCGTGGTGCGCCGCCCGCTGACGACGGTACGTTCGACGCACCACTGCTGAAAACCAATACCCGGAGCGGCTGGTCGGTGGCGGTTTCGGACAAAGGACAGTCGGCCATCACGCGCTACCGGGTTCTGGGCCGCGGTCCCGACGTCACGTGGCTGGAGCTGCGGCCCGAAACCGGCCGCACGCATCAGATCCGCGTGCACTGCGCTCATGCAAGATGCCCCGTGGTCGGCGATCGGCTCTATGGGACGGCAGACGCGGGCCAGCAGCTTCATCTGCATTCGCGGTCGATCGTGCTGCCCCTTTCCAAAAGCAAGCCGCCGATCCGGGTCGAGGCATCGCCGCCCGCGCACATGCTTCCGGCGTTGCGGGCGTGCGGTTACCTCAGTCCCGTGACTTGACCCAGATTCGCAAAGGATCGCCGATCTCGAACCCGGCCTTGTGCGCCGCTTGCAGTTCGTCACCGGACTCGTAGCCGACCAGCGGCAGGCCGGGAAACGTCATCGCGGCAAGCGTGCTGAGATCGCGCCACACCGCCGGCTCATCGTCGGCATCGGCCACGACGTTAGTCAGCCCGACCACCTTGTCCGCCCGGTAGAACGTGCCGCCAGCCACGATCGCGCCATCGCGGCGGCCGGAAAACATGGCGAAGTGCCCGTCGCCGAACAGCGCCTCGGGAAACGCGTCACCGCCTGGCCCCACGCGTTCCCACGCAAGGCCGGAGACCATGACCGATGCCTTCGGCTGACGTTTGCGGATCCAGTTCGCCTCCAGCAGCACCTCGAAGCCAAGCCGGGCAAGGTCGAGCATATGGAAGCTGTCTTTCACTGCCCAACGGCCGGGAAGATGCGACTTCAGGAGGATGCGCACGGTCTGCCGCTGCTCGGCGAGGTCGGCCTCGCCCGACGTCAACGTCACGACATTGGGATAGAAGCGCGGCACCGGCTCGGCATTGACCCAGGTGTGGACCAAAAACCTGCCCACCGTGCCGTGTGCAAAGCACACGGCATTACACCAACGCGCGTTGTTGAGCGCGGCAGTGATCGTCCAGTCCTTCAGGCGCGCACTTCCTCGCGCTGGAAGATGACGTAGGAGGCCGAGAACACCACGATCATGCCGGCAATCAGACCGGTAACCTGCGGCCAGATCAAGAGCAGGCTTTGGCCGAGCGGCAAGGGCGCGCCCATGATCGCTCCGCGCATCTGGCTCGGCAGCATCGGACCGAGAGTCCGGGTTTCGGGGTTGAGCAGGGCCAGCACGGCTTCGCTGAACAAGGTTCCGGGCGATAGGCGTTGCAGCGCAAGCGCGAGCTCCTGCAATCCGATGTACTGGTCGAGGCTCGTGATCTCCGGCGGCACGAAGGCCCGGGTGATCGCTTGGGCAATCAGCGGCCAGAGGATGAAGAAGAAGAGCCAGAGGCCAAGTGCACTCAGCGCCGAAGTCGCCGTCGATCGGAAGACCACGGAGAAGAACATGGCAACGGCGAGCCACACCCCACCATAAGCGACGGCGACCAAGAGGAAGCCCAGCGCTCGCGCCACCTCCACGCCACGCGGCGGCAGGCCAAGAAGCAGCAGGCCTGCGCCGAACACGATTAGCCACAGCGCCGCCAGGGCCACCGCCAGCGTGGTGAGGCCGGCCAGAAATTTGCCCAACAGCAGTGCGTCGCGATAGAGCGGCTGCGACAGCACCCGACTCAAGGTTCGCCGGTTGAACTCGCTGTTCACGAGGTCGAAGCCCAACCCGATCGCCATCAGGGGAATCACAAAGTTCAGGGCCTGCACAAAGGGAATCGGCACCTGTTCCGGCTCGATGGTGAAGATCCGCAGGAACAGGTAGGCGTCAGAGCCGATGGTGGTGCGAAGCTGCTGCAGCGACGACGCCACCGGAAATGCACCGAAGACGATGATGAACAGCGTCAGCACCAGCATGCGCACGCTGCTGAGATGATCAGCCAGCTCTTTTACGTAAACCGGACCGATGCCCGTGAAGGGCGATCCCTCGCGCCCGCCAAGGCTACGCGGCATGGCGTGCCTCCTGGAAGTAGCGGGTGTAGACCTCCTCCAGACTTGGCTGCAGGTCGGAAAGCTTGGTCAAGGCGCCGCCTGCCGAGACGATGCGCTGCGCGACCTCTGCCCGCACGTCATGATCGGCCGTGACCCGCCAGGCTCCCTCGCCGGCTGATACGACCTGCCGCACGCCGGCAATGCTTCCCAATGTGCCCGAGACGTCTCGGCCAGTCGCCTCGATCAGCAGCGGATGGCCGGCGCCCAGCACCTTGTTGGCGAGCTCGACCACGGTCCCCATGAGGGCGATCTTGCCCTGATTGAAAAGCGCCACGCGATCGCAAACGCTCTGTACACGATCGAGCAGATGAGATGACAGGAGCACCGCCACGCCGCCACGCTTGAGGCGGCGGATCATCTCCAGGAGTTCGAAGGTCGCATGCGGATCGAGGCCCGATGTCGGTTCGTCCAGGATCGCCACTTCGGCTTTCTTCATCACGATCTCGGCGATGCCGAGCCGCTGGCGCATGCCGCGCGAGTAGGTCGCGACCCGCTTGTCGGCGACGTCGGCGAGATCGACGCTTCGCAGCGCCTCCATGATGCGGGCTTCCGTCTCCCGCCGCGGGATGTCGAGCAGTCGCGCGATATAGATGAGGTTCTCGCGCGCCGACAGATTGTCGTAGAAGCCGACCGCATCAGGAAGGTACCCGACGCGCCGCTTGACCTCGAGCGGCTGGCGCACCGGGTTGAAGCCGAGCACGTTCACCGAGCCACCGCTGATCTCGGTGAGGCCCAGCATCATCAGGATCGTCGTTGTCTTGCCAGCGCCGTTGGGCCCCAACAGACCGAAGATCTCGCCACGCCGGATACTGAGATCGATGGCGTCGACCACACGGGCCCCGCCGTAGAGCTTCAGGAGTCCGCGGGCTTCAATGACATTGTCGCTCATTGCCGCTGTCTTACCGACGGCCGAAGCGCGCCACCGCGCCCAGCAGGACCAGCAGCGCCACGGCGATGATGCCGATGCCGACGACGCCCCACAGGGTCGAGGTCGTCACCGTGATGCGGAAATCGGCGTTCGCTGAATCGCCGCGGCCGCCAGCACGGAACGAAGCGACGTAGTCACCGGCGATCGCCTTGTCGGATGGCGTCACGACTGCCTCGACTTCCTTCTTGTCGCCTGCGGCAAGGCTCGCGATACTCTTGGGATTGAACTCGACCTTCCAATTGGTCGGCACGCTACCCGACATCTCGACATCCTCGAGTGGCGCGGTACCGTCATTGCTGACGACCAAGGTGTAGTTCGAGGTCTTGCCGACCGTGGCATCGCCGCTCAACCGCCCGTCCTTGGTGCTGAGCGCCAGCTTGCCCTGGCCGCTGATCTGCAAGGTCACGCGCTGCTCGGCGGTAGCGCT
>Ga0310811_10011643_pt1 | contig 11419 bp, 13 predicted proteins | sample YCmetagenome_FD_207642 | JGI IMG/M metagenome (GOLD analysis project Ga0310811, IMG submission 207642) | Soil microbial communities from experimental microcosm in Duke University, North Carolina, United States - YC | ecosystem: Engineered > Artificial ecosystem > Soil microcosm > Unclassified ... | reverse complement strand
GCCCGCAGGACCAGCCCGCGCCCGCCTGCCCGCCCGATGGCGTAACCGACGTTGTCGCCGCCCACCGCCGCGAGGAACGCGAGGCCGGCCACCAGCGCGATGTTCATCCGCCCCGTGCCGGCGTACACCCCGGCCACGATGATGATCGTCTGCCCGGGTGCGGGCACACCGAAGCTCTCCACCGCCACCAGCGCGGTCACCGCGAGGTATCCGTAGCGGTCGAGCACCGGCCCGAGCGGGGCCAGTACGCCGGGCAATCCGGCACTCACCTCGGCGTCACCCCCTCACCCGGGTCGGCTCCCGACCGCGGTTCCCCTGTCACCCTGCCCTTGTTCAGGAGCGCGGAGAACCGGCTCAGGTGAACACGCGGGGACATCTGGGGCACCGGCCGGCCGGGGTCCGTTCGACGGTCCGTCCGGCCGGTGCGGCAGATGGGTGCGCTGTGCTACGAGGTGGGGTGTTGCGGTGCGGCGGGTGGCGCGATGCCGCGAGGTGTGGTGCGGGACGTGAGATTACGAGCGGTGGAACTACGAGCGGGTGACTACGAGGTGTGGACCACGAGCACGTCGACGCCGGAGCGTCGCGCCACGCTCTGCGGCACCGAGCCCAGGACGCGTCCGGTCAAGGTGTTCAGCCCGACGTTCCCGATGACCAGCAGATCAGCCGAGGAGTCGGCAACGGCCTGGTCGAGCACGTCCACCGGTGAGCCCGCGATCGCCTGGGTCTCGACCCTGGTGGCACCGGCGGACTCGGCCCGGGCGGCCGCTGAACTCAGTACCTTCTGCGCCGGCTCGGAGCCGACGACGTTCTTGCCCTCGTCGGCTCCCTTGCCCTCGTAGGCGGTCACGATGAGCAGAGGCGCATCGTTGTCCGCCGCGAGGGCGGCCGCCTTCTCCACCGCGATCAGCGATGTGGCCGAGCCGTCAGTACCGACGATGATCTTCTTGTAAGCGCTCACCGAGCCTCCGAATCCGTGGAATTGGTGTCGTGCGCCCCGGCGGCCGAGGCGTTGGCTTCCGCCAATGCCTCCGCCAGCGTGGGGTGAGCGCTGAACAGCGGCAACAGCCCCACGAGCTCGAGGGGCCGGTACACTGTCCGTCGCTCGGTTCCGGAAAGGTACAGCGCCGCGTCCGCGCTTACGTCATTGAGATGCCGAGAGCACTCGACCAGGGCGGATATACCCGCCGATCCGAGGAATGTCACCCCTTCGAGATCGAGGATCAGCCGGGGCCGCTCGGCGGTCACGTTCTCGCGCACACTCGCGGTGAGCAGGTCACCGGTGTGGGCATCCAGCTCACCGGCGGCCTGGATGACGCACAGGCCCTCCGACGGCAGGTCCACCGTCAGCTTCAGCGGGGCGTGCGGCTCGCGTGTCGCGCTCATGTCGTTCGGCTGTCCTTCGGCTGGGATGACACCCTGTCGCGGGCGCGCTCAGGCTAACGTCTCGGGCGGATCGCGGCAGGGCTCAGCGCAGGATCGCCGACCGACCGGGTCGGACCGTCGCCCCGGCCGGTCAGACCGCCGGGGTACGCGGTCGTGCCTTGGCGAACTCCTCGACGAGGGCCTCGCAGAAGGCGGGCAGATCGTCGGGGTTGCGGCTGGTGATCAGGCCCTGGTCGACGACGACCTCCTCGTCCACCCACTCGCCTCCGGCGTTGCGGATGTCGGTGGTCAGGCTCGGCCAGGAGGTCAGCCGCCGCCCGGCGAGCACACCGGCCTCGACGAGGGTCCAGGGGGCGTGGCAGATCGCGGCCACCGGCTTGCCGCTGAGGAAGAAGTCATGGATGAACGACACCGCGGCGGAATCCATACGCAGCGCGTCGGGGTTGGCCACCCCGCCGGGCAGGACCAGGGCGTCGTAGTCGTCGGAGCCCACCTCCTCGACGGTGTGGTCGACGGGGAAGGTGTCCGCCTTGTCGAGGTGGTTGAACGCCTGGACCTCGCCGTCCGAGGTGGACACCAGCTCCGGCTTACCGCCGGCCTGCTCGACGGCCTTCCACGGCTCGGTGAGTTCGACCTGCTCGATGCCCTCGGGGGCGACGAGGAAGGCGATCCTGCGGGACTCCAGCTTGTTCGATGAGTTGCTCATGCATTTCGCTTACCCGCGAGACATCGCGGGAAACCGTCCCGCTCCGGTGAGATCCCGCGCGGGGCCCTCGACGCACAGCGGCCCGCGCAGGCTGCTGCGGCCGCCGGCCCAGCAGCCCAGCACCCACTCGGCGAGCCGGTCGGCGAGCAGGCCCGAGGCCCGCATCCCGAACACCACGTCGCCGGCCAGGTGGGGTTCGGCGGCGAGCATCGGGTCCAGCACCCGGCGCCGGATGATCTGCTCGTGGACCGCGTCGGCGACCGCGTGCTCCTCGTAGAACCGGATCGCGGTGTCGTCGCAACCGAGCCGTCGCATCGCCCTGACCAGGCGGTCCGAGCCCGGGGACGAGGTGAGCTCCACGGTCGCGAACTGCCCCACCAGCGCACCTCGCAGGTTGCGGTGCAGGCCGCACATCGACATGAAGTTGACCTCGGCGAGTGTCCGCGCACCGACCACGTCGAGGTACTCGCCGTACTCGTCCGACAGCCCGAGCCCGGTCATCATCTCGGCGAACAGCAGGGAGTGCATGCGTTCGGGCACGCCGGCCCCGTACTCGTCGTGCTCCACGGACACCAGGCCCGACTTGGCCGCCCCGACGAGCCTCGGGATGACCCAGGCCTGCGGGTCGGCCTCCTTGAGGTGGTACATGGAGCGGTGCACGACGTACTCCCGCAGCTGCCACAGCTCGCCCTCGCGCAGCAGGTGGTGTGAGACACCCGCGCCCTCGGTGCGGTCCGGACCGCTGTCGGGCTCCACGAGCAGCCCGGCCACCTCGGCGTCGACGTCGGTGGAGGGTGCCACGTCGGCGCGCAACGCGGTCAGGAAGATCCGCTCCAGCGCCCCGCGCATGCCCAGCAGGGCCGGATCCCACTCGCACTCGTCGGAGACCCCGAAGAACCCCCGATAGTGCAGCTCGTAGCAGCAGTAGAGCGCCAACTGCAGATCGTCGCCGTAGGGGTCGACACCGGCGAGGTCGCCCGCGTCCAGCGCCGCCGACCCGGATGCGTTCCCCCGCGGCCCCGCGCGCAGCACGTCGAGCACCGCGGTGGAGACGGGACCTCTGGGCTGGGGCAGGGCCGGCGCGGACGCGCTCACGGGTTCGTCCCCGGGGCGGCGGGCGCGGGAGTGCGGTGGCTCGCGTCGCAGAAGGGGTACCGGCGGCTGCGGTGGCAGGTGCACACCGCGGTCATCGGCCGCCGCGAGCTCACGTGCGTGCCGTCGGGGAGCTCGAGGTCCACCGGGCCGGAGACCAGGACCGGCCCGTCCGAGGTGAGCACCAACCGCGCGACCTCCGGTCCGGCGTCGGTCTCTCGGGTGGCGTCGGTGTCTCGGGTGGCTTCGGTGTCTCGGGTGGCGTCGGTGGCGGTGTCGGATCTAGCGGGCACGGCGGCCCTCGATGACGACGAGCTCCTCGATGTTCTCACCGGGCTGGATGAGGCCCCGTTCGGCGAGCAGCCCCGCCCGGGCCCGCATCACCGGGCCGAAGGGGACCCGTCCGCGCTCCAGGACCTCGCCGGTCATTCCCGACCGGCTCAGCCTCTCCACGGTCCGCTCCGCGTCGCATACCGAGGAGTGCACCATCAGCAGCACCCCGTCGTCGGTCAGGTGCGCACCGGCCGCGTCGCAGATCCGGTCGAGCAGCAGCCGCCCGTCCAGCCCGGCGTCCCAGCAGCGGCCGATCCCGTGCCGGGGTGGGGCGGTCGTGGCGGCCGGGACGTAGGGCGGGTTGGCCAGGATCAGGCCGAACCGGCGCCCGGTGACCGGAGTGAACAGGTCGCCCTGGTGGACCGTCACCTGCGCGCGCCGAACCCGGCAGTTCAGCCAGGTCGCGGCGACCGACCGCCAGGAGACGTCGACCGCGGTCACCGAGGCGGCCCCGGCCTTCCAGGCGGCGAGTGCGAGTGCGCCCGAACCCGTGCACATGTCGAGCACGTCGTGGTCGCGGGCGTATCCGCCCTCGGTCGCGGTACGGGCGAGCATCGTGGTGTCACTCTGCGCCCGGTAGACCCCGGGCGGGCACAACAGCATCACTGCTGATTCCTCACATGTAGTCGGCCGCACTGGCGGTCTCGGACGGCCGGGATGCCCGCTCCGTTTGTAACTAAACCGGGTTCATCCGGGTGACATGCACGCGGGTCCGGATGTCAGCTCGCCGACCTCTGTCGCGCGAACGGACGGATCGTCCCGGGACCGGTTTGACCCGGGAGACCGTGGGAACTGCTCACCACATGGGTGTGGGGGAATACCTCGCTGTCGCGGGGGCCGTGTTGTCGCTCGTCTGCGCGGTCGTCATCGTGTTGGCGGCCGGCTGACAAACGGGCCCGGGCCGTCGCTGTACACAGGACGGGTCCAGGCCGGTCACGGTGGATGATCCACCCGCAGATCGCCGGCCCGACGAATGTCGGGCCGGCGATGGTCAGCGGGGGTTCTTCTACTGCTCGGCGCGCTCGCGCGCCTCGTCGGCCTCGGCCTTGGCGCGGGCCTTCTCCGCCTCGGCTTCCTTCTTCGCCACCTCACGCTCGGATTCGGCCTTGTCCTGCTGGGCCGAGCCCTCGCGCTTGAGCGAGTCGTTGCCGGTCACGGTGCCGACGCCTTCCTTGGCCTTGCCCTTGACGTCCTCGACGACGCCCTTGATTCCGGCCTCGGGACCGCTGTCCTTGCTCATCGCAAATTCCTCCGCAAACTCGGTCGAGATGGGTCGAAATGATCGAGCCGGCCATGTCGCTGCTTCTCAACGATTGACCGTCGGCGCGGTCGAGCGGTGCGCCGTGAGCCGACCTGATCTTTGGATACCCGGTTCCGGAGGACCTATGCCTACTTACGCGTAGCTACTTTCCGTAGTCTCTTGTCGGACGACTTCATCTTCGGCCCGCGTTCTGCGGGACCTACTTCTTGTGGATGTGCACGGTGACGTTCATGCCGGGCGCGAGCGGCACGCCGCCGGTGTTGGTGAAAGCGATCTTCACCGGGATGACCTGGGTGACCTTCTGGAAGTTGCCGGAGCTGTTGGACTCGGGGAACAGCGAGAACACCGCGGCCGCCGAGTTCTGGATCTCCTGCACGATGCCGGTGACCTCGGTGCCGGAGTAGGCGTCCACATCGATGTCGACGGCCGCACCGGGGTGTACGTCGGCCACGTCGGTCTCGTCGACACGGGCGGTGACGTAGATGCCGTCGCCGTTGTATGCGGTGGCGATGTTGGTCCCGGCGGTCACCCACTGGCCGTTCACGACCGGGTTGACCGCGATGGTGCCGTCTCCGGGCGCCCGGATGATCTGCACGGGCTGCGCGCCGCTGCCCTGCATCATGATCTTGCCCACCGGCTGGTTGCGGCGGATCACCGTGCCCTTGCCGGCGTGCAGATCGACCACGGTCCCGGTGGTGGGCGCGTTGATCTGGATCTGGTCGCCGTCGACCTGGGCGTTGTCGGTGGTGACGAACTGGTTGGTGTAGAGGAAGTAGGCGACGCCGCCCCCGAGCACCGCGATCCCGGCGACGATGCCCGCCACGATCAGGGCGAGGCGGGCCTTCGGTTTGAGCTGCCGCTTGGCCGGGGCCTCGGGTGAACCGCCGGCCGAGCCGAACTCGGCCTCGGGCGGCTCCGACCCGGCGGGGGCCTGCCCGTTCATCGAGCTGGCGCCCTCGGTACGGGTGCTGGATGCGTCCTCTCGCTCTGCCACCGCGTTCTCCCGACTCGTGCGTTTCGGTTGAGCCGCCCGGGACGCGCGTGCCGCGCTGCCGAGGGCTCCCGGTCCGGCCATTTTCGCAGTACCCGCTGCTCAGCGCACCTACCGATTTCGGTGGATGTGGAACGAGGCGTGGATCACAGTGGGCCGCGAATCTGGGACGACGGGTTAATTGACACATTGTGTCAAAGGTGCCAATGTAGCGACCGCGTGCCGATCGACGGGCGCGGCAGTAACAGGTGCGGTTCTGCCGGGTGCGGTTCTGGCAGGTGCGGTTCTGACTGGTGAGCACTCGCAGGTGAATTGGAGACGCCCATGGCCCCGGTCGACAGCATCGGCATCGACGCCCCGGTCGATCCGACGGCGCAGCTGATCGGCACCGTCATCACCGCGGTCATCGCGGTGACGATGCTGGGGGCGACGCTCACCCTGTGTCGCCGCGAGCGCATCTGGTGGCCGGTGCTGGCTCTGGTCAGCGGCAGCATGACGTGCTTCCTCGAGCCGCTCTACGACCACCTGTACGGGCTGTGGTTCCTCACCGAGGGCCAGTGGAACGCGTTCGTCGCCTACGGCATCCACATCCCGGTCTGGTTACCGATGATCTACGTGGCCTACTACGGGTCCTGCACGGTGATCTTCTGGTACCGGCTGCACAAGGGGGCGACGATGCGCGACATCGCCGTCCACTTCACCATCTCGGTGCTGCTGGCCTGCGCGGCCGAGCAGTTCTACATCAACGTCGTGCACCTGTACAACTACCAGGACCACCAGCCGTTCTACCTGCTGAACTACCCGTTCTTCGTGGCCATCGTGAACGGCGTGCCCCCGATGCTGTCCGGGATCATCTACTACCGGCTGGTCCCGATCCTGGCCGGCTGGTCGAAGGTCATCCTGCTCTTCGTGGTGCCGTTCAGCTTCGCGGCGAACTCCTTCGGCAGCGGCTGGCTGTACCTGCCCTACCGGCACGGCGGCGAGAACCCGTCGATGGTGGTGCTCACCCTGCTGGCACTGCTCACCGCCCTCCTGTCCATCACGGTGATCTGGACCGCCGCTAGGCTGGCCGGGATCGGTGGGCAGGCGGCGCGGTCGGAGGCCGTCGAGGGGGCCGTGCCGGCCGTCTGAGCCGGCTGCCCGAGGCGGCTGCCCGAGTCGGTGGAGCCGCGTCGGTGGGGCCGCTGAAGGTGAGGCCCTGATCGGGGCGCTTGAAACGGGGTGGTCACGGTGGGTACCGGCTGGGATGTCGACCGGTTGCCGTCGGCTCGCGGCAAGGTCTTCGTCGTCACCGGAGGCAACGCCGGCATCGGCTACTTCGTCAGCGAGCAGCTCGCGCGGGCGGGTGCGACGGTGCTGATCGCGGGGCGCAGCGCCGAGCGCGGGCAGCGGGCCGAGCGGGCCATCCGCGCCATGGTGCCCGACGCGAGCCTGGGTCACCTCCGCCTCGATCTCGCGGATCTGAGCTCCGTGGCCGCCGCCGGCGCGGAGATCGCGGCGCTCGACCGGGTCGACGGGCTGATCATGAACGCCGGCGTGCTCACCCAGTTCAGCCGCCAGGAGACAGCGGACGGCAACGAGCTGGTGTTCGGCACCGACCACCTCGGTCACGCCGCGCTCGGGGCGCACGCCTACCCCGGGCTCGAGCGGACCCCGGGCTCGCGCCTGGTCACCGTGGGCAGCTTCGGAGCCCGGTTCGTGCGGCTGCGCTTCGACGACCTGCAGGCCAACGCCGGCCGCTACCACGGGTTCGCCACCTACCTGCGGGCCAAGCTCGCCCAGATGGTGTTCGCCGCCGAGCTCGACCGGCGGCTGCGGGCGGCGGGCAGCCCGGTCAGCAGCATCCAGGCCCACCCGGGGGGTGCGCTCGACGGGCTCACGCCGCCCCGCCCGCCGGTCCAGGTCCGGACCCCGAAGCTCCGGGCGATCGGGCTGGCCGGGCTGCTGGTCGCGGCGCAGGGCAAGGAGGCGGCGGCCTGGCCGATCGTGCGCGCCGCCCTGGACCCCTCGGCCCGGGGCGGGCAGCTCTACGGGCCCCGGCACCTGCGCTCCCGGGGGCGTCCGGTGCTCGAGAAGCCCGCGCCGCACTTCCTGGACGAGGCCGCCGGGGAACGGCTCTGGAAGGCCACCGAGGAGCTCACGGGCACCCCGTGGCCACTTCGAGGATGACCCCGCCGGCCCGGACGACCCCGCAGGTGACGCCGGCCGGGAGGAACCCGCGTGCGATACCGCCCGGTTCACAGGTAAGGCTCAGATAACGGCAGGATGCCCCCATTCGGCCGATTCCCTCCGGGTGGGGTCGCTCGTTGGTCAACTTGGTCCGGTACCGAGCCCGGGCCCAGTCGCATGTCAACGGGAAGCCTCGGTCAAGATATGCCGGCCCGGTACGACGACGGTCGCGGCGAAGAGATCCGAGGGGTGGTGAGGGGCACGGTGGGAGGTACTCGCGTGCTTTCGCTGGGTGGCGGGCGTCATGGACGTCGGCTGGCCTGCGTGGCGGTGGTGGCGGGCGGGCTGCTCATCGCCCACGGCAGCGCCTCGGCGGTCACCGCGAAGCCCCCGGTACACGGGACCGCGTCACATTCCGCGACCTCGCACACCACCGCGAAGACCCCGGCGGCGCCCACCGACACCACGTTGATGATCGGCACCCCCTGCACGGTGACCGCGCGGGCCTGCGTCGACCTGACCACCCAGAAGGCGTGGCTGTTCAAGGACAACGCGATCGAACGCGGCCCGGTGGACATCACCTCGGGCGGGCCCGGCAAGGAGACTCCGACCGGCAACTTCACCGTCGCCTGGAAGGACCGCAACCACGTCAACCCCGAGCTGACGCCCATGCCGTACTCGGTGTTCTTCGCCGTCGGCGGGGTGGCGTTCCACGGCGGCAGCCTGCAGCGGCAGTCGGCCGGCTGCGTCCACCTGGACCTGGACGACGCGATCATCTTCTACGACTCGCTGGCCATCGGCGCGCCGGTCCAGGTGCGCGGTGTCGCCCCGGCCAAGATCGCCACCTCCAACGACGACCGGTCCCGCCCCAGGTCCAACCGTCGCGGTGCCGACCTGCCCAGTGACGGCCCGCCCATCCAGGACGACAGCTCACCGCCGTCCTCCAGTGCACCCCCGTCGCGGAGCTCCTCCGCGCCCGCCATGAGCTCGCGCCCGTCCTCGTCCGCCTCCGGCCCCTCCTCCTCCGGTCCCGACGACCTGCTGGGTCCAGCAGGCGGATGACCCGCGGCGAGGCGCGGGTTCCCGGGGCCCGGGCCCGGGCGTCATGACCTTCGCGGCGGCCGACTGGGTGGCGCATCACGCCCGCTCCAGGCCCGATGCGGTCGCGTTGGCCAGCGCGGACACCGGCGAGCGGGTCACCTGGCGTGAGCTCGAGGGCCGGGTCGGACGTACCGCCGCCGGCTTACGGGCCGCCGGGCTGGCGGCCGGTGACCGGATCGCCGTCATCGCCGACAACGACCCGGCGGTGTTCGAGTTCCAGTTCGCGGCCATGCGCGCCGGGGTGGTCGTCGTCCCGCTCAACTGGCGGCTGGCGGTGGCCGAGATGGGCCACCAGTGCGCGGATGCCGACGTGGTGGCCATCGCCCATGACTCCGCCTGGGCTCCGGCGGCCACCGAGGTGGCGGCGGCCGCCGGGACGGGCCGCGTGCTCGAGATGCGCACGCTGTCCGGCCACGCGGGGCCACCGCTGGGGCCGCAGGAGCACGCCCCCGACGCCGTGACCCACGTTCTGTACACCTCCGGGACCACCGGGCGCCCGAAGGGTGCGATGGTCTCGCACGCCTCGATCATTTGGAACGCGTTCAACATCGTGGGCGCCACCCAGATCGCCGCGCCCGGGGTGCACATGCTCAACCCGATGCCGCTGTTCCACGCCGGCGGGCTCAACGTGCTCTCGAACCCGGTCCTGCTGTTCGGGGGCCGGGTGACCACGATGACCCGGTGGGATCCGGCCGCGATCCTGGCGTTCATCGGCGACACCGCGAACGGCGTCACCCACCTGACCACCGCGCCCCCGCTGCTGCAGATGCTGGTCGACGATCCCTCGTTCGCCCGGACCGATCTGTCGGCGGTGCGCAAGATGGTCATCGGTGGCGGCGCCTGCACCCCGGAGCTGCTGCGCACGTTCGCCGCGAAGGGCATCGAGCTGCACCCCCAGTACGGCGGCACCGAGACCGGACCGGCCGCGCTGGTGCTGGAGGACGGCGAGGACGGTCTCGCGCGGGCCATGACCGGCACCTGCGGCAAGCCGGTGATGCACACCCGGGTCCGCCTGGTCGATCCCGACACCCTCACCGATGTGGCGACCGGCGAGGTGGGGGAGATCTGGCTGAAGGGCCCGGCGGTCACCCCCGGTTACTGGAAGCTGCCCAACGACCAGCACTTCGTCGACGGCTGGTTCAGGACCGGGGATGCGGCCCGGCGCGACGAAGCGGGTTACTACTTCATCAGCGGCCGATTCAAGGACATGTACAAGACCGGCGGTGAGAACGTCTACGCCGCCGAGGTGGAGAACGTCCTGGTCGACCTGCCCTCCGTCGCCGAGGTGGCGATCATCGGGGTGCCCGACCCGAAGTGGGGCGAGGTCGGGCTCGCCGTCGTCGTGCCGGCCCCGGGAGCCCGGGTCACCCTGGAGGAGCTGAGGGCGGCGTGCGAAGGGCGGCTGGCCCGCTACAAGCACCCCCGGCACCTGGAGCTCACCGACGCGCTGGCCCGCAACGTCACCGGCAAGGTGTCCAAACCGGCGCTGGCCCGGCTCTACACGGGGCGCTACCCCGACCGGACGGGCTGACCGGGCGCCCTCAGGGCAGGGGCGTGAGCAGCCGGTGCGGGCCGCTGTTGAGGGCGACGGTCACCGGGTCCTCGCGCCGGACCAGCTGCCCGGCGCCCGGTCCGGGGCGGGTCTCCCACTCGTAGGGGGGCGGGACCTCGCCACACCCCGGGCACCGGCCCGTCACCGCCTCCAGGTCGCGGTCGCACGGGACGTGCCGGTAGATGCGACGGCGCCCGGCCGGTGCCGGGTGGAAGCGCTCGCCCCACTCCAGGAGCGCGTGGATGGTCGGCCAGAGGGCGACACCCTTCTCGGTCGGCAGGTACTCGTACCGGCCCGGGGCGTAGGGCCGCCGTTCGAGGATCTCCGCGTCCACCAGCGCCGACAGGCGGGTGGTGAGCATGGCGCGGGGGATGTCGAGCCGGTCGCGCAGGTCGGAGAACCGGCGGGCGCCCAGCAGGCAGTCCCGCAGCACGAGCAGCGTCCAGCGCTCGCCGACCTCCTCGAGTGCGCGGGCCAGGGCGCAGTCCTGCTGCTCGTACATCTTCCCCAGCGCCATGTGGGCCTCCCCTCATCTACTCGGTCTGGTCATTGAACCACGAGATTGCTAACGTCGACCGTCGAGTTCAATGATTAGACCTGAGGAGTGACCGTGTCGGACGATCTGCGCGGCCGGACGGCCGAACTCACCGCGGACCTCTCCACACCCGGGGGCGGGGCGCACACCGCGAGGCGACAGCCGGGCGCGCCGGATGCCACGAGGCGACACGAGAACCGGACGCTGCTGGTCGCGGCGTCAGGGACGTTCCTGGCGCTGGCGCTGTTCACCACCCCCTTCGGTTCGCTGGCCGAGGTGGCCGCCGTGCTGGGCGC
>Ga0310811_10011642_pt1 | contig 11419 bp, 12 predicted proteins | sample YCmetagenome_FD_207642 | JGI IMG/M metagenome (GOLD analysis project Ga0310811, IMG submission 207642) | Soil microbial communities from experimental microcosm in Duke University, North Carolina, United States - YC | ecosystem: Engineered > Artificial ecosystem > Soil microcosm > Unclassified ... | reverse complement strand
ATTGAGAGCCAGATACTCACTGCGCGAAGCAAGTATCCGCAAGATCAAGACCGACTCGTTGTCAAAGTCACTATAAATGAGGGAGAAGTATCAGTACGACCTCTTCGAGACTACCTCTTTCTGTTCAGTGGTCTTTCTGAAAATGAGGTCGTGGACCGCTTATCATCGTGGCCAGATCCAAGGGGCCATCTTCAACGATCATTCTTTTGCTCGGTTATCGCGATAACCGATCGATATTCATCGCAACAGATCTTATTCAGTCCACATACTGCATTAGACATGGAGACAGTACCAACGCTCAGCCGTAATCGTCGATGTGAGTGAGTTCATGTTACAGGTCTTGCTTGCACTTGTTCATCGATATTAATATTCTATGTTGGGTCAGATCTGAGTTCGCGAAGTGGGTCCGACTGTCAATGATGGTACGTTTTCGCTTTACACGGCACTCACATGCATTGCTGATCCTACATTGTGTCATAGCGCGGATGAGACCGAAATCAGTGGGAAGTTCTTAACATGATGGATTGGTACTGACATCCTGTAATTTTAGTTTGTCTTCGATTTCACTGTGGCTGTTCTCCGATAGATTCCAGACAAACTTGGATTATCAGCAAGTCTGAACAACAGCTCAAGATCTATGTATAGATTCGGTCTACGTTAGCAAGCTGGGAAAGAAAAGATTGACCATGAATACTTGGCTGCGGCTTCTTCACGACTGAAGCTGGCCATTCTCCGTCAATGCTCCATCCTCATCTGCATGCGCCTCGATCGTCTCATCTCTGACAGCAACCTTAACGTCCCATTCCTTAATACCGACTTTCCCACCCATCCGATGCCACACCACAAACATCCTAGAACGCCTCTCCTTGCATAGCTTTACAAGCGCTTCCCAATACTCGCAATGGGAATACGTAAACTGTTGCAAGCCATTCCAACCCTCCTGGATAAGCTGGTCCGGCTCAAATACTCGTGATGTGCTGTCGCCATCCCAAGCTTTCGCATCTGCAGCTGTCCTAAACAGACCGTTCTCATTGATGACAGGGTTGAAGACCAACTTCTGCCGCGTGTAGGGATCCATGAATGGTGTGAGTAGTGCAATAAATGCATTCAAAAGCCAGGGAAGATGTGTAATGAGCGCAAGGCCGAGGCGTTCTGGATAGTGTGTTTGAATGATGTCAAGCGTTGTGCGGCACAAGCCAAACGACGGGTTTTTGGTGTTGTCTGCATAATCCACCAACAACGCAAGGGTCCTAGATAGCGCTGAAATAAGTTCTGAAAGAAATATGATGTGTAGAAGAGCACTTACTCGACACCTGGACCCATGAGGTCAAAAGCGCGTTCGGCCATCCAGATACTGAGCTGGATTGTGCGGGGTGACTCTTCGGCACCCACTTTTGAGGGGCTCACATAGATGGCAGGTCGACCGTGCGTATCATAGCCAAAGAGAAACTCTTTTCCGGTGGTTGCCTTTAAATCATTCGTGTTAATCGTGAGCTTGAAGAACTCGCTCCGGCGTACCTCTGGTTCAATATATTCAGGAGTGATTTTGTCGTAGATCCCGAATTCACGTCTCCACTTGAGTGTATCTTCTAAGCGCTTTATGGCCACATCTGCGTTCCAGTTGGTAGCACGTAGATATCTCAGAAGACATTCATATGACTGTTAGTTACCATAGGACAGGATAACGCGGGTCAACCAAATGCACAAAATAGAAGAGTGCGATGAGGTGCACCGACCAGCCAAAACTTTTCATCCTCCGTCAGTGCAGCCCTCTCCTGGTCCTGGTTGACATTGGGAAGCGAATAGTCTACGGCAGCGAAGTGTTCGAGGACACAGTCATATGAAGTCTGGTTCTTCTCGGAAAGTGCTGAAGGTGGTGCAGTCTCATGCGAGTGAGTCGGGACTGGGAGTGGGACGTGAATCGACATCACAGCCGTTGAATCGACTCGGGTGTCCTTATAATTTTATGTTATATGCATAATGTACGTTAGTTATTGTAATCTCCGAGGAGCTTGTTCGGGAGTCTTGAATGAATAAGCGGCCCAACTTGACTCCAGGTGGTGGGCCGGTTTGCCTAGTTTTCCCTAGACCTGATAAACTTGAAGGTTGACAAGAGTCCACAAGTATACTATATAAGATCAGTTGGGTGATCGGTGCACTTTCTGATTGCTGTGCTGCACTCTTGGAACACGGAGACTTCCGAATTACATAAATCGACGAAGTAAATCTATTACACCTCAAGTCCGCACTTCTTTCCGTGGGGACTTCCAGTCACTCGTTTCGACTCCTATCGACTTTTTATCGCTCCACTACCTATGGTACAGGAATGGCTCACTAGTCACTGAGTTCTCGTTGCTTTTCGAGTCTCCTTACTCAACTCGACCTCAGATGCATTAATATTGCTCATACTTTCTCATCCCATCCGCTCATCACCTCACCCACCTCCTAGTGCCTATATCAATTCCTCTGCAGTCCCGACAAACCCCAGTACCTGCAGTTCGCCATGTTCCCGTATATACCACCGCCAATTTCGTTTATTCCTCTATCCAAAGTACTTCAATGCTCGGGACCTGCTCCATAAGCACAATCGCCTGCACAAATATGAGTTCAGTCAGATCATCTATGCCCTCACGTTTCTCTAAGTTAATCACCCTCGTTATCTCAATTCGAATGCGATCGATGGCACCTGCAGCACCGGATCCGCTTAGGCTCAGTGAAATAGCCTGCGAAAGTCCTGCTAAAGGTACTCAGAGCGTAACACTGGAGCAGCTAGGATGAAAGGGGTTGCTGAAAGAGCCTAATAGCACCACTTGAGTACTGGAGCACTTCTATGAGGTCCTGGAAACAAACCATCTTTCAGCGATGGCATCAGGAATGAATAGGTTTTCGCTGGTCACTACGAACTTGACAACACTACTGAGATCGAATGCGTGAATCTCAGCGTCAGGGAGAGAGATCTGCTCAGAGTTTATCAAAAGCTCTTGTATGACTTCGCAGCGTACATAAATAAGCACCACGACAAAACCTGGAATGAATAAAAACAAATTCTTCCGCTCCCTGCACATACCCGCCCATCGCAAGTCAATCGCATCAAGCATCTCCTGCGCTACACACCACTGCTAGTTGACACATGGACGCGCTCCTGGAAAGCAATTGAGGTCATAGCGGTGGCTGTATCAGAATTGGCCACGAGCTCAGCGTGATATTCTCGAACACCAAGGATCAGGCGTGGTCCTAGCACAAACATCTGCGTGACCTGGAAGATGTGAGCTAGACCAAGATAGATCTGATATTCCAGGGAATATGGATTCTATAGAAACGATTAAGCATGGTTGCATGTAGAGGTCGGTGACAGCTCGACTTACCGCTGAGAGCGTCGGAGAGGATGAACCGAGCTGCAAGCAAGAGATCGCCAAAAAACTAACACGCAAAACTTCAGCGGAAAAAGAGAACCACATTCACATTATGAACTCACCTTGCAAAGTAACTAACGTGTGTTTGTATTAACACAGTGAAACAGTCTCCGATAATACCTCTTGTTGAGTGTTGTCGCAGTTCACGGAAGTGTTTTACAGTAATCCAGACCGCGAGACACAGTGCAAGGACCTCCCATACAGTGGTAAGTATCCAAGTCATGAGAAGGAGAAATAAGGGATATTTCGTGTAGCCAATTATGCACTGATAGGTGCCGGAGAGAACGAATTCCTCTGGTGTTTTTCAATGAGCCTGATGTACTTAAACATTTCATGCACAACTAAAGCTTACCCCCTGCAACCTGCATCGTTACTATTGCGACCATCACTGCATTGGTAATTCTGATGGCTACAAAGATGATAACGAGACATGTCAGCACTTTTCTAGATCTCTGATACATGGCATGTAACCGAGCGATGATGATGACTTGCATAACGTTTTAGTCAAGTCAATGCCATGAATGTGTATAGCTCACCGCCCAGTATTACATTTACAACCTCACCTATCCAATTGAGTGCGTTGTAGATGATGGGGCCTGACAAATCCAGCAACATTAGTTATCAGCTTCGGAAGATCACAGGCTCGAAACAAACTCACGACTGTGGGAGTTGTTGTGTTGAATCAACGAGTTGTTCGAGAATGTCACTCACCCCTGCATGGTAGATCAGTGAATGGCAATGGGAGGCATCATTGTGAAATACTCACTGCATCTGTCATCGAAATTGTTGGAACACCGACTGTATGCCTCCCGTCACAACAAAGAAACAGAGTCTATGCGAGGAAACATACGCAGTATGTACATCCTGATTGTGAGAGATGGGTAATGAGCGAAGTATCGATGGCTTAAACTTCCAAACGTACACAACATATCCTATTCCAACATAACGGACCTAGGATATTTTGAAGTCAGCAAAACTTGGACTTGCTAAGCGTAAATATTGAAACATAAGGTACATACACTGAGATAGAGAAAGGTCATCAGGGACCAGCGTTGCCTCTGCCGTGAATAAGTTGTATTTTCACGTCGTTATTTTGATGAAAGAGTCCGCTCACCCATATCAGCTCAACCTATAAAACGATTATAAGCGAGTTGGCTACCCCTGTAATGGATCGACGTACCTCTTGTCCGACCGTAAGGGCTGAGAATTCCGTAAGGATATCAGTAGTTCATTTATACTTAGTCTTGCTCACCCCAATCGTACATTACCCCAACAGAGGCTGCAACTGCGGAATTGAAGTCAAGATGAATCGAAGAATCACCGTCATTATGCGACTGACTCTCCACGAACCTATAAAATAGCTGGAAATAAAATTCGCATTGATGATTGGCCACCAACTGGGATCATTCGAGACTAGAGTCATACTTTTAAAGGATGGCAGTAAGTGAGCGAGGAAACTTGGTGGACGTATAACGATCACATTAGTGCTTCATATACCACAATCCAGCGCTTATACCGCCGAAGTGATATTTGAAGGGAGATATCTGATTGATCGAAGCAAGTGTTTCAGCCTAAATTCCAAAAGAAAGACAATGTGCATCCAGGGATGCGCATGGAATGTTATTGGTAAGATCTCAAAGCAGTGACTCACTAAGAATGTTTGAACGCCGCAGATGATTTCGGCCCTGGGCCTGAGCGATCTTCGAAGTATTCTTGCTGTAGTGTCCAGTGCGAGATGCAACGTTCAGCCTCGACCCATCAATAACATCCTGTGGTTCATTGACCCAACACAGGTTTGAACGGCGCCGGAGTCGACCTCAAGACAGACGTTGTCTATGGTTATTAATCGAGTACAATTGAACACGAGCAGAATCCACAACGGGAAAGGGGCGGATGTACAAAAGAGGAAGGGGTTGTTGTACAAAGAAAGAGTCAACAATCGAGTGATTAGTAGACAGGAGCGGAGGCAGTAGGAACAAAAGCGACAACGACGAGGCAGTACTCAGTACTCAGTGATGATACACACTTGAATGCGAAGTTAATGAATGTGTGATGATTCAATTTGGTGGTCCACAAGTAAGTAATGACGGGATGGGTTTGATGCACCAGTGAATAGATGAGTAGATCAAGGTCGCGCTGGACACATTTGATTTTCACAAAACCTGGGAGAAAATTTGATATCCCGAATTTCGACCTAAAAGTGAAATGTGCTCAGTTGAGAAGTTGTGGCTTACGTACAAAATGTATTTCTGCTCTCGACCTCGAGCCGGCTGATTCTGAATATGGGAGAAACATTGGTAAGGCTATATCATTGGTAGGTGCTTCGGTCACTAAGTGGCGTATAAACATGAGGCCTTGAGGGCTGATTGGACTAGATCTGGAGTCCTTCAGTTTGGTCTACTTAGTACGAGAGACTCCACCGTCCATTTTCACTGAGAATGATCTCGGCGACACTGCTATCACAGCTGCCCAAGCATGTACATGCGAGTGTTTTTTTAATTGGTCCTTAATTTGTTATCGCCGCTTACTGGTATGTTACTCAGAGGCTGGTCCAGGGAGTGTCAAATCGTTCGGTAGCAGACTTGCAGCAGCTCTGCGATCAAGTTGCAGATCTGTCCACACCTAAGCTATGCATACTACAGCCAGTATTCTACATCCACCTCCACCCAGATTGCGTTCCAGCGAAGTCAACTCCAGCCACTACCATCGATATTGAGCTTGCCCGGTGGTCATTTGCCGGGATCGTGGCAATCTTCGACAATATCGACATCGATTCTTGCATTGAAGCAAAAGAATATTTCATCTCCGCCTGGAACCGTGTCGTTCCCTGGCTTCTGTTCTTTCACGACCAGTTCATTATGTGCAGAGCCAATCATAGGCCCGTCGATAAGAAGCTTGTCATTGGTCTAGTTGGCAATATACTGTATCATGCCTATTCCGCGAGAGACGGGGACACACCGTTGCTTGCTACCACGCCCTCCCTTTACCGCTTGATCGTAGAGTTGTGGTTGCTGGCCCTCAATGTCAAGGACAAGGATGCCCTGAGCGCCCAGCATCCATTGTCTCATTCGCGCTATCCTTACCTCACTCCTATTAAACTCATCACCCCCATTTTGGCTGCAGGGTGCATACACGATGAAGCCTTTATGGCCGTCGTACTCGAAGTGTCAGGTGACATTGGCGCTGTCGCTTCTACGGCTCTGAAATATGTGAAGAGCGTGCGATCAATGGCCCAGGACCCTGATGCAATCTTGAGATCGTCAACGTCACCCGAGCTGTTTGCACACATGCTTTCGTTTTGTATTAGATTTATCATGGAAATGAGCAAGTGCAGTGTCACGATGAGGGAAGAATGCATCGTTCGACAATCCGTCAGAGAGATTTTCTCGACTTCCCGTGTCATCCAGCTTCTTCTGTCTTCCGCAGAAACCATGGAGCAGAGACTGAAACCATCATTCTTATGGAGTTTCGAGTACCTCGCTGATCTCCTTGACCATGCCGATGACACTGTCTCGGTGCTACATCAAGCTCTCCGCTCACATGCCCTTGAAACAGCGCTGAGTACCTCGAGACCCCTGGAGATGGATCATAGTGATAACTGCATAACTTCAAGTGTTTTGCTGATGTTGTACGATCATCTTGTCCACGACAAAATCTTGACCTATGCATGGAAACACGTGGACTCCTGGTCTAATACCCTCGGATCGATTGCAATGCAAGACAAAACCATCCGAAAGTGCTGGTTTACCGTCGAGAGCAAAATACGATTATATGCCAGTCTCAAGTCTAGGGAGGAAACGATGAGACGACCATCACCCAATGAAAAAGGCTGGGTTCTACGAGTCAGTAACAGACTTCGTTCTGTCGTTGCTGACTGGACAATTGACCTATGAAAACAGTGTTACTGTGGTGATACCACAGAAGGTATTCAGCGTAGGCAATGCTCAGGGTGTCAGGTTGTGCGGTACTGCTCAAAGCGATGCCAGCGTGATTCCTGGTACAGTCATCACAAGTGGAGCTGTCAATTTTTGAAGGCAGCTATTGGCAAGTCTTTTCGATCTTCAACTGCTCATCATTTTCTTTGACAATCTGACCAGGCTCATCGACACCACACTACGTGAAACGTAGTCTCTGTCTGCTATCTGGGCTAGAAGCCTATAAGGTCTTGTGCAGGTGGGGGGACATCCAAAGCCAGATTGCCGCTGCGCGATGCAAGTACCCACAAGATCGGGACCGACTCGTTGTCAAGATCACTATAGATGCGGAAGAATTATCAGTTCTACCTCTTCGGCACTACCTCTTTCTGTTCAATGGTCTTTCTGAAAATGAGGTCGTGGACCGTTTATCGTCATGGCCAGATCCAAGGGAGCATATTCAACGATCATTCTTTTGTTCGGTTATCGCAATACCCGATCGACGTTCGTCAGAGCAGGTTTTATTCAGTCCACATACTGCATTAGACATGGAGACAGTGCCAACGCTCAGCCGTAACCGTGAATGTGCGTGAGTCCATGTTGCTCAGGTCTTGCTTGCACTTGGTCATCGATGTTGATATTTTATATTGGGTCAGATCTGAAATCGCGAGTACGCTTGTATGAACATCTTTTTTAAAAGCGTCAGGGACTATACGTCTTCACTTCACATAGCACTCGCATATTGCTTTGTTGTTCCTACCTTGCGTCATGGCGCAAATGAGTCTGAAATCAGTATGAAACTCTTAACATGATGGATTAGTACTGACATCCTGTAATTCTATTTGATCTTCGATTTAGCTATGATCGTTGTGCGACAGTGACAAAAGACAACGAACGTTGGATTTACCAACAAGTCTGAGAACCAGTTGAAGAGGCGCACAAACCCGATCTATGTTAGCACGTCAAAAAGGAAATAATTGACAACAAATGCTTGGCTACGACTTCTTCACGACTAAAAGTGGCCATTCTCCGTCCATGCTCCATGCTCATCTACATGCGCGTCGATCGTCTCGTCTCTGACAGCGACCTTAACGTCCCATTCCTTGATACCAACTTTCCCGCCCATCCGATGCCACGCCACGAACATCCTAGAGTGCCTCTCCTCACATAGCTTTACAAGCGCTTCCCAATACACGCAATGAGAATACGTAAACTGTTGCAAGCCATTCCAACCCTCCTGGATAAGCTGGTCCGGCTCAAATACTCGTGATGTGCTGTCGACATCCCAAGCTTCCGCATCTGCAACTGTCCTAAACAGACCGTTCTCGTTGATGACAGGGTTGAAGACCAACTTCTGCCGGGTGTAAGGATCCATGAATGGCGTGAGTACTGTAATAAATGCGTTTAAAATCCAGGGAAGATGGGCAATGAGCGCAAGGCCGAGGCGTTCTGGATAGTGTGTTTGAATGATGTTGAGTGCTGTGCGGCACAGACCAAATGACGGGTTCCTGGTGTTGTCTGCATAATCCACTAACAACGCAAGAGTCCTAAACAACGTTGAAATAAATTATGAATTAAATGCGATACATAGAAGGGCACTTACTCGACACCTGGACCCATAAGGTCAAAAGCGTGTTCGAGCATCCAGATAATGAACTGGATTGTGTGGTGTGACTCTTCGGTACTGAGCTTTGAGGGGTTTATATAGATGGCAGGTCGACTGTGAGTATCGTAACCGAAGATAAACCCTTTGCCGTCCTTTGCCTTCAAATTATTCGTATTAAACGTGAACTTGAAGAACTCGTTCCCTCGTACCTCTGGTTCGATATATTCAGGAGTGATTTTGTCGTAAATCCCGAATTCACGTCTCCACTTGAGTGTATCTTCTAAGCGCTTTATGGCCATATCTGTATTCCAGTTGGTGGCACGTAGATATCTCAGAAGACATTCATATGACTGTTAGTTACCATAGGACAGGGTAACGCGGGTCAACCAAATGCACAAAATCGAAGAGTACGATAAGGTGCACCGACCAGCCAGAACTTTTCATCCTCCGTCAGTGCAGCCTTCTCCTGGTTCACATTTGGAAGCGTATAGTCTACGACAGCAAAGTGTTCGAGGACACAGTCATATGAAGTCTGGTTCTTCTCGGAAAGTGCTGAAGGTGGTGCAGTCTCATGCGAGCGAGTCGGGAGTGGGAGTGGGACGTGAATCGACATTGTAGTCGTTGGATAGCGCCCTTCTGGGATGTCCTAGTTTCACATTATATATACATTAGTTATTGTAATCTTGAACTTTTTTGGGAGTCTTAAATGGATAAGCAGCCCAACTTGTAGCAGAAAGAGTACTAGTGGCTTGGTGGGCGGATCCGAGAGTTTTCCTAATAGTCTTCCCTAGACCTGATGAAGAAGGTTGAAGAGGAAAGATCATTATGGAGTATATGTGACGTGACTGTTCTGATTCAGCAACTTGAATTGCTTCATTCCTGGTTTCAAACTAATATTACGACACAATGGCTCTCTTCGATGTGTTCTTCCCCGAGCTTGTATGTGGTAAACTTGAAATGCTGGTCGTTTCTTACCGAGGTGCCTCTAGATGTGTCACGGTAGCTTCCATGCGGTCCTCATGTATAGTTTGGTACTATTCGACCCTGGCACCCCATCCAATGCGTCAGTACCTTTGCTAATGCTGTGCTGACGGGGTGAGCAAGATAGCACGAAAAAAACCGCTGATATTCTTATGGTATTTCCAGTACTGACGCGGACGTTTGGCCAAGAGATAAGTTGATGCCATTTCTGGAGAGCCGAGCAGCCACATCAGAAGAACAACGTGAAAATATGATCAATTTGTGACAGACACGCTGGTCCCTGGTGTCTCTTTTGCATCGGAGTGTATGTGGCCTGCGTTATAAGTGTGATTGGAAAGCTGTACTGACTTGCAAATATCCTAAGTCCCATCTAGGGGTGAGTGAGATTCTTGACCAGCTTATCGGTTCCATATAAGATTACCATGCAGGTGCAAGTTTGTTCCAACTGGGGACCCTTCGATGCTGAACACATACTAGATTTTTCAGGCTGTATTATGCACGTTTCACAAGATCGGATGGTTGTAATAGTGGGTGGCGAGTCACACAGCTGCAATGAGTGCCTCGACTTGACCCAAACCATGCAAGTCGTCGTGAACCACTCGGTGAATACATGGCATGTATCAGCGATCCAGAAAGGTGCTTATATGACCCGTTGTCGTTTTGCTGGCTGTCAACATCGCCGGAGTGACGATCGCAATAACAACGAAGGAGATGAGCTTAATTTTACCTGAAAGACTTCATTGCTTTGACGAGGACCAGAGGTGCTCAGTCTCTCAGGGCACCCATCAATGCGAAGTTGATATCGAGAGAGATGTCGTATAATAACATATCAGTGTGTCAGTGAAGAAAGTGGAATACAACAAACAATGAATAAAAGCTGACTACTGTCTAGGACTGAGGCTGGTCATTCTCGTCCCTGACAACAACCTTAACTTCCCACTCCTTAGTGCCAACCTTCCCCCCCATGCAATGCCACGCCGCGATCATCCTAGACCGCCTCTCCTCACATAGCGTCACTAGCGCTTCCCAGTAAATGGCATGAGAATAGACAAACGGCTGAGAGCCATTCCAACCCTCCTGGATAAGTTGGTCCGGCTCCAATACTCGTGACGTGCTGTCGGCACCCCATGCTTCAGCGTCCTCAGTTGTCCGAAAAACACCATTGTCATTGATGACAGGGTTGAAGACCAGCTTCTGTCGAGTGAAGGAATCCATGAATGGCATGAGTAGTTTAAAAAATGTGTTCAACAGCCAGGGAAGATGTGCAATGAGTGCAAGGCCGAGGCGTTCCGGATAATGTGTTTGAATGATCTCCAATACTGTGCGGACCATACCAAATGATGGATTCCTGGTATTGTCTGCATAATCTGCCAGCACTGCAAGGGTCCTAGATAACGTCGAAATAAGTTTTGAGATAAATACAGTATGTAGAAGGACACCTACTCAACACCTGGTCCCATAAAGTCAACGGTGCGTTCGAGCATCCAGACAATGAACTGGATTGT
>Ga0310811_10011641_pt1 | contig 11419 bp, 10 predicted proteins | sample YCmetagenome_FD_207642 | JGI IMG/M metagenome (GOLD analysis project Ga0310811, IMG submission 207642) | Soil microbial communities from experimental microcosm in Duke University, North Carolina, United States - YC | ecosystem: Engineered > Artificial ecosystem > Soil microcosm > Unclassified ... | reverse complement strand
GCCGCTGTCGACCGCGCCGGGCACCTCGAACATCTGGTATCTCAACCTCAATCCCACGCCGAGCGATATCTCCGACAAATCCGGGCAGGGTCACAATCCCCAGTGGGTCGGTTCGGAACGTCCGCGTTTGTGGAGCGGCCAGTGAGCGGCGCCGCGCTCACCGGCGCGCGGCAGCTTGATTCGCCGTGACTTCGAGCTCGCGGATGTTGGCGTCGATGAAGAACTTCGCGGCCCAGTTGAGATACTCGAAGCGACCATAGTCGCCGTCGACCGGATACGAGCCCTTGACGCCGCCGTAGACGTTGCGTTGGGCTGGATCCAGACAGACGGTCCGCCGCACGAACGAGTTCGCACGAATCGCCGCATCGAAGAACGCGCGCTCGTTGGTCCACTCGAACAGATCGAACCAGCTCGCTGCAATCTGCACTGCCCCCGTGAGGCAGCTCCAGCTCACTTGCGGCGTCCAGTCGGCGGCAAATCTGCCGGCGAGAAAGCCATCCGGGCGCAGGCAGCGCGTCAATGGCTCGGCGAGTTTCACCGCTGCCTGCAGTACTGCTGGATTTGGCCGATGACGATGAGCCTCTACCAGACCCCGCAGCGCATAACCCAGCGTGTGCGTGAGCGGCCGTGCCGGATCGTTCAAGCAACAATCCGCCAGCCAACCGTTGGCGGCCTGCCGGCTCATCGCCCACGCGACCTGCCGCTGGCCCGCATCACCGTAGCCCTGCCCCGGCGCGACGCGGTCCGCCTCGAACATGCCCCACGCCACATGCGTCTCGTAAGCCTTGTCGCCTGGCGCCGCGAACGGCGTGGCGTGACGCCGCCAGCAACCGTCAGGATCCTGCGAGTCTCTGAGGAACACAGCCGCGCGGTGCAACGATCGCAGGTATGACTCGTCACCAAAATGCTTGTAGCCGGCTGCCAGGCCGATCAGGATCTGTCCCGTATTGAATGTCACGGACACGCGCGGGATCGCGTCGATCATGCCGCCCTGAAAACCGCCATCGTCGAGCTGAATCGACACGAGCCAGTCCAGCATGCGTCGCGAGCGCGCCTCTGCATCGGGACGGTACGCCCGGTCGTCTCCGGGTAGGACTTGCCCCAGCCGGAGACCAGGCTGTAGTGCCGCGCGACGCCGCCGTCGGCGCTTGCAGAAAGATCCTGCGCAGCGGCCAGCCAATCGAGCGATGCACGCAGGCAGCGTTCGGCGCCGCCGTCGGACTGCAGCTCGCGACGGCGATCCGTCTTCTTCTCAGCCTTCGCATCCGGCGGCAGATCGCGCCAATCCTGCAGCTCACGCACGAGTCGCGCGGGCATCAGACTCTTCACTACCTGTTTCAGCATTTTGTTCTCTCGTTCTCAGCGGATTGCGACAGCGCTCACCGTGAATCGCTGACTCGTGTGCGGCGCCAGCGTTTGCGCCAGCTGTTCGTCGTGGAAGACAGCGCAATTCGGCCGGGCCAGCGACTGCAACGCCGCCATCAGCTCGGCAGTCCGCGCGGTGGAGTCGAGCGCACTACCCTGCTTCCATCCGGCGAAGGCGTTGATTGAATCCGGGCTGCAGCGAACGTACAACGGCGCGCCGCTCTGCATAGGGACGCAGGCCGCTCTAGTTGCAGGCCGACGCCACGGCAACAGAGGCTGATCGGGCATGAGATGGCTGAGCACGAACGATAACGTTGCGTCGCGCGCGGCCAGGCCGCACAGCGGCAACTCACGGACGATCCTGTTCTCGAGCTCGCGCAAGTCGAGACTGTACCCCGGCGCGTCACGAGCACCGCCTGGCCGGCGCGCCAGGCTGCTGAGCTTCGACATGCGAATGGTCGTCGGCGCAAAGCCGAGCTGCTCGTGGAAGGAGGCGGACGCCTCGTTGTCGTCCGCGATCAGGCAAAAGACGCGATGCGCGCCGGCGGCACGCGCAACCGCGAGACCTTGCGACACCACGGCCTGCGCCAACCCGCGCCGTCGATGTTCCGGCTTCGTGAACAAGTTGCCGTACTGCCAGAACGCGCGGTCGAAACCGAGCGGGCCGAACGCTGCCCAGCACGCGGGTGTACCGTCGTCCGCCAGTGCTCCAACCACCAGCGTTTTCTCATGCCGCCACGAGAGCGCCCGCGGTCGCGTGGCCTGCGCCAGATAGGCGCTGTCGGTGCCGAACGCCGCTTGCCGAGCGTATCGGTAGCTCTCGCGCGGCTCGAAGACCCTGATTGGCAGTGCAGCCGCGGTCATGGGCGAGCAAACAGCCGTTTCGCGGCGCCCCACAGCGCGCCGGCGCGTCCGCCGAACTGAAAGCTCGCCGCTTCCAGCTCGATGCGCTGCGTGGCCTTGCTGAAGCCGCTCTTGAATCTTTCCAGGCCAGTGCCCGCCTGGTCCGTCCCGCCGAGGTTGAACGTACTGCGACCTTCGGCGAGCAGGCTCGTCGCGGTCTCGCTCAGCAGGAAGTGCGCCGCCCCGCATTCCATGCCCGCTGCGCTCGTGCCCTGCGTATGGTTGTAGCCGCCACTCGGCGCGAGCAGGATCATGTTCGACGACATGACCTGGTCGTTCGCGACTGCCTGAAACAACTCAGCCGCTCCCGTTGCGAGCAGCGCGCCATAGCTGCGGGCGTGCTCGACGAGACTCACTGCCTCGCCTCGTCCACGGCGCCGCTCCATCGATGCGTTCATAAGTTGCACGTGCTGCCGCAAGGCCTGCTCATCGCGCGTCCGGCGCAGCTGCAATCCTGCTTGGCGGCCGCGCTTGATCTCGTAGGCGTGGCCCTTGCGAGTTCCGACCAGCGCCTGCGGCGGCGCCAGCGCGATCACGAATTCCCAGCGCTGCTTGCGACTCGCCTCGCCGCTGAAACTGGGGATCGATCCAGTCTTCGCGGCGAAACTGCACACGTGTGCAAGCGTAACGCCGTGCGATCTGCAGAACGCGCGCAGGCCGAGCCAGAAGTCGTCGCCGGCCGCCTCCGGCAGCGCCGGCCGCGAGGGAATCTCCAGCGAGCAGGTCAGCCGTCCGGATCTCAGGAAGCCCGTGCAGCCGTGGACGATGCGCTCGCCCTCCGCCAAGCGAATGAGCACGGCGCGCTCGCCTTGCTGCTGGCGGCAGGCCGCGTACTCGGGGGTGTGGAACGGATTGGTCGGCTCGAGTCGCGACAATTCGCGCAAGCGTCCGATTGCCGGATCGAATTCAACGCCAAAGCTCGGCATCGTAACGCTGCGTCGGTGAGGCACTGTGAAGGAGCGGAAATTGTAACTGCCTGATTCCGGAATGTGGCACGTCCTTACGGGCGCCAGTCACAACTGTGTCATGGCAGTGGGTCGTCGACGCCACGCGCGCCGCGGGAAAGCGTGACGGAGTCGACATTCCGCGGCGGCGCGTCCGTAATAAGAGTGCGCCAGGTTGCCCTTGAGGGAAAGCATTGTAATGAGTCGAGTGCACGAGATTGTTGTCGGACCTCAGCTGTGGCGAAGCGTTCTGCGCGCTCTTGCGTGCACTCTCTTCGTAGCCGGCTGCGGCGGGGGCGGCGGCGAGTCAGCCATGACATCGGCGCCGCCGCCTTCCGGATCGCCAGCGCCGACGCTGACCGTCACGGCGACCCCAGCGAGTGTGCCGAGCGGCGGCAGCTCCAACCTGAGCTGGTCTTCGACTGATGCCAGCTCGTGCACGGCGAGCGGCGCGTGGAGCGGTTCGCAGCCGACTTCCGGCACCGCCAGCACCGGCGCACTGACCAACGCGAGCAATATCTTCACTCTGAGTTGCAGCGGTCCTGGCGGCTCGACCAGCCGCTCGGCTACCGTCACCGTACAAGGCAGCAGCGCTACGTCGGGCCTCGACTTCCCCGGCAGTGCGGCGACGTCGGGTACGATCCGTTTCCGCTTCACCAATCCGCTGCCTATTTATCCGGCGACTTACATCTGGCAAGTGTTCCCCCGTCAGCAGACCGGCTACTACACAACTTTCTTCTGGGGCAACGATGGCGACTTCGGCTGGGGCGGCGTCTACGGCACGGACACGTATTACGGTGCCCATCCCTATCCGCCGAACGGCGCCGTCGGCACGACTCACAAGTGGGAGATCGCCGCGATCGGCAACGACTATCTCAGCAGCGAGAACGTCGTCTATGACCGGTGGTACACGCAGGCGCTGCGGGTATCGTCCGATGGCTCCGGCAAGCATCACGAGTTCTACTGGGACCTGCCCAACACGAGCCGTGTGATCCGCGTGGATCTGCCCGCCGACTACGGCAACATCAATCCGCCGCACCCGGCGCTCACCTGGGGTGACGCGCCCTGGTCGCCCTCGAACGAGATCATGAACGGCATCATCCGCGGCATTCAGATCTACTCGACCACCCTGAGCGTCAACGACATCGTCAGCGAATCCAATACGCCGCTGTCGACCGCGCCTGGCACCTCGAACATCTGGTATCTCAATCTCAATCCGACGCCCGCCGACATCTCCGACAAGTCCGGTCAGGGACATCACCCGGAATGGGTAGGCGCGGAGCGGCCGCGTTTGTGGAGCGATCCGTAAGGTCGCACTCAGTGACCCACCGCTCACTGCGGCGGCGACGCTCCCGCTACAATGCGCCGCCCACCGTGAACTTGATCACAGAAGACGCGATCCAGTGACCAGCATACGCAGCAAGATGGCGACCGGTGCGCTGTGGATGGTGCTGGCCAAGCTCGCCGAGCGCTCGCTCGGCTTCATCAGCACGCTCATCCTGGCGCGCGTGCTGGTACCGCACGACTTCGGCATCGTTGCCATGGCGATGACCTTCGTCGCGCTGGCCGAGATGCTCGGTGCTTTTGGTTTCGACGCGACGTTGATCCAGAAACAGACGACGGAGCGTGCGCACTGGGACACGGCGTGGACCTTCGACATCATCCTCGGCGTCGTCGTGGCGCTGGTGCTGACCCTGGGGGCGCATCCGGTAGCGGCGTTCTTCAAGGAGCCGGCGCTGGTGCAAGTCCTGCCCGTGCTGGCACTGGGCTCCGTGGCGCTCGGCTTCCAGAACATCGGCGTCGTGGCATTTCGCGCCGAGATGCGCTTCGACCGCGAGTTTCGCTTTCAGATCGCGAAGAAGCTGATCGGCTTCGTCATCACGGTGCCGTTGGCAATAAAGCTCGACTCGTATTGGGCGCTAGTGATCGGCCAGACCACCGGCCGCTTCGTTGCGACCGCGCTGAGCTACTGGGTCCACCCGTACCGACCGCGCCTCAGTCTCGCCGGCGCTGCCGACCTGTTCGGCTTCTCCAAGTGGCTGCTCGCGATCAACACCATCTCCTACCTGAAAGAGCGCTCCTCGGACTGGGTCATCGGCCGCCTCGCCGGTCCGGCCTCGCTCGGCGCCTTCAACGTGTCGTACGAGCTGGCGAGCCTGCCTAGCACGGAGCTGATCGCGCCGATCAATCGCGCGGTCTTCCCCGCATACGCCAAGCTCGCGAAAGAGAGTCCCGAAGCGCTGCGCGTGGAGTACCTCTCGGTCATCGCGATGATCATGCTGATTGCCGCGCCGGCAGTGCTCGGTCTCGCCGCGGTGGCACCGCTGCTGGTGCCGGTGATGCTTGGACCCAATTGGAGTCAGGCCGTGCCGGTGCTCATGCTGCTCGGGTTCTTCGGCTTCACCAACATCATCCAGAGCAACGCGCAGGCGGCCTACCTCGCGCTCGGGCGTGCCGACATTCCGGCCAAGCTCAACGCAGTGCACGTGGTCGTACAGCTCGGCGCGCTCGTCTGGTTCACTCGCCTGTATGGCGTCGTCGGCTCCGCCATTGGCTACCTGATCACGGCGGCCGTCATGATCCCGCCGAGCGTAGGCGTCGTACTGCGGATGCTGCACATCCGCGTCAGCGAATTTTTCGCGCAGATCTGGCGGCCAATCGCCGCTGCGGCCGTGATGTACATCGCAGTGCTGCTGTTCGTGCGCAGCGCCGCCACCGCCAATCTCAATACGTTTGCGCAGCTGCTTGCGCTGGTCGGCGCCGTCGGCATGGGTGCAATCATCTACATCGGTCTCACCGCTGTATTCTGGTGGCTCTGCGGCAAGCCGCCGGGCGCGGAACAGATCGTGATCAACCGAGTTACGCCGATAGTGACTCGCCTGGTGCCGCGTCGTGACACTCTCTCAGCCTGAACGCATCGCATGCCCGGTCTGCGGCGCTGCCCGCGCGCCGGATATCTTTTATGATTTGCGCGCGGTGCCGGTAACGGGCACCTCGATCTTCGACACGGCAGCCGCGGCGCGGGCAGTACCGACCGGCGACGTCGAGCTGACGACGTGCGCGCACTGCGGGTTCGTCTTCAGCGCCACCTTCGATCAGGCGCTCGGCCATCTCAGCGCGCGTTACGAGAGCTCGCAGGCCGCGTCCACTCACTTCAGCGCCTTCGCGCACTCTCTCGCCGACGACTGGGTGCAACGTTATCGGCTCGCCGGCAAGACCGTGCTGGAGATCGGCTGCGGCGGTGGTCATTTCCTCGGAGTCCTGCGGCAGCACGGCGTCGGCACCGCGATCGGCATGGACCCGTTCGCCGACGTGAGCGCGCCCAGCCGCGATCCGGGAGTACAGCTGATCGCTGACTCGTTCGACGCACGATCACTGCAGCTGCAGGCGGACGCTCTCGTGTGCCGACACACACTCGAGCACATCCAGGACGTCAGCGGGTTTCTTCGGCTGCTGCGTGAGTGGACCGGCGGCGATCGCGCGCGCGTGTTGCTGTTCGAAGTCCCGGATGCGCAGCGCGTGTTCGCGGAGCGCGCCTTCTGGGATGTGTACTACGAGCATTGCAACTACTTCACTGCAACGACGCTGCGCTACGCCTTCGAATCGGCCGGCTTTGACGTGCTGCGAGTCAACCGCGTCTACGATGACCAGTACCTCATCATCGAAGCGGTGGCACGCAAGGCAGGTGTGTCTGCGCCTATGCCAGCAGCCGCGGCCGAAGCACGCGCTGCGTGCCAAGCGTTTGGCCACCAGGTGCGCGCATCAATCGAGCATTGCCGGCGAGAGTTGCAACGACTGTCGGGCAGCGCCCCGCCGCTCGTGCTGTGGCAAGGTGCGGCCAAGACGGTCGGCTTTCTTGCCGCGCTCGGCGGGGCGAATGGCATCGACAGTGCCATCGATCTGAGTCCCGCACGCCACGGCAAGTTTCTGCCCGGCTCGGCGCTGGCGGTGCACGCGCCGAAACGCCTGCTCGAGCTGCGCCCCGGCAATGTCGTGCTGATGAATCCCGTCTATCTCGCCGAAGTCACGGCGCAGGTGCGTTCACTCGGACTGGACACGCACGTGCACTCGGTCAACGATTTGCTGGCCCCGCAACCCGATCGATAACCAGGTAGGAAGCCGTCGGGCTGAGCGGCGACCGCTTGATGGCGTACTTGTCGAGGCCGACGGCCTCGCGCAGCGCCACCGTCTCGCCCGGGAACGCCGGGAAGTTCAGCTCGTCGAAGCCGAGCACCGAGCCGCGCGTCAGGTGGCCGCCTTTCATCAGCATCTCGAGGCATTTGCGGGTCGGCTCGTACAGGTCCACATCGAAGTACGCCAGTGCCACGATCGTTTCCGGATGCTGCTCCAGATAGCGCGCCAGCGTGACGCTGCAATCGCCTCGCACCAGGGCGTGCTTGGTGATGTGCGGCAGCGGACATTCCGATTCGTGATACGACAGCACCTCGCCGAGAAACTTGTCGTAGTCGTCGGTGACGCCATATGCGCCATCCTTGACGATCGGGTCGGCACCGTCTTTCGAGTCGACGCTCGGAAACCCGGCGAAGGTATCGAATGCGACTACCTTGCGGCTGTAGTTGTACGGCTCGTAGATGCCGCGGAAGTTGGAGAACAGGCTAGCGTTCTGGCCCCAGCGCGTGCCGAATTCCATGACGACGCCGTGCACGGGCAGCGCCAGCTGATAGAGCTCGTGCATGAAAAGAATTCGCGACAGCAGCTGCCGGTTGAGGAACAACCCGAGATTTCCCAGCACCTCGTTCGAAGGCAGCGGATTGTCGTGGAACATCTGCAGGAATTTGTCACGTCGCTCCAGCTCTGCGCCGGAGGACCGCGAATGTGTCTGGATCGTGGACAGTCTCGATTTCATTTCGGCCAGTTTCGATTTCATCAGGTTCGCCCCATCCCCGGTCGAGTCTAGCGGGTTTGTGTGCCCTTCTGCAGGTTCATTGGTACGGGCAGGCAGTTGCACCTTCGGCCATCGAGCGGCGCGGACCCCTCGTGCTAGAGTTTTGCACACAAAACGTGCTCCGCGACCACATTTCTGCGAGACCGATCGGCCAAACTCCTGCGCTGACCACGGCTCGAAGAACTCGCGACAGCGCAGAGCGGAGTCTGGTGTCGGAAGGGACTACACAAATGAGCATTACTCCCGTTTATGTCAATCGATCGATCGGCGACGACGATCGGCGCACGCGCATCTTCGACGGCGCGCTGTTTCTTTACTCATCGCCGCCTGCTTCGACGAAGATGGTGGAGTGGGCGCGCGAGCTGATCCATGCGGCATTCAAAGACACGAAAGACGTGCGCCGCGCGCACGAGCAGCTGTCGGTCGGCGCGTTCGTGACCTGCGCCGGGCCACTGAAGTCGAAGTTCACCAACGAGCAGCGCACCAAGCAGCTGTGCCAAGAGCTGATCACTGCGATGGGCTGCGATCCAGAACTCACGTACTTCGACCTGCCGCGCCTACGCGTCGCGCCGCCCGGCAACTACCTCACCACAGGCGTCAGCTACTCCTACAAGCCTCATCGAGACACGTGGTACGCACATCCGCGTCAGCTGATCAATTACTGGGTGCCGGTGTACGATGCAGAGCCTTCGCACGTGATGTCGATGTTCATCGATTTTTTCCGCCAGCCCGTCAGCAACGCATCCGGCGAGTGGGACTATGATGAGTGGGTGAAGAGCGCGCGCTTCGCTGCATCAGAGAACATCGGCGTCGAGAAACGGCAGCACCCGGTGCCGCGCGAGGGTCTCGGCGAGACCACGGACGTGCGCATCGTGCAGAACGCGGGCGATCTGATGGTGTTCTCTACGTGTCAGCTGCACGCGTCGGCGCCCAACGAGATGGACCGCATCCGCTACAGCTACGACCTGCGCACGCTCAACATCGAGGACATGCAACAGGATCGCGGCCCCGCGAACCTCGACAGCAAGGCAACCGGCACGACACTGAAAGACTTCCTGCGCGTAAGCGATCTGAAACCGCTCGATCCGGCGCTGGTCGGCTCGCCGCCTGAGCCGGTCAACGCGCTGGCCGATCCGGCCTGACTGCCATGCCACGCAGCGCAGCTTCGCGAGCGATGAGCCTGGGACTGAGGGCAGGCGACTGGGTCGTGGTTCGCTCGAAGGAAGAGATCCTCGCCACGCTCGATCCTGACGGCCGCATGGACGGGCTGCCGTTTCAGCCTGAGATGTTCGCGTACTGCGGACGCAAGCTTCAGGTATTCAAGGTCGCGCACAAAACCTGCGACTCGACTCCGCATCGCACCGGCGGACGCCGCATGTACGACACCGTGCACCTGCAGGGCGCGCGCTGCGACGGCTCGCTGCACGACGGCTGCCAGGCCGACTGCGTATTTTTCTGGAAGGAAGCCTGGCTGCGCCGTGCCGACGGCAGCTCTCCACAGGTGATCGCTTCGGGCGGATGCAGCGAGGACACAGTGATGCGCGCGGTGCACGCGCCGGGCTGCGACCCTGCTGATCCGGTTTGGGTGTGTCAAACCACTGCTGTCTTCGAAGCGAGCGACACGCTGCGCTGGTGGGACTTGCGCCAGTACGTGCAGGACGTGACCAGCGGCAATCACAGCGCCTGGCACATGTTCAAGCTCATGCTGCTGGCGGGCTACCGCAAGCTTGCCGGTCTCGGCATGGGCTACCGCTTCCTGGTCGGTTTCTATAACGGGTTCCAGAAGCTGCGCGGCGGCAAGCCCTACCCCGAAGTCTTCGGGAAGATCCCCGATGGCACGTCGACGCCCGCGGAAACGCTGGATCTGCAGCCCGGCGAATGGGTGCAGGTGAAATCCCCGCAGGAGATCGGGGCCACGATCACAACGTCGGGCTTCAACCGCGGCATGCGCTATGACATGGAGATGGCGAAGTATTCCGGCGAGCGCTATCGCGTGCAGATGCGGGTCGACAAACTCATCAACGAAAAGAACGGCAAGATGGGACGGATGAAGAGCGCCGCCATCCAGCTCGAGAATGTCTACTGTCGCGCCGAGTGCACTTCCGCGCGGCTCGGTTGTCCGCGCGCTGTGAATACCTATTGGCGCGAGATCTGGCTCAAGCGCTGCGAAGCGCCAGCGCAGACCGCGCAGCAGCGCGACTGACCGCGCTCACACACTCGCTCCACCTTCCTGCAAGGTCAGCTTTGATTCCTTCGAACGGATGACGCTGAGGAAATCCCACGTCGCCCGCAGGCGCGCGCGGAACAACAGCAGCAGCGTGCCGACATACACGACAGCTCCCACAAGCACGCACGCGGTCGTGTAGATCGGCAGCGGCAGCGTACTCGACAGGAATGCACGCAGACCGAGCACGGCTGCAGCCATCACGATGCAGCCGACCAGAGCCGGTACGATCGCATTCAGCCACTGCCAGAAGTTGCCGTCGATCGCGCGGAACGCGATGACAAACGCCGGCAGGTTGACGAGGGGAAACAGCACCACCCAGGCCCACGCGATGCCCGACAGTCCCCAGCGCGTTCCGACGTAGAAGCCGAGCGGCAGCAACACCGCTGTCAGGATGCTGCACCACATGTTGGCCCGGAACCGTCCGGTCCACATCAACAGATGACTGATGAGCATCTGGCACGAATAGAACGCCGCGTAGACGCACAGGATGCGCAGCGGTGGCACTACCGCGTCCCATTGCGGGCCGAGCACGATCGCAACCACCAGGTCCGCAGTCACTGCCATTCCAAACGATACCGGCAGGGCCAGGTAGCAGAGCAGCTCCGTGAGCACCAGGAAATAGCGCCGGAGCTCGTGGCGCAAGTGCTGCACCGAGGAGAACACGCCCGGCACGACGCGACTGAGCACCGAGGAAATCTCCTGCGAGATCGTCGTGGAAAATGTCGTCGCGAACGAATACACGCCGAGCGCGTCCTTGCCGAGCATGCGCGCTACCACCGTCTGATCGGCCGACGAGTAGGCGTACCAGGCGAAGCGCGAGGCGAGGATGCGCCAGCCCTGCAGGAGCGGCGCGGAAAGCTGCGCGATCTGCCGTGGCCAGCGCAGCTGGAGTGGCGCCCACCACAGCAGCACGAGCGTCGAGACAGCGGCACCGGCCAGCGAATTGAACACCAGCGACCAGACGCCCCAGCCCAGATAAGCGCCCGCTACCAGCACCGTCTGGGTCGCGACGACCTGGATGAATTGCAGCGCGGCCAGCTTGCGGAACTCCATCTCACGCTGCAGCGTCGCGCG
>Ga0310811_10011640_pt1 | contig 11420 bp, 10 predicted proteins | sample YCmetagenome_FD_207642 | JGI IMG/M metagenome (GOLD analysis project Ga0310811, IMG submission 207642) | Soil microbial communities from experimental microcosm in Duke University, North Carolina, United States - YC | ecosystem: Engineered > Artificial ecosystem > Soil microcosm > Unclassified ... | reverse complement strand
CGACGCCTATTTCCAGCGCGCCGCGTTCGGCTGGTCGGAGTTCGCGCAGGGCGACATCGAGACCGCCGTTCGCCTCGCCCAGAAGGCGATCGAGCTTGACGAGGAGTCGGTTCTCGCCCACAGCGTGCTCGCCCGCGCCTACACGGCGATCCAGAAATACGATCTCGGGCTCGCCGAATCGGAGCGGGCGCTAAAACTCAATCCGAGCAACACTGAGGTCCTGGTGGCGCGCGCCGCGGTTCTGCTGTGGACCGGACGCATCGAGGAGTCGATCGCGGCGGCCGAACTGGCGATGCGACTCAACGTCAATATCGGCCCCGAAGCCGCGCTCAATCTCGGCATCGCCTATGTGCTGAGCCGTCGCTATGCCGACGCCGTGCGGCTGCTCGAGGCGGCGCGGGAGCGTCACCCGACCTATCCGTTGCTCGATTTCCCCCTGGCGGCCGCCTATGCCGAGCTTGGCCGCACCGCTGACGCGAAAGATGCCGCCGACCGGGCGAAGCGCAAGAACCCTTACTTCGAGCTCTCGAGCTTCGGCTCGCGCTTCCAGGACCCCGCCCTGCAGCAGCGGGTCGAAGACAGCTTGCGCAAGGCCGGCCTCAATTGAGCGGTTACTGATTGAGCCGTCACGGATTGAGCCGTTACTGGCTCGGCGTGTCCTTCAGTGTCTTCCAGTTCGCGATGGCACGGCCCGCCGCCGCGCTGTCCTCGCGGAACCGCGTCTGGCCGCCGGTGCCGGCGAAGACATAGAGGTTGCCGTTGGAGATGATCCAGATCGTCGGATCGGCTTCCCGGCGCACGCCCCCTGCCATGTTCATGGCGCACGAACCGCCGAACTGCGGCGCGTACTTATCGGGGTTGGCCTTGAACAGGTCGCGGTGGTGGGCGTTGGCGAAGCGATAGAGCACGCCGTCGTAGATGTACTCGTACTGCACAACCCCGAGCGTCGGCGTCGACAGGGTGAAATAGGCGACCGGATCGTAGCCCTTCAGGCCGACACGCACCGGCGTTTGCGCCACCGCCCGGATCTCGGCCAGGGCGCCGAACGAACCGATTGCACCGCCGACGATCGCGGCACTCACCATCAACAACGCGGTACGACGTGTGGGCATGGACGGCTCTCCAACGCAGCGCCGGCGACGATCGCGACCGCGACAGCCGGCATTTCGCCACGTGCGCTCCAAATGGGGCGGGATGGCGGCGGCATGTAAACGCTGATTCAAGGTTTGTCTGCCTCCGTTTACGCAACGTGATCGCCAATCGGAATTAAGGGTTCTGGTCCGGGCCTGGCCGATCTGGTGGCCGGACAGATCGATCTCTATACCGACCAGCTCACGACATCGCTGCCGCAGGTCAAGGCCGGCAAGCTCAAGGCGTTGCTGGTCCTCGGGTCCGACCGGATCAGCCAGCTGCCCGAGGTGCCAAGCCTCAAGGATATCGGCAGCCAGCCGTTCGACGGCGGCACCACGGCCGGCCTGTTCGCCCGTGCCGGAACGCCGTCGCCGATCCTCCACGTCCTGAACGGCGCGGTCGTCACCGCGCTCAGGGACGAGAGCGTGGCGCCGAAGCTCGGCGAGCTCGGCGCCGTGGTCAGGCCGTCGACCCGCGATGAGTTCGCTGCCTACGTGAACGATCAGGAACGGCGTTGGCGAACTTGTGAAGACAGGTTTGTTGAAGCCCGAATGAGCGGGTGGCATCGTCGATGCCATCATGACACGCACGATCCTGGGCGCTGCTCTCGCCGCAATCCTGCTGGCTGCGGTGACGACGGGCTGCACCACCACCGGGTATACCGGCGGCACTGGCGGGCGGGGCGGCGGCTGGGAGAACTTCCGGGCTGCTGCAGCGCAACCGTGGAAAGACGGATGACCACGATGTGCCTGCGGCTGGCCGCCGTGATTGCCGTGGCGCTGGTTGCGTCGTGCGCCGGCATCCCGCAGGACGACCGCTACCAGACTCACGACGGCGGGCGCAGCAACACCCGCGCCGAAGCGCCTGGTTCGCCCGCTATACGTCCTTCATGACGGCCCACAGGTCGGCCTTGCGCTCGAAGCCGATGCCCGGCGTGTCGGGCAGGGCGACGCGGCTGTCGACCACCGCGCAATCGTCGGCGAAGCCGCCGAACGGCGCGAAGACCTGCGGATAGGATTCGTTGCCGCCGCACTGCAGGCCGACGGCGATGTTGAGCGCAAACTGGTGGCCGCCGTGCGGCACGCAGCGCCGCGGCGACCAGCCGTTGGCCTTCAGCATGTCGATCGTGCGGAGATACTCGACCAGCCCGTAGGACAGCGCCGGGTCGTATTGCAGGATGTCGCGATCCGGCCTGAGACCGCCGTGGCGGATCAGGTTGCGCGCGTCCTGCATCGAAAACAGGTTCTCGCCGGTGGCAAGCGGCGGCGCGTACTGCGTGGCCAGTGCCGCATGCGCCAGGTAGTCGAGCGGGTCGAGCGGCTCCTCGTACCAGCGCAGGCCGAAGCCCTCGATCGCCCGGCCGAACGCGATGGCCGTCGGCAGATCGAACTTGCCGTTGACGTCGACGGCGAGCCGCTCGCCCGAGCCGACGATCTTCAGCACCGCCTCGATGCGCGCCAGGTCGTCGGCGAGCGGTACGCCGCCGACCTTCATCTTGACGCAGCTGTAGCCGAGATCGAGATAGTGCTTCATCTCATCCTGCAGGCCGGCTAGGTCCTTGCCGGGATAGTAGTAGCCGCCGGCGGCATAGATCCACGCCTTGTCGTCGTACTTGCCGCCGTTGTAGCGGTCGGCCAGCAGCTTCCACAGCGGCACGCGCCTCGCCTTGGCGACGGCATCCCACAAGGCCATGTCGAGCACGCCCACCGATACCGAGCGTTCGCCGTGTCCGCCCGGCTTTTCGTTGGCCATCATCGCCGCCCAGCATTTCGCCGGATCGAGCAGGCCCTCGCGATCGACCAGGGAGTCGGGCTTGGCCTGGGCGAGCCGCGGGATGAAGCGCTCGTTCAACAGGCCGTGCTGGGCATAACGGCCGTTCGAGTTGAAGCCGTAGCCCACGACCTTGCGGCCCTCGACGACCAGATCGGTCTCGATCGCGACCACGCTCGCCGTCATCTGGCTGAAGTCGATGTAGGCGTTGGCGATGTTGGAGCGGATCGGCGAGACGATGTCGCGGATGGCCGTGATGCGCATGGTAACTCCTTGGGGCAGTTCCCTCAGGCGGTGGCGGTATGCCGGCTCTGCCGCATCAGCAGCCAGGCCGCTATGATCGCATTCAGCACGTTCCAGGCGATGCCGTTCAGGAAGGCGGCGTAGTACGAGCCGGTCACGTCGAACAGCACGCCGCCCATCCAGCCGCCCAGCGCCATGCCGACGATGGTCGACGAGACCGTCAGACCGACGCGGGTCGCCGCTTCGCGCGGCGGGAAATACTCGCGGATGATGATTGCGTAGGACGGCACGATGCCGCCCTGGAACAGCCCGAACAGGATCGACGCCAGGTAAAGCGAGGTCAGGCCGTCGGCGAACAGGTAGACGACCAGGGCGACGCCCTGCAGGGTCGAGCCGACCAGCAGGGTCGTGACGCCGCCGACGCGGTCGGCGATCCAGCCCGTCGCCACGCGGCTCACGATGCCGAAGCCCAGCATCAGCGACAGCATCTCCGCCCCGCGCGCGACCCCGAATCCCAGGTCGGCGCAGTAGGCGACGATGTGGACCTGCGGCATCGACATGGCGACGCAGCACGCGACGCCGGCCACGATCAGCAGGATCTGCAGGCCGTTGGGCGACAGGCCGAGCGCGTCACGCGAATGAGTGGCCACGGCGGCGGCACGCGCCTCCTCGTGGTCGGGCGGCCGGCGCTTGAGGGTGAGCGCGAGGGGAATCATCGCCACCAGGCAGAACAGCGCGGCGATGAGATAGGTCGCACGCCAGCCGTGATCGTGAATCAGGAACTCGACGATGGGCGGCCAGATCGTGCCGGCGATGTAGTTGCCCGAGGCGGCGATGGCGACGGCGAGGCCGCGCCGCTTTTCGAACCAGTGCGAGATGTCGGCGACCAGGGGCGCGAAGGTGGCGGCGGCGCTGAAGCCGATCAAGACTTGCGCCGCCGAGAACAGCATCAGCGAGGAGGTGACGGGCGCCAGCGCGAAACCCAGCGCCAGGCCGAAGGCGCTGACGATCGAGGTCGCGACGATGCCGCGGCGATCGACCAGGCGGCCGGCCGCCACGCCGCCGGCGAAGAAGCCCAGCATGTTCATCGTATAGCCGAACGAGATGTCGGCCCGGCTGACGCCGAGATCGGCCTGCACGGCCGGCATGGCGACGGCCAGGCACCACATGCCGATGCCGCCGATCGTGCTCAAGGCGACGCTGGCGGCGAGACGCCGCCACGCGTAACTCGAATCGATGTCGTACACGGTGTGTTCGATGGCTTTGGTCGGCGACGTTCGTCAGCCGCCCGCCACGCCCTGGGTATTGACGTAGAGCGCGTACAGGGAATGGCTGGCCGCCATGAACAACCGATTGCGATAGCGGCCGCCGAAGCACAGGTTGGCGCAGCGCTCCGGCAGATCGATGTGGCCGATCGGCTTGCCCGACGCGTTGAAGACCCGCACGCCGTCGAGGTCGGCCGAGCCCATGCCCCAGCCGCACCACAGATTGCCGTGGATATCGACCCGGAAGCCGTCGGGCGAGCCGCCCGGCCCGGCGTCGATCAGCACGCTGCCCTTGCCGAGCCTGGTGCCGTCGGCGGTCACGTCGTAGGACAGGATGGTGCGGTGCGGCTCGGCGCGCGAGGCGACGACGTAGAGCTTCTTCTCGTCGGGCGAGAAGGCGAGGCCGTTCGGCCCCGGGATGTCGTCGGCCACCATCGTCAGCTTGCCGGTCGCCGCGTCGAGGCGATAGACGGCCGGCTTGTTCTCGCTCTCCGCCTTGTGGCCTTCGTAATAGCCCAGGATGCCGAAGGTCGGATCGGTGAACCACACCGAGCCGTCCGACTTCACCACGACGTCGTTGGGGGAATTGAGCGGCTTGCCCTCGTAGGAATCGGCCAGCACGGTGATGGCGCCGTCGTACTCGAAGCGCACGACGCGGCGCGCGTCGTGCTCGCAGGCGACCAGTCGCCCGCGCCGGTCGCGCGTGTGGCCGTTGGCGTTGTTCGACGGCTTGCGGAAGATCGAGACGGCGCCGGTCTCCTCGTCCCAGCGCAGCACGCGGTTGTTCGGGATGTCGCTCCACAACAGATAGCGCCCGTCGCCGAAATAGACCGGCCCTTCCGACCAGCGGCAGCCGGTGTACAGGCGCTCGACCGAGGCCAGCGGCAGCCGGTACGGCGTGAACGACGCATCGAGCACGCGCACGGAAGAATCAGGATAACGCTCGTTGGGCTGCCACATCTCGGTTTCCTCGCCTGTCTTCGCCGCGTCGAGTCTCTCACGGTCATTCGTCAGACAGGTGACGCGCCAAATCCATGCTGTCATGCAGGATGCGAATGATCTCGAGCTGCCGGTGGCCCGTAACACGAAACGGGACAACGTGGCGGCCGCGACGGCGGATGCGTGAGACGTGGAGTGTATGGATGCCGCGGCCGATATCGGAGCGAGCCTTTGCTCCAGGGGGCGAAGGTCCTTCCGAGAGCAGGGTGAGGGCCGCAATCAGGGCGTCCTCGTAGACGAGTGCCTGTCCCTCGCCACAGTGAGCCTTGGTCCAACGCAGGATGCCTCCGAAGTCAGCGGCAGCAGCGTTGGACAGACGAACCTGCCAGAGAAGCGGCGCCGAAATCACTTGCGCCTGCGAGGGCTCCGTCTGTCGAGCGCTGCATCACCCAGTTGCTTGAGATGGCTCGTTAGCTCGTCGACCGAGCCAAACTCTCGGTAGCGCCCAGAGTCGAGGTCCTCGATGCCCACGCGAGCCGCCTCTCGCAGCGCCTGAAGTCGGGCGTGATCTTCCTTTTCACGGCCCTCCACGAGGCGAAGCCCTTCGCGCAGGACCTCGCTGGCGTTCTGATAGCGGCCCGAGTCGACCAGTTTCTCGATCAGTTCGGCCTGATGGTCCGTAAGGACGACATTGCGCGTCGGCACGATGGTCCCCTCCTGCGTCGATTGGCAGAATATGCCAATGACATGGCGAAGGAAAGGCTCAATCGCCATCCACGCCATACACCGCTTTCGCCTGCTCGGCGCTGACCAGGCCGAGCCGGACGTCGCGCGCGACCTGGGCGCGGTCGCGTTGTTTCGGATCGCCGAAGCCGCCACCGCCAGGCATCTCGACGACCAGGCGCTCGCCGGCGGGGATGGTCTGGAAGCCCTTCGGTTTCAGCTCCTGTCCCGAAGCGAGCGACAGGCGGCCGTTGCCGCCCGGCTTGCCGCCGTCGCGGCCGCGAGCGGCATACTTGACGCGTTCGAAGGTCGCGAAGATGCCGAACGGCGCGCCTTCACGATGCTCGACCTCCATCACCTGGCCGAGGCCGCCGCGATGTTGGCCGGCACCGCCGGAATCGGCGCGGTATTCCTTCTTCCAGATGACGATCGGCGCGATCGTCTCGGTGATCTCGACCGGCACGTTGCGCACGCCGGACGGGAAGGGCGTCGCCGACAGGCCGTCGAGGCCGGGCCGCGCGCCGGCGCCGCCGGAATGGAACGTCGTCACCATGAAGGGCCGGCTGTTGCCGATCGTGCCGGTCATGCCGTGGCCGGCGCCGAGCTTCAGGTTCCACAGATTGCTGGTGCCTTCGGCGGGCACGCGGCCGGGGATTGCCTGGTGCAGGGCGGCGAAGCAGACATCGGGCATCATGTGGCCGATCGTGCTGCGGGCATTGACCGCCGCCGGGTACAGCGCATTGACGATGGTGTTCTCGGGCGCCGTGACCACGATCGAATCGAGCGTTCCGGCGTTGTTGGGGATATCGGGCGCCACCACGCACTTGATGCCGAAGGCGGTGTAGGCCTCGGTGTAGCACATCGGCGAGTTGATGCCGTAGATCGACGCGGCCGATGTGCCGGCATAGTCGACCGCGATGTGGTCGGCATGGATGGTGACGGCGGCGTGCAGGTCGATCGGCGCATCGTAGCCGTCGATCCGCATGTGGCCTTTCCAGGTGCCGCGCGGCAGCTTGCCGATCGCCGCGATCATGCCGGCGCGGCTCTTGTCGATGATGTGCTGGCCGAGCTCGTCGAGCGAATCGATGCCGTGCTCGGCCATCATGTCCGACAGACGCTTCTCGCCGATGCAGTTGCAGCCGATCAGGGCGTGGATGTCGCCTTCGACCTGCACCGGCTCGCGCACGTTGGCGCGGATGATGCGCATCACGCTCTCGTCGATCGTGCCTTCGCGCATCAGCGGCAGCAGGGGCAGGAACAGGCCTTCGTGGAAGACCTGCCGTCCATCGGGCGACTGGCCGAGCCCGCCGATATCGACGACGTGCGTCGTGCAGGAGAACAGCGCCACCAGCTTGCCGCCGTGGAAGGCGGGCGAGGTGACGACGATGTCGTAGAGATGGCCGGTACCCTTCCACGGATCGTTGGTCACGTAGGCGTCGCCCGGCCTCATCGTCTCGACCGGGAACTCGCGGATGAAATGGACCACGCTGCGCGCCATCGAGTTGACGTGGCCCGGCGTGCCGGTGACGGCCTGCGCCAGCATGCGTCCCTCGAGATCGAACACGCCCGCCGAGATGTCGCCGGCTTCGCGGGCGCTGGTCGAGAAGGCGGTACGCACCAGGGCGCGCGCCTGCTCCTCGACGACCGACAGCAGGCGGTTCCACATCACCTGAAGGCGGATGTCGGTGGGTGTGCTCATGTCACGTCCTCCAGCACGATCTGGCCCGCGCCGTTGATGCGGGCCGTGAAACCAAGCGGCACGACGGTGGTCGTGCCATCCTCGACGATCAGGGCAGGGCCGTCGATCGCCATGCCCGGCAGCAGGGCACCGCGCTCGTGGAGCGCGGCGCCATCGCGGCGGCCGGATGCCGGATCGAGGACGTCGCGCCGAGCGCTCGGAGCGGGTGCCGGCACGGGCTTTGCCGCACCGACAGGAGCGGGCAGCGGCCGGTCGGTCGCGATCGACAGCGTCCAGGTCAGGGCCTCGACCTCGAGCTTGGGAATGGCGCGTCCGAACACGCTTTCGTAGGTTGCTTCGAAGCGGCGGTGCAGCTCGCGCGCGGCTTCCGGGCCGAATGGCTGGTTGGGCAGGGCGACGGCGATCTCGTGGCCCTGGCCGCGATAGCGCATGAAGGCCTGGCGCGTTTCGACCAGCGTCTCGCCCGGCGCGGCCGGCCGCACCACCTGCTCGGCCTCGGCACGCATCGCGGTAAACAGTTCGTTCAGCATCCTGGCGTCGAACAGGTCGAGGCGGACGTGGCGCGTGCGCACCACCTCGTAGGCGATTGGCGCGCGCAGGAAGCCGAAAGCCGACCCGACGCCGGCGCCGACCGGGACGACCACGCGCTTCATGCCGAGCTTGCGGGCGAGGCGCGCGGCGTGCAGCGGCGCCGCGCCGCCGAACGCGATCAGGGTGCGGTCGGCGGTGTCCTTGCCGTTCTCGACGGCATGCACGCGGGCCGCGCTCGCCATGGTCTCGTCGACGATCTCGGCGACGCCCGCAGCCGCGCCCTCGGCATCGGTGCGAAGATGTTCGGCGATCGCCTGCAGCGCCGCTTCCGCCTTGTCGCGGTGCAATGGGATGGCGCCACCGGCAAAACGCGTCGGGTCGAGGCGCCCCAGCACCGTGTCGGCGTCGGTGACAGTTGGCAGGGTTCCGCCGCGGCCGTAGCTTGCTGGGCCAGGCATGCTGCCGGCCGACTCGGGGCCGACCTGGAGGCGGCCCAGCGCATCGAGCCGGGCGATCGAGCCGCCGCCGGCGCCGATCTCGACCAATTCGATCACGGGGATGCGCACCGGCAGGCCGCTGCCCTGCACGAAGCGATAGGCCCGCGCGACCTCGAACTGGCGCGAGCGCTGCAGGCTGAGATCGTCGAGCAGCGTGAGCTTGGCCGTCGTTCCGCCCATGTCGAAGGCGACGGCCCTGGCGAGCGCATTCTCGGCGGCCACGGTGAGGGCCAGGATGGCGCCGCCCGCCGGACCGGATTCGACCAGGCGCACCGGATAGCGGCGTGCCGTCTCCACGGTGGTGATGCCGCCCGACGACATCATCAGCAGCAGCGGCCCGGCGATGCCCTCCCTCTTGAGGTCGCTCTCGAGTGCCCCGAGATAGCCCGCCATGCGCGGCAGGACGTAGGCGTTGGCGATCGTCGTCGAGGTCCGCTCGTACTCGCGGATCTCGGGACAGACCTCGCACGACAGCGAGATCGCAACGCCGGGCAACTCCTCGGCCAGGATCTCGCCCGTCCGGCGCTCGTGGGCCTCGTGGGTAAAGCTGTGCAGGAAGCAGACCGCGACCGCTTCGACCTTGCGGGCGCGAAGCTCGGCCGCGACGGCCCGCACGGCCGCTTCGTCGAGCGCCATCAGCACGGCACCGTCCGCCGCCACGCGTTCGGGCACGCCGAAGCGCAAATCGCGCGGCACCAGCGGTTCGGGCCGCTCCATGTAGATGTCGTACTGCTCGAAGCGATGCTCCCAGGCAATCTCGAGCGAATCGCGGAACCCAGCGGTGGTGACCAGGGCGGTGAGCGCGCCCTTGCGCTCGATCAGCGCGTTGGTCGCCAGCGTGGTGCCGTGCACGACAAGGCCGACATCGGCTGCCTTGCATTTGGCCTCGGCGAGGATGCTGCGCACGCCGTCGAGCACGCCGCGCGCCGGCGCATCCGTGGTGGTCAGAACCTTGACGGCATGGGCGCCGGCGGCAGTTTCCAGGACGACATCGGTGAAGGTGCCGCCGATATCGACGGCCAAGCGGGCCTGCATCAATCGTTCGCCTTGCAGCCGGTCAGAGCGCGACGCGCTTGAAGACCTCGACGAAGCGATCGACATCCTGCTCGTCGTTGTAGACGTGCGGGCTGATCCGCAGCCGGCCGAGCCGCGGTGCAGCGTAGACGTTCTCGGCCGCGAGCTTCTGCGGCAGGTCGTCGGACATGCCCTTGGGGAAGGCGAGGCAGAGCAGGTGAGGGGCGCGCAGCTTGCGGTCGAGCACGCGCACGCCGCTGTTGGCGAGCCCGTCGGCCAGGCGATCGGTCAGCATCGACAGCCGCGCGACGATCGCGTCGTTGCCCCATCCCGCCATCATCTCCATGCCGACCGCAGCCATCTCCAGGGTGATGAAATGATCGCGCTCGCCCATGTCATAGCGCCGCGCACCGTCGGCATAGGACAGGTCGCGGAAATAGACCTTGGCTTCGGCCGACACGCCCTTGCGCGCCGGCGCGGACTGTTCGAGCGGCACGCCGTTCTGACGGCGCTTGGCGACGTACATGAAGGCGCGACCGTACGGGCCGAGCACCCACTTGTAGGTCGGGAAGATCAGGAAATCGGGGTCGAGCGTCTTGACGTCGATGCGGCGCACGCCGGCATCGTGCGTTGCGTCGATGAGCAGCGCCGCACCCTGCGCCTTGGCGGCGGTGGCAAGGCGCGGCAGGTCGAGGGCGCCACCGTCCGACCAATGGACCGAGGAGACCGACACCAGCGCGAGTGGCGCGGCCCCGGGGCGGGAAATCGCTTCGAGCAAGGCCGTGGTCCAGTCGCCATCGGCCGGCTGCGCCACCGGCTCGACCGCGAAGCCGCCCTCGGCAGCGCGGCTCATCCATTCCAGCACCGGCGAGGTGTGATCGTTCTCCAGCACCAGCACGCGACTGCCGCGCGGCACGTCCAGGACCTTGCCGGCCGTCGACACGCCGTAACCGACCGAGGGGATCAGCGCGATGTCGACCGGCTCGGCACCGATCAGCGCGGCTGCGGCCTTGCGCGCCCGCTCGTACTGCTCGGCCATGAATTTTGCGTCGAGCTTCCAGGGCTGGCCCTTGCGGCCGACGCCGACGCGGCCGGCTTCCTGCACGGCAAGCGGCAGCGGGCTCCAGGCGGCGGCATTCAGGAAGCAGACGTCGCGCGGAATATCGAACAGCGCGCGTTGACTAGGCAGCATGACAGGAACCTCGACCGACGATGGCTGCGCGATTGATAGCATGAATGGCGGCGGCGGCTGCCCGAATTGCACAAGGGTCGCCATTACCTGCCATGCAATTGAGAGCGAGGTCGTCCGCCTTCATCTTCTGTTCATCAAGCCCAAGGAGGGTTCAGATGAGCTATCAATCACGGTATCGCATCGCCGAGCAGCCAACCGCATTCGTGTCGCCGGCCTCGCCCCGTTCGACGATCCGTGGGCGCCTCGCGGCACGGCTGAAGCTATGGCGCGAGCGCGTCGTTATCCGGCGACATCTGGCGAACATGGACGCGCGCAGCCTGCGCGACGCCGGCATATCGCCCGCAGCGGCCGCCTACGAATGCGGCAAGTCGTTCTGGCAGCCGGTCGGGCCGTTGCGCTGAGAAGACACATCTTCA
>Ga0310811_10011639_pt1 | contig 11420 bp, 7 predicted proteins | sample YCmetagenome_FD_207642 | JGI IMG/M metagenome (GOLD analysis project Ga0310811, IMG submission 207642) | Soil microbial communities from experimental microcosm in Duke University, North Carolina, United States - YC | ecosystem: Engineered > Artificial ecosystem > Soil microcosm > Unclassified ... | reverse complement strand
TCCTCCCTCGGGATCGGCCGGAAGTACGCGTGCGCACAAACTGCCGGAAAGCTGCCATCGAGAATTCGAACATCCTCTCGGCGACACCGTCATCGAACTGGTGCAATCGGCCATGAAGAGACTTACGTCAGTGTCGTCGGTGCGTCCACTGTCGCGCTCATAACCACCGTTCGCAAGTGAATGTTGCTGGAGACCCCATTTCTGCGGTCAAGCAACAGCGTTAATGATCCGCTACCCATAGTGATGGAGTTGGCCGGGAAGGACCGCCCGAGGGCGTGAGACAGCTAGAGCCGCCCGCCTCGAGCGAGCATGGCTGGATCAACCAGCCGATCGTACTCGTCGCCGTCAATAAAACCGAGCGCGATTGCTGCCGCACGCGGCGTGATCCGATCCTCCAAGGCTGTTGCCGTGATCTGCGCAACTTGGTCATATCCGAGTATTGGATTTAGTGCCGTTACTGCGAGCAGTGCCTGGTCCACATTCTTGACAAGACGTTCACGATCAACTTCAATTCCGCAAACGAGTCGCCGTGAAAATACGCGGACGGAGTCGGCGATAACACGCAGCGACTGCAGCAGATTGTAGATCAACACCGGCTTTGCGACATTCAATTCGAAGTTGCCGGATGCGCCAGCGAGCGTGATCGTTTGGTGATTGCCGATTACCTGAAAACACCCCTGCACAAGAACCTCCGCAATCGTGGGATTACGCTTGCCGGGCATGATCGAAGAAGTCAGCCCGTCGTCGGGGATCAGCAATTCGCCAAGCCCGCAACGGGGACCGGACCCAAGAAATCGTATGTCGTTCGCTATCTTCAGCAGCGAGGTAGCAATTGTGTTTAGCGCACCCGAGGCCTCCACCAAAGCGTCGTGTGCCGCCATCCCTTCGAATTTGTGCGGATTGGGAGCGAACGCCAGTCCGGTTGCCTCCGCGAGCGTCGCGCAAAAGAAGCTGTCGAAGTCCCGGGGCGCGTTCAATCCCGTGCCGGCTGCCGTGCCGCCCTGAGGGACGGTCAAGAGTCGCGGCAACGCACCGTCGACGCGCGCAAGAGCATTGGAGATCTGGTGCTCGAACGTCGCGAACGTTTGGCCCATCGTCATCGGCACCGCGTCCATCAGGTGCGTACGGGCGATTTTTACTACGCTGGCAAATGCATGACTACGCTCCGCGAGCGCCGAACGCAGTTCATCTAGCGCGGGTCGCAAGCGTCCCGTCATCTCGATCGCGGCCGCTACGTGCATCACCGTCGGGAAGCTGTCGTTCGACGATTGCGACGCGTTGACGTGATCGTTCGGATGGACGGGCGCCTTGGTCCCAAGCGGGCGCCCGAGTAGCTCGTTCGCCCGATTCGCAATGACCTCGTTCGCGTTCATATTGGTCTGTGTCCCCGACCCCGTTTGCCATATCGTGAGCGGGAAATGGTCGTCCCATAGCCCTTCATGCAGTTCCAGAGCGGCCGTCTCGATCGCCGAGGCAAGCACCGGAGCGAGCACGCCGCACTGCACGTTGGCGCGTGCGGCAGCGAACTTTTGCAAACCGAAGGTGCGCACTAATACCGCCGGGAAACGCTCTTCGCCTATTTCGAATACGCCGAGTGCTCGTTGAGTCTGCGCTCCCCAATACCGATCCGAACGAATTTCGACAGTGCCAAAGGCATCCTGCTCAGTCCGTGTTGCTGCCGTCATGGTGATACTCCCAATGGTCGTGATGGTGCCTGTTTATGATGCAGCTTGATGCGGTCAGCCGCGATGGCGACTAGCGTTTGAAGACTTTGAACAGTAAGTCTTGGCGCCACCGTTAGACTGGGCCGACTCACGTCACGCGTGCCACTGCGCCCTGCGTCTGCTGTCGCGATCAATGGTTAGCCGAACGCCTTTCGGCCAGACTGATCGACCGAATACCGTTTCAATACCGTTGCCCTGAATCTGCCATCTGAGCAACGCGGCGCGCACGATTGGGAACAGCGCGCGTGGGCGGTCGGTCAATCGAATCACGGTGTGTTGCCGGCGCTTTTCAAAGGAATTCCGGCAGGGTGCGGATTTGCGTCGTTCATGTCCTCGGGCAGCAAGTTGCCGTCGGCAAGACGCTCGTCGGCCTGTGCGGTGTCCGGATAGCGCTCCGGATAAAAGTGCCGCTCGGCAATTTGCGCGTCGAACGTGCGCGACCACTTTGCGATCACGACCGTGGCGAGGCTGTTGCCGATCGTGTTGCAGGTGGCGATCGCCATCGACATGAAGCGGTACACGCCGAAGATGATTGCTACGCCTTCGACGGGCAGAATGCCGGTCGAAGCAACCGTCGCCGCGAACACCACGAACGATCCCCCCGACACCGTGGCCGCGCCCTTGGACGTGAGCAGCATCAGCAATAGCAGCCCGATCTGATGCTCCAGCGTGATCGGTACGCCGTACGCGTGGGCAATGAACAGCACGCCCATCGACATGAAGAGCGATGTGCCGTCGAGATTGAACGCATAGCCGGTAGGCAGCACGAGACCGACCGTCTGCTTCGCGCAGCCGAGCCGTTCAAGCTTGATCAAAAGGCGCGGCAGTGCACTCTCGGAAGAAGCGGTCCCGAGCACGATGAAGATCTCATCCTTGATGTAGCGCAGGAAGCGCCACAGACTAAAACCTGCGAGCTTCGCGATAATTCCCATGACAACGACGATGAACAGGATCACGACCGCATAGAAGCTCAAGACGAGCTGGGCAAGCGCAATCAGCACAGCAGTACCGTTGCTGCCCACCGAGTAAGCGACCGCGCCGAAGGTGCCAAGCGGGGCCAGCTTCATGACCAGGTTGATAAACGAGAACAGGACTTCCGAAACCAGGTCGAGTCCCTCGTTGATCCTGACGCGGCGGCGTTCAGGAATCGCAAGTATGCCGATACCCACCATGACGGCCAGCACCACCACCTGCAGCAGTTCCCCCTTCACGAAAGCGCCGATAAAGTTGTCCGGCACGATGTGCATGACGAACGCGACGAAGCCGTGTGAGTCCATCTTTGCAACCACCGGCGGTGCTGCTCCAACGGCGACGGCCGTCATGCCTTTTCCGGTTTGCAGCAGGTTGCCCGCCAGCAGGCCGACCATCAACGCAATGGTCGATACCACTTCGAAATAGACAATCGAGCGCCATCCTACGCGGCCCGCGCTTTTGACGTCACCGGCCGATGCGATGCCATGCACGATGGTCAGAAACACCAGCGGCGCGACACCGGCCTTGATAAGCGACAGGAAGATGTCGCCCAGTACCTTAAGCTGTCCACCCACCTTCGGAAAAATCAGCCCGACGGCTATTCCGAGAATCAGCCCGACCAGAACCTGCATGCCGAGCTTGCGGTACCACGGCAGCTTTCTCGGCGGCGGCACGTTCGGCGTTTCGTTTGATGCGATCTCGTTGTTCATGATGTGCGCTTCTCCACGTCTTTCACTCAGATGCCGCTGGACAATTCGACGGCGCGATCAACCATTTGCGGCGCGAGGCCAAGATAGTTGGCTGGATCGGTCATTCGATCGATCGTCGCGCGGTCGAAGTGCGTCGTGACGTCGGGCAGCGCCGCGAGCGCGTCGGCGAGCGTGCCGCCTTGCTCGTTGACGGTACGGCATGCGTCGTAGACGATATCGTGAGCCTGCTGGCGGCCGGTGAACGGCGCCATGCCCATCATGACCGCCTCCGCGACGATCAACCCTCTGGTGATACCCAAGTTGTGCTTCATGCGTTCGGTGTCGACGATCAATCCCCCGAGCGCGAACTTCGCCTGATGCAGCGCGCCAGCCGAAAGGATGAAGCTCTCGGGAATCGCGATCCATTCCGCATGCCATGGACCCGTGGCCCGCTCGAAATCCTGGATCATCGCGTCGACCATCAGACCCGCGTGCTGACGCACCGCTTTCGCCGCGGCCAGCATCAGTTCGCTGGAAATCGGGTTGCGCTTTTGCGGCATGGTGCTGCTCGCTCCGCGTCCCTTGACGAACGGCTCGTACACTTCAGCGAACTCCGTCGACGCCATGATCATAATGTCGAGCGCGATCTTGCCGAGTGAGCCAGTCACGAGTGCGAGCAGGTTCACCGCTTCGGCGAAACCATCGCGCGCCACGTGCCACGTGGTTGCAGGCACTCCTAGCTTCAGTTCACCAGCGAGTGCCTTCTGAACCTCGAAACCCTTGTCGCCAAGCGAGGCCAGCGTGCCCGCGGCGCCCGCGAACTGAACGACAGCCACCCTCGGGCGCAGCTCCGCGAGGCGTTGCTGATGCCGGTCGAACATCGCCAGCCAGATCGCGACCTTGTAGCCAAACGTCACGGGCAGCGCCTGCTGAAGATGAGTCCGGCCCGCCATTGGTGTATCGCGGTGTTTCTTTGCAAGATCGACCAGAATCGTGCGCAGCTCGCGTATGTCGCTGTCGATCACGTCGAGCGCATCGCGCACTTGCAGCGAGACCGCCGTATCCATGATGTCCTGTGTCGTCGCGCCCCAATGCACGTAGCGGCCCGCGTCGCCGCACATGCCGACGAGCTGGTGAACCAGCGGCAGAATCGGATAACCCACGATATCTGTCTCCTCACGCATGTGATCGAAATCGATGCGCTCGATCGTCGATTCACGGGCGATCACTTCCGCCGCGTCGGCCGGAATCACGCCGACGCGCGCTTCAGCCCTGGCCAGCGCCACTTCCACGTCGATGTAGCGCTGCACGAGGGCGTAGTCGGAGAACAGTTCACGCATCTTCGCCGTGCCGAAGGCGTCGCGGAACAGGATTGAATCGACCACAGTGCTGGCCATAGGGACATTGCGACTCGTCATGACATCCTCTTGAAAGTGCCGGAAAGCGGCTTAAAAGGGCCGGTACCATTCGCAGAAGCAACGATATGTCCGGACATAATTAAATTAATATGTTCGGACATGTTGAGCAAGCTATGATTTACCCTAGCCCCTGATAAATCGATTGCATCGCGACCCAAAAATGAACAAACCGCACTTCGCCGACATCGCTCGCCACTTGACTGAGGGCATTGCGTCCGGCCGCTATCCGGTCGGCTCGTATCTGCCTACCGAGCTTGAACTGCGCGACCACTATCAGACGAGCCGGCATACGATTCGCGCAGCGCTGCATGAATTGCAGCAGTTGGGATTCGTGTCGCGGCGCAAGAACGCGGGAACGCGGGTCGAATCGGCGCAGCCGACGAACGAGTTTCGGCCGTCGCTCGCATCGGTGGACGATCTCGTGCAGTTCGGCTCTCAGCACTTGCGTCTGGTGCAATCGACGGAGGAGATCCTCGCAAGCGGCAGGCTCGCCAAGACTCTGAAATGTTCAGACGGTGCGCGATGGCTGCGCGTTTCGAGCCTGCGCATCGATGGCGACAGGGGGAGTCCACCGGTCGGTTGGACCGACGTGTATATCGACCCGGCTTATACGGAAGTCGCAGAGGCTGCGCGAGCTCAACCGGACACGCTGATCAGTTCGTTAATCGAAGCGCGCTACGGTCGCTGCATCGCGGAGATCCAGCAGGACGTGCATGCCGCGTTGATTTCGCAGGAGATGGCGGAAAGGTTGAAAGTCGAGAAGGGGAGTGCGGCGCTTGAGATTGTGCGACGATACCTCGACTCCACGGGGGAAACCTTTGAGGTATCGATCAGCGTCCATCCGGCTGAACGCTTCTCGGTTTCGATGCGACTGAAGCGCTCGGACGCCTAGCCGTCGCAGGCGTTGTACGGGCGGCGCCGATGAGTCGATCGACCGCATTTTGCGGCCAATTGGCTGCTCTGTTCTAAACCCGACGCCGACAGCAACGCTTAAGGCAATCGGCGCTCGGTGTCAGCTATGAGTGGGCCATTACTGACGGTGGAAATGTCTCCCATGAACGGCAGGCGTGGGTCGAACAGAACCGGTCGTCGTCGGGCTCAGTTCGGCCAGAAGGCGCCATTCGTGAGTTAAATTGATTGGCCGCTCGAACGGCGGCTCCTATCGCGGAAGCTGCCGATCCGTGGCAACCGGGCGCCACGCATCTATTCGAGGTGCCCGCCCACCGCAGGGGTTCAGCGCATACTGTATCGACGCCCGGCTATCTGTTCGGCTGGCTTTGCCACAACATCACAATAACCTTGATGGCGAGGCAATCGCGGTCGGCCCATGCCGCGAGCAAATCTCCTACCAAAGATTTCACCCGGACACGCAAGCACCGCCCGGCGATGGCACCCGACGCTGGCCCCGCGTGAGCATTAGAAGTCGATGCGTTCCGGCCGGAACAACCGGTGCTTCCGCGCATCGCCCAAGCATGCGAGCCACCTTCGCCGGCGATCAGACAGTCAGTATTTTGAGAGCGAATTCAAGCCCGATATGCTGGGCGAGCGGTGGGTTTCCGGAGTTCCCTAAGCGCCGATCATGTTGCTTAGACGATCTCAATTGCCAGCGCCGTGGCCTCGCCACCACCGATGCACAGACTCGCGACGCCTCGCGTCTCTCCGCGCTGGCGGAGTGCGCTCAGGAGCGCCACGACGAGGCGCGCTCCCGTTGCGCCGATCGGGTGACCCAGCGCGCAAGCACCTCCATGCACGTTCACGCGCTCGTGCGGAAGCGATAGTTCGCGCATGGCGGCCATGACGACCACGGCAAATGCCTCGTTAATTTCCCACAGGTCTACATCGGTCGCCTGCCATCCCACCTTGGCTAGCAACTTCTGGATCGCACCCACGGGCGCAGTGGTGAACCAGGCCGGCTCCTGAGACTGTGTGGCGTGCCCACGGATAACGGCCAGCGGTGTTAAACCACGCTCGTTCGCGGTGGACTGGCGCATCAGCACCACGGCCGCTGCACCATCGGCGATCGAGGCTGAACTCGCCGCCGTGACTGTGCCGTCCTTTCCAAAGGCGGGTTTGAGGCTGGGGATCTTGGCCAGTTGTGCCTTCGCTGGCGCCTCGTCCTCGTCGACGAGTTTCTCGCCGCTGTGGCCCGGCACGGCCACCGGCGTGATCTCCCACCGCAACAAGCCGTCACGCTGCGCCTGTTGCGCGCGCAGCGTGGAGGTGCAAGCAAAGGCGTCCTGTGCATCGCGCGTGAAACCGAAGTGGCGCGCGCAGTCCTCGGCGAAGGTGCCCATAAGGCGGCCGCGGGAGGCGGGGCTGTAGTGATCCTCCAGGCCGTCGAAGAACATGTGGTCCAGTACCTGGCCGTGTCCCAGGCGCTGGCCCGAGCGGGCCTTGGGCAACAGGTAGGGCGCGTTGCTCATGGATTCCATGCCGCCGGCCACGATCACCTGTTGACTCCCAGTCAGCAGCAGATCGTGCGCAAGCATCGTTGCCTTCATACCCGAGCCGCAGACCTTATTGATCGTGGTGCACCCCGCCGAAAGCGGCAAACCGGCTCTCAGCGCCGCCTGGCGTGCGGGTGCCTGCCCCAGGCCGGCGGGCAGCACGCAGCCCATGAGTATCTCGTCTACCGCCTCTGGCTGCAGCCCTGCGCGATCGAATGCGGCACGGATGGCGCTGGCGCCGAGTTGCGGAGCCGTCAGCGACGCAAAGTCGCCCTGGAAGCCGCCTAGCGCCGTGCGTGCGGCACCGACGATAACGACGGGATCATCTGACGTCGAAGAGATAGGCATGCGAGTCTCCATCCGCCGCTGCGCGGCGGCGTTGCAAGGGGTGGGGAAAGTTTCGCAGTTCACGGGTCATCTGAGCCCTTCCGGGTTCGGCGACTCGACGAATTCAAGCAAGGCAGTAGCCGGAACAATGACGTGCGCTCAAGGCGCCGAGTTCACCTTGCCGCCATACGGATGGCGCCATCAAGGCGGATCACCTCGCCGTTCAGGTAGGTGTTTTCGAGAATGTGCAGCACAAGGCCCGCGAATTCTTCTGGCCGACCAAGGCGCGCGGGGAAGGGGACCATCTTCCCAAGAGCGTCTTGTACCTCGGTGGGCATGCCTTTGACCATTGGCGTCTCCATGATTCCGGGCGCGACCGCAAGCACGCGAATGCCATCGCGGGCCAATTCCCGCGCGATAGGCAGCGTCATCGCGACGACACCGCCCTTGGACGCAGCATAGCCTGCTTGCCCAATCTGGCCATCGAAGGCGGCGACTGAAGCAGTATTGATGATCACCCCTCGCTCGCCATCGGTCTCGGGCGTGTTTCTGGCCATGCAGGCTGCGGCCAGCCGTACCATGTTGAAAGCGCCGATCAGGTTGACCTGAACGGTGCGCGCGAAACTCTCTAGCCGGTGCGGCCCTTCGCGTCCAAGCACTTTCTCGGCGGGGGCAACGCCTGCGCAATTGATCAGCCCATGCAACGCGCCGACGGTGTCGCAAAACGCGTTCAACGCACGCTCGGCGCTCGCTGCGTCGGATATGTCAGCCTTGGCGAAGTGGGCATCGCGGCCGAGTTCTGCCGCCAGCGCAGTGCCGGCGTCCTGGTCCAGGTCTACAAGCAGCACCGAGGCGCCCCCCTCCACCAGACGGCGCGCCGTCGCGGCGCCCAGCCCTGAGCCGCCACCCGAGATGACGAATCCTTTGTGTTGAATCTGCACCGCTGTCTCCCAAAAGCAAGTATCCGGACGCGCAACGGCCAGGCCCGTGCTTCGCCGGAAGCTCTGGATTCCGAAGCCATGGATGCCGCTTGCATGGTTCATGTGATATGGCCGCCATGCTGTATGACCTTGTCCAACAGTGCCACACTCGCGACGACGAACTGAGCGGCCATGGTAAGCGGCAGGCGAGCGTACGCACATGCCCATAGACCTCTTCATGTGTGTGCCCGTCGGACATATTGGGCGCGGCATGGGTCGCCCGCCGGCGTTCTTCGGCCGATGACTGCCCGCGTTCAGTCGGGTAGCAGGTTTGACTTGCGCCCGGCAGCGATTAACATCACCACACTTTCTGTGGGTACGCCTGACTATGAATGACACTCAAGATAAGGGCACAACCTCTATCAGCCTGGTGCGCGAGGCAATCCTCGCGGCGACACAACGGAATCTCGATGTGTCGGCCGTCCTCCAGCACGCTGGAATCGCGGCGGAATTGTTGAATGCGCCGAGAGCCCGTGTGCCGGCGTTGGCCTTTTCGCGACTGTGGGCGGCTCTGGCCGACTTGATGGACGACGAGTTCTTTGGCCTCGACAGCCACGCACTGCGCCGGGGTAGCTACGCTCTGATGTGTCACGCGGTGCTGCATGCGGACAATTTGGAACACGCGCTGCGTCGCATGCTGAAGTTCCTGCGAGCGGTTCTCGACGACATTCACGGGGAGTTGCGCTGTGAAGGCGAGCATGCAGTGATCATCCTGCATGACGATGGGCGGACACGCCGGCTCTTTGCCTACGGGACGTGGTTCATCCTCGTGCACGGTCTTGCCTGCTGGCTCGCACGCAGACGGATCCCACTGATCGAGATGCGGTTTCGCGCCTCCCCACCAATCGATGACAGCGACTACCGTATGCGCTTCTGCGAGGATGTGACGTTCTCCGCAGAGGAGACCCTGATCCGCTTCGATCGCAGTTTCCTCGGCCTCAAACTGTCCGGCACGGAAGCGAGCCTGCGTGTGTTCCTGGAGAATGCACCAGCCAATATCCTGGTCAAGTATCGCAATGAATCGAGCACTACGGCCCAGGTCAGACGCCGACTAAGAAACCAGGCCCCCGACGACTGGCCGGACCTCGACGCGCTATCGCGATTACTGAATCTATCCGCGGCCACGCTGCAACGCCGCCTGCTGGCCGAAGGCATGAACTACCGGCAACTGAAAGACGAACTGCGCCGTGACATCGCAATCGAGTTGTTTTCCAGCAGTTCTCTCACAGTCGCCGAAGTCGCTGCGCGGACTGGCTTTCAGGAAACCAGTGCTTTTCACAGGGCTTTCAGGAAGTGGACCGGGGCCAGCCCGGGAATGTACCGCCACGGCAAGGCCAACTCTTAACGTTAGAACTCGTACCGTTGTCATAGCGGAATTCGAGCGTTCCGACCTGCTTGTACGTCTAGCTATCGAACGGCTCGATCCTCGTTCCCGAACGAGCGTTGCGCAAAATCATGGCTGCCGAGGCAAGGCAAAGTAAAGCCGGGCAACCGATGAATCGCATACAGGCGGGCAGCGCCCCAGCGGCATTCCACTCATCCTCACTTGGATTCTCGGGGTGATGGGCGGCCAACGCATGAAGCACAACGAAAGCCCAACGTGTCCACAGACCTCATGCAAACTGAAGTCGGCGGACATGGATTGGCGTCCCAGCCAGGCTGACACTACAGTCGCGTCCGGCAAATCAGAACAAGCCTCGCACCCGGTTGCGCAGAGTATTCATAGCTGGCTCCGCAAGAGCCCCGCACTTGATCGCCGCCGCAATATAAGTGAAGCGTCATCGCTTATTGGGCAGCAGTTTTCTCGCCAGCACGTCACCGAATCGGCGGCGGCAAATAAAAAATTGCCCTCGATGAGCAGCGCATTGCGGTAGCAAAAAAATATATGGAGACGAGAATGAGAACCCGGTTCAGAATTCGCCGAAGCCCGGCTATTGTGGGTGTTCTATTCGCAGCATTAGCCGTTGCCGTATCTGGCTGCGGCGGCAATGACGCCGCACCGGCAAACGTCGCGGCCGTGACGCCAGCCGCGAAGTGCAGTGCGTTGGCTGGTATGACTGTTCCTGCCAGCTCTATTGGGTTGCCGACAACCGGTGCCACTGTCGTGTCAGCGACGCTCGTTTCTGATACTGATTCTGCTAACAGAAATGGTGAGTACTGCAAAGTGCTCGGAACTATCCATCCGGTCGATTTCAATGCGCCCGTTATCCGGGTGAAGGTGGACCTTCCGACTAACTTTAACGGAAAAGCTGTTCACTTCGGTGGCGGGGGATTTGACGGCACCATCGCCAATACCGAGGGCTCACCATTTGACGGGTTCTTATCCGGGGCAGAGCCCGCAGGCGTCAGTACGCCGTTGCGCAGGGGTTATGTGACTGTCGGGAGCGACAGTGGGCATGAGGGAACCATCCTAGACGGTTCCTTCGCAACAAACGATGAGGCACTCGCCAACTATGCTGGCGACCACATCAAGAAGACGCATGACTTCGCAGCCTACATCGCAAAGGCAAGATATGGCTCGGACTTCGCGCACAGCTATTTTATTGGTGGTTCGAGTGGCGGACGACAAGGTTTGATTGCGGCACAACGGTTCCCGCAAGACTACGACGGTATCATTTCGACATATCCAGCTTCGGGAATAACAGGACTATGGCTCCAGATGGGCAGGATCTCGCAATCCCTGCTGGCACCCGGAGGATACGTCACGCCTGCTAAAGGCAAGGCCCTTCTTGCCGCCATCATGAAGCAATGCGACGCTCTGGATGGTGTCGCCGACGGCATTATTGGTAACCCTGCAGCATGCGCGTTCGATCCAGCCGTGATTCGGTGCCCCGGCGGGGGCGACACCGGAGACACTTGCCTG
>Ga0310811_10011638_pt1 | contig 11421 bp, 11 predicted proteins | sample YCmetagenome_FD_207642 | JGI IMG/M metagenome (GOLD analysis project Ga0310811, IMG submission 207642) | Soil microbial communities from experimental microcosm in Duke University, North Carolina, United States - YC | ecosystem: Engineered > Artificial ecosystem > Soil microcosm > Unclassified ... | reverse complement strand
GATCACGTTGCGATTTGGAATGGCGACGCATCGCGAAAACCAGATGGCAACACGTTGCGGAAAAGGCGCGACTGTAGCATGTCATGTGCTACACTCGCGGCATGGCACAGAAGGGCGACCGGCGACGCGGCAAGCCGCTCAACCCGGATCTCGGGTACGCGGGTGACCCCGTGCACCATGCGACATCCAACATGCCGTCGCAGCGAATCGGCATCCGCGAGCTCCGGCAGCACGCCAGCGTCTACGTCGACTTGGTAGAGCGCGGCTACACCGTCGACATCACCAACCGCGGCCGCCTTGTCGCGCAGATGATCCCGGTACGCGACCCGGAGAGTCCCCTGGAGCGCTGGATCGCCAAGGGCGTGGTCGAGCGCCCCGAGGACGAGGGCAGCATCCTCGAGATCGACCCGTACCCAGGCACGTCCGCCGGGCAGCCGATCGCCACCCAGGCACTTGAGCAGCTGCGCGCGGCCGAGGACGAGGAGGAATCGTGATCTACCTCGACTCGTCCGCCCTCGTCAAGCTCGCGGTCACCGAGCCGGAGACCGCCGCCCTCGCCAGCTACCTCGCCAAGCGGGGCGACCAGGCGCTGGTTTCAAGCTCCCTGCACCGGGCCGAGGTGCTCCGCGCGATCTGGCGGGCCGAACCAGGCGCACTGCCCCGCGCCCAGCGGATGATCCGCCGGGTCGCGCTCGTCTCGCTCAGCCACGACTTGCTCGACAACGCGGCCACCCTCCCGCCCGACGGCCTGTCGACCACGGCGGCGATCCACCTGGCGTCAGCCCTGGCCCTCAAGCGCGACCTGACGGCCTTCGTCTGCTACGACAAGCGCCTCCTGGCCGCCGCCGAGTCCGCCGGCCTCCCGGTGGTAAGCCCCGCTTAGCCCAACAAGGCAGCCCAGCCGCGCAGGCCCGCAGTGGTATCTGGCCTTGTGGCACATATGGCTACACGCCAAATAGCCGGTGGCGGCTGCGCGCTGAGGCTTATGGTCGTGGAGTGGCGACAGCGACGGGCGAGTACTGGAATCACAACGTTCACTACCAGCGGGTGATCCTCGACACCGTACCGTCCGGGTGCGGCGCCGCGATCGACATCGGGTGCGGTGACGGGATGCTCGCCTGCAAGCTGGCCATGCGGTGCGCTGCCGTGACTGGAATTGACCAGGACGAGCGCATGATCGAGGTTGCCCAAGCACGCGGCCACGCGACCCCGGCGGTCAGCTTCGTGCGGGGCGATTTCCTCAGCTATCCGCTTGCGGACGCCAGCTTCGACTTCGCCTGCGCCAACACGGCGCTGCATCACATGGACTTCGCCGCGGCACTAACCAAGATGACGCAGATTCTGCGACCAGGTGGCCGGCTCGCCGTCGTTGGCCTCGCGAACAACGGGTCACCCACCGACCTGGTGATCGGCGCGGCGGGCATCCCGGCGAACCACTGGTACAAGTACACCAGGGGCGAGGGCAACCCCGGCGCTCCCATCATGAGCCCCGACATGACGTGGTCCCAGGTGCGCAAGACCGCCGCCCGCCTCCTCCCCGGCGCCCGCTACCGCCGCCACCTCTTGTGGCGCTACTCCCTCACCTGGACCAAACCCGCCTAGCGCAGGGGGAACTGCCCGCGCAGGCACCGAAACATCCTGATCCCCGGGAGTGACTACGCGGCCGGCTCGAAGGCGGCTATTTGGAGGCGCGGGCGCTGGCGGCCCTTTTCCAGGGATGACTTGAGCTCCGAGTAGATGGCGTCCCAGTCGTTGGCCACCCGGACTGGGGCGATGTTGTGTGGGAAGATGCCGTGCTTCAGCAAGCGGCTGCGCTTGGCCTCCGTCCTGAGCCAGTCGGCCCGGTAGAAGTGGTACTCCTGGGAGTCGATCTCCACAGAAACGCCTGCGTCTGCCCACCACACGTCGACCTCGCCGAGGTCAGTGCCGTTGGCGGCTCGCAGGAAGACGTTGTACTGCGGGTGTGGGAGACCCGACTGCTGCACGCGTTCCCTGAACCGGATCTCGGCGACCGAACGCGAGCCTTCCCTGACGTCCGCGAGCGCCGTTCTCAGCCGGCTCATGTCGCGGGTGCCGGCTCGCTCCAGTTCAAGTCCAAGCTGCGCGAGGTTACAGAGTTGCTTCTGGATCGCCTCCGCGACTATGGCACGGACATCGTCGACGGAGGCGAGCACCTGCGCCGCATCGGCGACGGCACGGGCTGGCTCGGCGTACCGCACTGGCCCGATCCGGCGCACCCGGGGCAGTTGCCTGGAGCGGTGCATCCGCACGGAACCGGCGTTCTGCCGCCTTGTCGCCAGGGGCACCAGGATGTCAATGGCGTCAGGGCCAGGGACCCGGAGCCGGTAGGCCCGCAACGCCGCGGGCCCCGTGATGACGCTGCGCGGCCCGCCGTAGAGCAGCGCCGCCATCAGCCGCTGCTCGGTAACCGGCTTTCCTGTCACCGTGAGGTACACCCCGGGGAGCAGCCTTTGCCACTTGCCCTCCGGCTTGCACCAGGATGTGATCGTGCTGCGCGGAATCCCACACGCAAGAGCCTGAATGCGGCTGATCACCTGATGCTGCGCGGCGATGGTGCGCGCTAGGCGATCATGATCGAATACTGCACGCCTTGGCATAATTACAGAGTGTCACCAACATTCGCCCGTGTCAGCAGATTGTCGAATTTCTGCGATGAAATCTTCACGGAGCGTGCCCAAAAGGGCTACTACGGCCACTGGCCGGGCCGCGCGGTGATTTAGCCTTGTGCGCCACAGGACCGTTACGAAATTGCCCTTGTGTGCCACAAGGGCAATAAGAAACCAACCTTGTGTGCCGCAGGGACAGAATAAAACTGGCCCTGCGGCACACAAGGCCAATAGAAGCGAGCGTGCGTGCCACAGGGACAAAACGTTCTGGCCTTGTGGCACGCAAGGCCAATTCGGCGCGGGAAATTAGAATTTCCGCATCGACGAGCGCCCGCCTAGAAGGCCGGCGGTTCCGTGTAGGTGCCCCAGACCTCGCGGAGAGCGTCGCAGATCTCGCCGAGGGTCGCCTCGGCGCGGGCGGCCTCCAGCATGGGACCGACAAGGTTGACGTTATCGGTGCGGGCCGCGGCCTGCAGGGCGGCGAGGGTCTGGTCCACCAGGGCCTGGTCGCGGGCCGCCCGGCGCCCGGCCAGCTCCGCTACCTGGGCGCGCTCGACCTCCGGGCTGATGCGGAGGATCTCGAGTTCGCCGCCGACGGTCTCGGTGTGGCTGGTCATGCCGACAATGCGTTTGTCGTCCTTCTCCAGTTTCTGCTGGTACTCGAACGCGGCGTCGGCGATCTCGCCGGTGAACCAGCCGGTCTCGATGCCGCGCAGGATGCCTCCGCTCATCGTGCCGTCCGGGGACATGGCCTTGATCCGGTTGAAGATCTCCTCGGCCTCCGCCTCCAGCTTGTCGGTGAGCGCCTCCACGTACCAGGACCCGCCGAGGGGGTCGGCCACGTTCGTGACCTCGGTCTCTTCCATGATCACCTGCTGGGTGCGCAGCGCCGTCTCGGCCGCGGCCGTCGAAGGCAGCGCGAGCACCTCGTCGAGGGCGTTCGTGTGCAGCGAGTTGGTGCCGCCCATGACGGCGGCGAGGGCCTCGACAGCGGTGCGGACGACGTTGTTCATCGGCTGCTGCGCGGTGAGCGAGACGCCGGCGGTCTGCGTGTGGAACCGCAGCCACTGCGCCCGGGCCGTCTGCGCGCCGTAGACGTCGCGCAGCCAGCGGGCCCAGATGCGCCGGGCGGCGCGGAACTTCGCGATCTCCTCGAAGAAGTCGATGTGCGCGTCGAAGAAGAACGACAGCCCCGGAGCGAACTGATCCACGTCGAGGCCGCGGGCGATGCCGAGTTCCACGTAGCCGAAGCCGTCGGCCAAGGTGAACGCGAGCTCCTGCGCGGCCGTCGAACCCGCCTCCCTGATGTGGTACCCGGAGACCGAAAGCGGCTTGTAGCGCGGGATGTGCTTCGCGCAGTACTCCATGAGGTCGCCGATCAGGCGCAGGTGCGGCTCGGGGGCGAAGAGCCACTCCTTCTGGGCGATGTACTCCTTGTAGATGTCGGTCTGCAAGGTCCCGTCGAGCCGTGAGATGTCGATGCCCTGGCGCTCGGCGGCGACCAGGTACATGCAGAACACAGGGGCGGCGGGACCGCTGATCGTCATCGACGTGGTCGTCTCGTCGAGCGGGATGCCGCCGAACAGGACGTCCATGTCCGCGGCCGAGTCGATCGCGACGCCGCAGTGGCCGACCTCGCCGCGCGAGCGCGGGTCGTCGGAGTCACGGCCCATCAGCGTGGGCATGTCGAACGCCACGGACAGCCCCGCACCGCCCGCCTGCAGGAGCATCTTGTACCGCTCGTTGGTCTGCACGACGTTGCCGAACCCGGAGAACTGCCTGATGGTCCACGGCTTGCCCCGGTAGCCAGTGGAATACAGGCCACGGGTGAACGGGAACTCCCCCGGCCAGCCGATGCCCTCGGGCGGCTCTGCCCCGTCGGGCGGCCCGTAGACGGGGTCGACCGCGACGCCGGAGAGCGTGGTGAAGTCGGCGTCGCGCTTCTTGGCCTGGTCGTAGGCGCGCTGCCAGCGGGCGCGGCCGCTCTCGTCAGTCATCGCGTGTCCCCCGTCGTCGGCGGGCCCGGAAGCCCGAAAATTACTAGGACGTCCTATCAATATAGTAGGACGTCCTAGTAATTGCTCGCCAGCGGACCCCCCACGTCAGCGGCGCCCCGGGCGGGGCGGGCGACCGCTGGTGAAAACAACCGCAACCGCCGGGGCAGGTGCGTCGTCTTTAGCTGTGGTTCGGGAGAACGAACCACCCGCCGCCGCGAAAGTGTGGATAGCATCGATGTACCCCACAAATGCACTCGCAGCGCCACTGACTGGTGACATCCAGTCCGTCAGCGGTGGTGGCGGAGGGGCGGCTCTGGCGGCGACAGTCTCAATAGGGGCACCACAAGCGGGGCGGCGAGGAGGAAGGCCGGTGGGGACGGACGCGGGCGCGGACACCGGGCCCTATGCCATCGTCACCGAGAGCGCCGACGGCCGGCAGGCACTGAGCGAGCAGTTGTTCGCGGCCCACTACCCGAAGCTCGCGGGCTGGGTCAGGCGGCTTGTGGACGACGACGACACCGCGCACGAGATCGCCTCCGAGGCGTTTGTCCGGCTGTTGTCGAAGTGGACGAGCCCCGACAAGCTGGACAGCCCGCAAAGCTACCTCTACATGATCGCCACCAACCTGGTGCGCGACCACTGGCGCAAGGTGGAGCGAGAACGCCGCGCCTTCACGAAGGCGGTGGCGGGTAGCGACCCCGAACCCTATGCCGACCCGTCGCAGGACGTGGACGTCCGGGAACTCCTCGCCGAACTGCCCGCCAAGCTACGCGAGCCGTTCTTGCTGCACTATTACGCGGGGTTCGGCGTCAAGGAGATCGCGGCGCAGCTCAAGAAGCCAGAGGGCACGATCAAGGCCGACCTCTACCATGCCAGGGCAAAGCTGAAGGAAGCGATCGCGCGGGCCACCCGTACTGGTCCCATGCCCATCCAGCGGACCGCCGACCAGCCGGGCAGGGAAGGCCGCGGCTCTGGAGGGAAATCCAATGCCAGCTGACAACGAGCTTGACCCGCTCGACCGCTGGCTGAAGCAGCAGGTGGCGCCGCTGCCGCCGCCGCCGGGCACCTTCGAGCTGATCACCAAGCGCGCCCGCCGCCGCAGGATCCGCAAGGCCGTGGTCTCGGTAGCGTCCGCCGCCGCCGTCGCCGCCGCGGTAGGCGTGGCGGTGCCGCTCAGCACTTCGCTGCACCTGACCACACCGTCGACCAACGCCGGCCTGGCCGCAGGCAGCACGACACCGTCAAGCGCCACCGCCGGGTCGCAATCAACGCTCGGCTCGGGAGCCGCAACGCCAACCCAGACGGCACCGAGCAGCGCCGCCGCGAGCGGCACAGCCACGCCGGGCAGCACGATACCGTCTGGCACGGCGGGCAGCACTTCAAGCGGCCCCGCGTACCTGCCACCGAACTACGTCCCTACCTCGGTGACCTGGGACTCCCTCACCACTGGCTGGATCATCGGGCAGGCCGGAACGCCCGGTCAGTGCGCAAACAAGAACCCTGACATCTGCACGTCGATCGCGCGCACCGACGACGGCGGCCAGCACTGGCAGGGAGTGCCGGCGCCGAACACCGGCAACGGTGTTACCGGGCTGCGGTTCCTCAATGCGAGCTACGGCTGGGCCTTCGGCCCTGAGCTGTGGGCGACGAACGACGGCGGCCAGCACTGGCACCAAGTGAACACCGGCAGCTTGTCCGTCCCTCAGTTGGAGACAGTCAACGGCCGCGCGTACGCGCTGTTCGCCTCCTGCAGCTCCATTGACGGCAACCAAGACGCCGCCTGCACCAAGTACACGCTGAAGACCGCCACTGCCGGCCGCGACAACTGGACACCGGTGGCCGGCGTCCCCGGTGACCTCACCGGGGGTACCGCAGATTTCACCCAGGCCGCCGGCCAGCAAGATGGTGCGGTCATCGAGATCGCCAGCGCGACGAGCAGCGCCCCGACGGGGACCGGTTACCTGGTCGCGCCGGACGGGACGCTTTACGCGGGCCCCCTCGACGGGACGGCGTGGCACCAGGCAGCGAAGCTGCCCTGCGCTCCGGGAGTAGGGGACAACGGCGGCGGGCAGCCGCATTCTCTGCAGTTGACCCCGGCCGGCGTGACCTCCTCCGGCGCGACGAAGCTGGCGATGGTCTGCACGGCAACGCCGGCGCGCACCACTTCGGTGTACCTGTCGCAGGATGGCGGCTCGACCTGGACCGCGCAGGCAGGCGTCGCGTCCGTGCCAACCACCAGCACTCCCACGTCGCTGACCGCCTTGCCCGACGGCAGCCTCATCCTCGCAGCGGGCCCGGGCGGCGCGGGTTCCGCCGGCGGCATCTACTTGCTCTCCCCGGGCGCGACGCAATGGCAGGCCGCTGCCCTGTCCGACTCGTCGGGGACAAAGTACGGCTTCTCGTATGTAGGCATGACCAGCCCCACGCAAGGGGTAGCGCTCGGCGGTAACCCCAACCTGCACGCGATCTGGATGACCACCGACGGCGGCAAGACCTGGCAGGTCCGCCCAATCCAGAAGTAGCGCCGGCTTACTCGGAGAAGTCGCCCGCCGACACGCGCAGGCCGCGCAGCAGGGTGAACAATGCCTCCCGGTCGGCTTCCGAGTAATCGGACAGGCCGAAATCGGCGGCCATCAGGTCGCGGGTCGCCGCCTGCACCGCGTCGCGGCCAGCCGCGGTGATCTCGGCCAGGCGGCCGCGCCCGTCGGCCGGATTCGGCTTGCGCAGCACCATGCCCGCCGCTTCCAGCCGGTCGATCGTGTTCGTGACCGAGGTGGGGTGCACCATCAAGCGCTCCCCCATCACCCGTAGCGGCAGCGCCCCCTCCCGGCTGAAGGTCAGCAGTACCAGCGCCTCGTACCGGGCGAAGGTGAGTCCGTGGGGGCGGAGGATGGCGTCGAGTTCGGCGAGCAAGAGCTGCTGTGCGCGCATGATCGACGTGACCGCCGCCATCGCCGACGACGGCCCGAACCGCCGCTCCCAGATCCGCGCCGCGCGGTCGATCGGGTCAAAAGGCAGGCCAAGCTCTCTGGACACACCGGCCACATTAGAGCGACACAAGCCGACAAGCGACTCGTAAGCCGAGCACGGGAACCAACCGGCCGTTCTGGCTACTGGGGAAAGATCCCCGCCGCGGCGAGCAGCTCCTCTGCCGCCTCGATCGGGTCGCACGTGCCGTCGGCCACGCGGGCGGCGAGTTCGTCAGGGACGGCAAGCCGCCGGGCCAGCGTCCCGAACGCCAGCGCGGTCACCTCGTCCCGGGCCCGGGCCAGCCGCCGCCGGGCGCGCTCGCCACTGGACTCCAGCCACGCTTCGTGCTTGTCCAGCGCCGCGACCAGGTCATCGACGCCCTCGCCCGTGGTCCCCACGGTGGGCACGATCGGCGGCTTCCACTCGGCGCGCGCCAGCGACACCATGTGCCGCAGGTCACGGAGGGTGGTCTGGGTGTCGGGCCGGTCCGCCTTGTTTACGACGAGGACGTCGGCGACCTCGAGGAGACCCGCCTTAGCGGCCTGGATGGAGTCGCCCATGCCCGGTACGACCAGGACCACGGTGGTGTCGGCCGCCGAGGCGATCTCGACCTCCGCCTGGCCCACGCCGACGGTTTCGACCAGGATGACCTCGTAGCCTGCGGCCGCCAGGACCCTGATGACCCGCGGCGTCGCGGCGGCCAGCCCGCCGAGCTGGCCCCGGCTGCCCATTGACCTGATGTAAACACCGTCGTCGGTGGCGTGCTCCTGCATCCGGACCCGGTCCCCGAGCAGCGCGCCCCCAGTGAACGGCGACGACGGGTCGACAGCGAGCACCGCGACCCGGCTGCCGCGCGCGCGGAACGCGCGCACGAGCGCGCTGGTGACCGTGGATTTTCCCGCTCCCGGGGCGCCGGTGAGGCCGATCACGCGGGTGCTGGTCCCCGCCGGTCCCAGCTCCACCAGGACAGAACGAAGGCGTGCGTCGCCGTTCTCCACCCACGAAATCAGCCGGGCGAGGGCACGCTTATCTCCGGCCTTGACCAGGCCGGAGATATCGTTCGTGGGCAGCGTGGTGGTGTTCAGCGGCTCAGGCCTTCAGCAGCAGCGCCGAGCCCTGGCCGCCGCCACCGCAGAGCGCCGCCACGCCGAGCCCGCCGCCGCGGCGGCGCAGCTCGAAGAGGAGCGTCAGCGCGATCCGCGCGCCGGACGCGCCAAGCGGGTGGCCGACCGCGATCGCGCCGCCGTTCACGTTCACGATGTCGGGGCTGACGCCGAGTTCCCGCATGGACGCGATGCCGACGGCGGCGAACGCCTCGTTGATCTCGATGAGGTCGAGGTCGCCGACGCTGAGGCCGGCCTTGCCAAGGACCTTGTTGATCGCGTTCGCGGGCTGGTAGTGCAGGCTGTTGTCCGGGCCGGCGACCGTGCCGAACGCGCCGACCTCGGCGAGGATCGTGGCGCCGAGTTCCTCGGCCTTCTTGCGGCTGGTCACGATGAGGGCGGCGGCGCCGTCGGAGATCTGCGACGACGAGCCCGCCGTGATCGTGCCCTCCTTGCCGAAGGCCGCGGGGAGCTTCGACAGGCCTTCCGCCGTCGTGTCGCCGCGCACGCCCTCGTCGGACTTGAAGACGATCGTCTCCTTGCGCGACTTGACCTCGACCGGGACGATTTCCTCGTCGAGCACGCCGTCCTTGGCCGCGCGCGCCGCGCGCTGCTGCGAACGGGCGGCGAACTCGTCCTGGTCTTCCCGGCTGATGCCGAGCTTGGCGTTGTGGTGCTCCGTGGACTCGCCCATCGACAGGCCGTCGAACGCGTCGGTCAGGCCGTCGAGCGCCATCGAGTCGAGCATCTCGACCGCGCCGTACTTGTAGCCCTTACGGGAGTTCTTCAGGATGTGCGGGGCGTTGGTCATGCTCTCCATGCCACCCGCGACGATGACGTCGAACTCGCCGAGCCTGATCAGGTCCGCCGCCTGGGCGATCGCGTCGAGGCCGGACAGGCAGACCTTGTTGACCACGGTGGCCGGGGTCGTCATCGGGATGCCCGCCTTGACCGCCGCCTGCCGCGCGGTGATCTGCCCGGCGCCCGCCTGCAGGACGTGGCCCATGATCACGTACTCGACCTGGTCGGGGCTGATGTTCGCGCGGTCGAGCGCGCCCTTGATCGCGAATCCGCCCAGCTCGGCCGCGCTGAAGCCCGCGAGGCTTCCGAGCAAGCGTCCGATCCCGGTCCGCGCTCCGCCGATGATCACTGGGTCACGGTCGCCCATGGCGCGCCTCCTGCTTCGGTTCTACCGCCTTATATGTCACGATACCCAGCATGCTGCTGACTATCGATCATGTGGGTATCGCCTGCCGGAACCTAGACGCCACGATTGAGCGCTACGTGAGCGTGTTCGGGCTGAACCTGGTGAGCCAGGAGACCAACCCCGAGCAGGGCGTCAAGGAGGCGATGCTGGCCACCGACTCCGGTTCGTCGTACGTCCAGCTCCTTGAGCCGCTCGCGCCGGACACTCCGGTCGGCAAGTTCCTGGAGCGGCGCGGCGAGGGGATGCACCACGTCGGGTACGCGGTCGCGGATGTGAGCGCGGCGCTGGCGGAGATCGGCGCGACGGGCGTCCGGCTGATCGACGCGCGGCCCCGGCACGGGTCGATGGGCGCGTCGATCGCGTTCCTGCACCCGGGTGACCTTGGTGGGGTTTTGACCGAGCTTGTGCAACCGCTTCGGTAGCCTGCGGGGAGCTTGTGCGCGCGTGATCGTCTGTGTCTCATGATGCCCCTGAGGTGCATGAAACGTGATAAACCGGGCGGGCGCGAGGGGCACATGTGAGCAATGTGGCCTTTAGACTTAGTTGGCACGATCTGCCGCCCGGTTTCTGGTAGTGCAGAACTTCGAAGCACCAACAGAGCCGGCGGAGGCGGAGTAGATTTCCTCTCATTGGCGAGACCGTTTCCCGCCCACCGGCCCCGCCAGCCGTCCCCCGTCTAGCTTGGATTAGGCCCATATGCAATCGGATATTGACGCTCAGCTGTCTACCTTCTTCGAAGAGACCCCACCGCGCGACTTCGCCAAGGTGATGCGCGGCTACGATCCGCACCAGGTCGACGAGCACATCCGGCAGCTCGCCAATGAGGTGCGCAGGCACCAAGAGGACGCTGTAGGCGCACGGCGTGACCTTCAGGATGCGCAGCGGCAGATCCAGGAGCAGGAGCGGCCGACCTATTCCGGTCTTGGCGCGCGCATTGAGCAGCTGCTCCGGCTGGCCGAGGAGCAGGCCACCGAGCTCGTGCAGGCCGCACGGTCTGAGGCCAACGAGATCAAGGCGGCCGCGAAGGTTGACGGCGCCGAGCTGCGGGCCGCGGCCGAGAATGAGGCCGCGGAGCTGCGCGCCAACGCCAAGCGTGAGTCCGATGACATGCGCGGCGCGGCCGAGCGTGAGGCCGACTCGATCCGCACCACGGCCCGGCGCGAGGCGGACGAGCTGACCAACACGACCGAGCGCGAAGTCGCCAAGGTCCGCGCGACGGCCGACCACGAGGTCGCTGAGAAGCGCGCCTCCACCGAGCGGGACATCGCCAAGCTGCGCACCACGACCGAGCGCGAGGTGGCACAGCTTAAGGCGGCGGCTAAGCGGGAACGGGACGAGATCCTCACCACCTCCAAGCGCCAGGCGGACGAGATGCGGTCCCAGGCGCAGCGCATCCTGGAGGAGAGCGAGGCGCAGCGGGCGCAGGCCGAGGCGGAGTTCGAGATTCAGCTCGCCGCCCGCCGCGAGGAGTCGGAGCGCCAGGAGGCCGAGCGGCTCGCTGCCGCCCAGGCCGCCAC
>Ga0310811_10011637_pt1 | contig 11422 bp, 25 predicted proteins | sample YCmetagenome_FD_207642 | JGI IMG/M metagenome (GOLD analysis project Ga0310811, IMG submission 207642) | Soil microbial communities from experimental microcosm in Duke University, North Carolina, United States - YC | ecosystem: Engineered > Artificial ecosystem > Soil microcosm > Unclassified ... | reverse complement strand
GGTCTTTGTAACGATAGAAGATCCGACTAATCGCATCCAGGGTCGTCTCATCGAAGGGTGTCATCTGTCCCTCACTCGCATTCATCATCATGTCCTTTCGCTCCCGCACTCATACCACATCTGGGGTTGCAGTACCAACATCTCCCCGCAGCGCGCCCTCCGCGATCTGCGCCGCCTGGATCAGCGTCGTCGCGCGGGAGATGGCGGTGAGGGCGGTGCGGAGGCGAGTGCGGTCTGCCTTCAATTTAGCCGTCGCCTGGATTGACCGCTGAATGCTCGCGAGTTCCGCCTCAAGGTTCGCTTCATTCTGAGCCTCAACCCGCGCAAGCTCATCCTTCAGCGTCTTGTTCTCCGTCAGCAGATCCATCGCCTGACCGTCGATCGCGAGGCAGTCCATGGCGGAGGACTGGAGCTTGGTGCGAAGGTCGGCGCACGTGGGGCACGGTCGAAGCTCTGGCGCGACGGCCATGATCTCCTCGTCTGTTTTCCCAGTCATCCCGCGCACGAAACTGAGCTTTTGTAGCCGCAGTTCTTCTGGGCTCATGACGGGCTTTGCCGCGCGCTGCAAGACGAAGACATTCTGGGCAACCTTGTCGATTGACCCAGGCTTTAGGTTCAGGTCTCGATCCAGATCGGCTGCGGTAAGGCTTGGCTTTGATATGCGCATCACACGCCCTCCACGTCGCAGGGAGGCCGGGGTGGCGGCTCCCACCAATCCTCGCCTTCTTCTTCCTCGAACCACGCAACGAGTTCGTCGGCGTCCTCAGGGTTGTCGATGGCGTACTGCTTGGCCTCACGGTAGCAATTTTCGCAGACTTGCTTGGTCTCGTCGTCAATGAGTAGGGATTTGCTCAGGTGCTTCTCGCAGAAATACCCCTCGCAAGCCCATTCGAGTTTGCCGTGCATGTCGCCGCATGCATACGACAGACCCCGATCAATGCGCGCCTTGCAGCCGGGATAGTCGCACTTCGCGCGCGTCCCATACCCGATGTTCCTGCCACGACTGTCCGTCCCGCAGTTTGCCCAGCCCATCATCTCTTCTCCCACAACTTCGCCTCATTCCCGCACGGCCCGCCATCGGCCCGAACGTCGTCTCGATCCGCACCGCCCGCCGCGTCGTGCAGGCAAATCCCGTATGGCCGCAGTCGCTCACGGCGCCAGAACCAGAAGCCGATCGGCCAGGTCTCCGCGTGCCGGCAGGTGGCGCAGGTGTGGGTCATGGTTCGGTTCCCACGTATCGCCAAGCGAATTTGTGCTTGCCGTTCGGAGCAAGACGCTCACGCTCGACCAGATCCGGCCTGACTGCGAATAGGCTGTTGAGTGCGGATTGGATGTAGCTGTCTGCCACATGGAAGCCGCGGCGCTTGCGCAGCCATGCCAGGGCTTCGATATGCGCTGCGGTCATTCGCACTTCTCCCGCCGCCATGGGCCGATCCAGTAGCCGTTCTTGATGGTGCGCGCGAAACCCCATTCCGTATTGCGCCCGCCAACGCTACCCCAAGCATCGCCACTGCCATCGGCTCTCCATCCGCCACCGGCATTCAGGCGCTTGGCAGCGCAGATCATGTTTTCGATCTTGCGCATGACCCGCGTGTCACGATGCCGCCAGATGCGACATCTGAAGCGCTTCTTGGGTGGTAGGGAGTAGCGATACTTTGCCATCACCCACACACCACGCGCAGCGCCGCAAACACGCCCATGCCGAGGATGAGGCCGGACCACGCGCCGAGGACAAACCCATCGGCGAACGACGACGACCGACGTTGCGCAACGAAGCGGCCCGTCTTCTGGTCACGGCGTTGCGTGCGCGCTCGTTCACTGAGTGATTGTGGTGGAGGAGGACGGACCCCGCTTATCACCATGTCGATGTCGTCAATGCCATCCAGTCCGCCGGCTATCCCATCATTGCCTTCCATGGTCTCACTCTCCTTCTCTCGTGCTGCCCGCCTGGGCGCGCTGTGGGTTGGTCACAGTTCGGCGTCCTCTTCGACGTAAAGATGCTCCAATTCATTGAGCACCTGAATCACTCCGGCCCGCACTCCTGCGAGGTCGCTGCACTCTTTGAGGTCGTCAGCAGCCATGGCAGCGTGGAACAAGAGAATCTCGACGGCTACCGCGAGGCTGGTGACGGCGGAATGCAATCCGGTCACATGCCGCTTAGCGTCCCACTCAGGCGCACTCTCCACGCCGGTCAGGTTCAAGGTCATTGAAGCGCTCCCGCGGCCAGAATCCCGGCGAAGATCAGCCAACCCCAACCATCACGCCTCTTGAGCGCCAGAACCGTCGCTCCAGCGAATGCAACCGACGCAACAGCGGCGGCGCAAATGTCTCGGCTCATACCCCAAACCTCCGCGCCACCGCCTGCAGTTCGCGCTCAATAGACCGCCACCAGTTTGCCTCGGAGGCGCGATCCGATTTGCCGGCCATTGATTCGGCGATTGCCACCATGGCGCTGGCGAGCGTTGCGATGGCGCGGTGGGTGTCGTCGGTGGTGGGCTGGGTCATGGCGCAGTCACCTGCGCAGGCGGCATCGGGACCGATGCCTGCACAGTGGCATCGTCCTCCGCAAAGCTTGGCTGCGGTTGCGGCCCAGCCTTTAGCGCTCTCCTATCATCGTAGACCTCGCCGTCGAAGAAATCGGCCCAGCCGAGATAGGCATTTTGGGCGCATGAGCGCGGAAGCGTCTTTGCCCAGTCTCTTAGCGCGCCATCCCGCTCCGCAAAATCATCCAACTCACCAGGAGTGCAGTGAAACATCGCATTCTCGGCTGATGTCCCGTTGCACTCTTGGTCATTGGGGACATTCGTGCTCCACGGCAACTGGTCCAAAGTCTTGCGCTGCCAGTCCACTGCTCCACAGTTGAGCGGCGCGATGGCCGCAACCGCTTTGACTACGGGATGCGCCACGGTAGCAATTGGACCGCTGGCGGAATACCCAAGCGCCATGGAGAAGCCAGCTACTACGGCGCAGAAAAGTGCATATTTCGGCTTCACGATTTCCATTCCTCCATCTTCATCCCCAGCACCTCCATCGCCTCGTCCTCCCGGTCGTCCTCGATCAGCTCGACGACGCGCTCCTGGTCCGCGCGCGGGAGCAGGCGCCAGCGCAACACAACGCGGCGCGCGAAATAGTCGTTGACATCAGATGATGCACGGTGCATTGTGTGTCTATCGGGACGGGACGGCCGGACCGAAGCGGGAGACAGGCAGTGAGCCAAGTGTGCATCACCCCTAGCGAAACATCCTCTCGGTCCATCGCCACTCAGGCATCCCTGCTGCGTATCTCCGAAGATGCGGTCATCGATATGGTGCAGAGCCAGACCACCCGGAATGACGCGGGCAAAATCAACTGGACGATCGAAATAGACGAACACGCTGAGAACAGCGCCTTTGCCTGCTACAGGAAGGATGCCGGCGTGTGGGAAGTCCGCGTATTCCAGGGCAGCAAAATGCAGCCCGTTCAGACCAGCGCCACCGCTCGGGAGGCGATCAGCATCGCTCTCGAAATGCTCTCCAAAATCACCGCCTGATCGGGAATCACAGAAATGACGACTGTCATCCTCACACCGACCGAAACCGAAAGCCCGGGCCCCCACCTCTGGATGCAGCGCGGCACGATCGACAGCGGGCTGATCGAATACGTCTGGGGAAGCCACAACCGGGATGGCAGCAACAGCGGGATCGCCATCTACCCGGAAGCGGGATGCTCCACCGAGCGCCTCGTCGAGGTCTGGGCCGAGCTTTGGGAGCGCTACGGCGACCGCCCGTATTTCATGTTTGACCAGACCCACAACAAGCTGGTCATGCCTGGAGATCTGGCGCGCATGAAGGCTCAGGTTCTGCAGGGCTGGCGTTGCGAAGTCCCGTGCCGCGCAGATGCGGTGCCGCCGGGGCTGGAATCCTAGCATGCCTCCGCACATTGCCCGCATCCGAGCACTCGGCCTAACGGCTGAGCGTTTCGGCGCCCTGACAGGCACCCACCCGGTCACCGTGCGCAACTGGGGACGCACGCGCTCAGGACGTGGCGTGCAGGACGTTCCTGCGTGGGTCTGGCGGCTGTTGGACGCTTGGGAGGCACATCCGGACCTGATCGACCGAGACGCCGCGTAGGGCGTCCTCTGCCAGCGCGGGAGGAGCGGATCGCGGTCATTGACTGCCCGGAATTTCCGGGGCGTCGCGCCCTGGTGGACGGGCGTGGGTGACTGCGCGGGGGTCATGGGCGCACGCCTTTCAGCGCGTAGAACCGGTTGAGGAATTCCACTTCAGCCTCACCCGGCGACAGGCATCGGATCTTCGCCCCGACACGCGGCGGCAAATCGCCCCAATCCCTCTGGCAACTCGCCATGATCGCGTCTTGCTCATCCCCGGTCATGGCGATGTCGACCAGCTTCACCTCGGCTGGCTCTTCGTGGGGCAGCCCGAAGCGGTCGCACACCGCCGCCATCAGCTTGGCCTCCAGCGGCTTCCAGTCGGGCAGGAAGCGCTTCAGGGGGCGAGGGATGTCAGCCGAGTATGCTTCCGCCGCATCATGCAGCAGACCCCACAGGGCGAATTCCTGCGGCACATGTCGGCTGACCAGAACGGAATGCTCGGCGACCGAGTAGAACTGCTCGCAGTGACCGCCGTAGCGGCATGTCATCGCCAGGGCGTGGGCGATGTCTTGGATGCAGATTTCGCCAGGTCGAGGATCGAGCGGCCAGAAGCATCGGCCGGTGTAGGTCTGCATCCAATCGCCAATGCGGTTCGCATCGACATTCGGGAGCTTTGTCATGGTCTCGCTCATCGCCACTCGCCCTGAAAGGGAATTTCGTCCGACAGGTCACCATAGCCACCCGTCCCGCGCCCCTGCGGCACAGAGCCACCACCCGACACACCCCGTCCGGCCGCCTGGGAGGGCGTGGGGGCGGTTTCGGCGTCGCGCGGGGAGAGGAGGACCAGTTCTGCCCCGATGCGGCCTAGAAGCACCTCTGTGGAGTATCTGTCCGACCCGTCCTGCGCCTGGTACTTGCGAGTCTGCAGTTTGCCTTCGAGATAGACCTTCGATCCCTTGCGCAGGAACCGCTCAGCCACGTCGGCGAGCCGGTCGTTCATGATCGTGACGCGGTGCCACTCTGTGACCTCGCGACGCTCACCACTGGCTTTGTCATTCCAGCTCTCCGAGGTAGCGAGCGTCAGGTTAACGATCTTCTGGCCAGACTGCGTGTTTCGGACTTCAGGGTCTTTCCCGATGTTTCCGATCAGGATCACCTTGTTCACCGAACCCGCCATCAGACGGCACCGCGCGCACGCACGACGATCAGCGAGGCGAGCGCAACCACATCCGCTGCGGTATGCGCTGGCAGGCGCTCACTCAGCCATAGGTGCGCCATCTCGGCCGTATCGCATACTTCCATGATGGCTGAGTGCCACTGAGGCTGAATCCTGGACAGGACTTCAAGGCGCTCTTCGAAGGGGTTCATTGATGGCCTGCTTTCATTCTGAATTTTCCTTTGAACACTCGCGTGTGGGGCACGCCCGCGGAATGCCACCGGGGCATCGGGACATCCCGAAAATGTCCCGGGCTGTCCAAACGGGACAAAATCCCCTCTAAAGAGGGGGATTTTTTTGTCCCGCTTTCCAGCAATGCCCAAGAACCAAAAATGTCCCGATGTCCCGCTAACGGGACATAAAAAATGTCCCGATTTGAGTGGACATTAAGAGTGGACAATCTGGGTTGACTTGAGCGGACGTTGGTGGACAGATTAAGGAGACAAACAAGGTGGACATATAGCCGATGAAATTTGACAAGAATGTCCCGGTGCCAACCCCCAGAGGAGGCGGGCACGGGAGGTGGAACTTCTCCGCGATGAAAATCGGAGACAGTTTCGCTGTGCCTCACGAGGACAAGTCCGTCATTGAGGCGGCGAAGAAATGGCGAGCGCGGCACCCCGGATGGGGGTACGCCACACGCACTTCCATGGAAGGCATTCGCGTCTGGAGGGTTAGCTGACATTGCCAGGATCCCTACCAGGAAGCCAAACGCGGCCCCTGTCGAATGCCACGAAGTGACCATTGAGTAGTTCCGAGGAAACCCTCTGGAACGCCTTCTTCTTCGCCTCCGCTTCTGCGCCAGGCATGGCGCGTTCATAGAAACGCTCACGCCACCATTTGTCGGGCACGGAGAGGACGCCGCCGGGTGTGGAAGCGTGTTGCTGGCCCGATGATGAGATGAGATCGCAGAGCACCTCAAACGCCCGTTTGGCGTGCCCTTTAGGTTGACGACGGTGAACAGAGGCGCCGCCCGGCGCTTGGCCGTCGTCATGCTCAACCACGCAGGAGGTAACTGGCTTCCCACGCTTATTCTCTCCAAGCTCAATCACCTTCAGTGTGAAGGTGAACTCGCCGGAGCATTCCAGATCCCTCTGCTTAGTGACGCGCGCCATGCGCTGCTGCCCCTCGGCAGAGATCTCTATTTCGGTGTCTGTCGCGGCCCGGAGTGAAGAGTGGCCGCGCGCCCCCTTAGCCTGGTCCTTGCCGCTGTGATGAATCCATAGGAGGTGCGCCCCGGTGTGCTCTCGGATCTGATCTCCGGTAGCCACCAGTCGCGTCATATCCTCGGGGGCGTTTTCGTTTCCGCCAGCCATCGCGCGGGACAACGTGTCAACCACGATCAGGCGCAGCGGGATTTCTTTGAACTGCTCTTTGATCTTCTTGACGGTCTCGATGACCGGCTTGGCATCCTGCTCGGGGTCCAGAAGGTTGATGCCGACCGTCACAAAGGCGAACGGCACCTCCTGCGTATCGAGCCCATGGACCTCTCGGAACGCGGCGATGCGGTTGACGATGCCGAAGCCGCCTTCGAGCGCGAGATAGAGGACGGCGCCCTGCTCGACTTCCTTGTCGCGCCAGCCCATGCCGGCGGCCACGCGGATCGCGAGATCAGAGACGAAGAAGGTCTTTCCGCTGTTGCTCTCGCCATAGACGACCGACATGGATCCATCGGTCAAAACGCCTTCGACGAAATCGCTCGCATCAAGCTTGGGCTGAACTTCCGAGAGAAGCGTATAGGGGAGGGACTTGTCGGATCCGATCTCGGAAGAGATGACGGGCTTCTTCGCTGCCGGGGGCGCTTCATACACCTCGTCATATGGCGCGGGAGTTTGCATTTCACTGGGGTCTTCGCCAGGAGTGCCACGCGCAGCCCGCGCCATATAGAACAACGTTCCCGCGCCTATGTGCGTCGGCGGGCTCTGAAAGTAATGGTCCCAGCGATCCTGAGTTGCCGCTGCATCGTAGGACGGGTGCTGCTCAGACCATGCATGCCAGGCGAGAAGCCCAGAGGAGGAGCCCCCGGTTGCCGCCCATATCGCCATCCCGATGCGGTTCCAAGACTCCCAATCGGTCGGGCCGTCATTCGGGATAGCGTGCAACGCGGTGATAACCTGAAGGCTATCGGCGCGGAGGCCCTTCCCGGAAGTTGCGGTCGGCGTTTCTGACCTCTTCCCAGGAGCCTTGGCGCCAAGCGTGACGGCGCAAGCCTCAAGAAACTCCCTAACCTGGGCCTCGGTCAAAGCGGGGAGCCCCTGCAGCGTGGCCTCGTGGGGGGCTTCCGGCATCCACCGAAGGGGGGAGCCGCTGCTATGGACCCCGTAGGCAACGAATTGCTGCCCGTGCCCCAGGACTTCTACCTTGCCGAGTTCGCTGGCGACGTGCGCCTTGGGGGGCGCTCCACTCGCGGCGCGATAGACCATCAGGATACGGGGGCTGTTGTCCCGGTACCGGATTATCGTCTCGCCGAACATCGTCATCGCCTTGTTCTGGATAGCGCGGCAGAGGGTAGGGTTGTCTACATCGATGTCGATGGCGCGCAGGCCGTCGCAGAGAACGCCAGTGTTGAGCTGGCGCGGGTCGGGCTTGGCCTCCGCCGCGGCGGGCGGATCGCGCCTGGCAAGCATCTGCCACCCATTGTCAAGCGGAGCCTTCCCGGGGGACTGGTGGCGCGCGTCATGGTTGCACACCGCGACCGGCCTGAAGCCGGCGTCCCATAGGCGCGCACGAGTTGATGCGACGCCCTCAATCGACATATCGGCCATCGCGTATCATGATCCTGGGCACCACTCGTCATCCTGCCCGCGCTTCGATGCGTGGAGACGCTCATGACAGGGCTTGCAGACAGCCCGGAGCATCCATGCCGGCGGGAGAATTCCAAAGTGATAGGTTAGGTGGTGGGCATGTTCTGCCGGAGCAGACAGGCACGCCTCGCAGACGAAGCGGGCGCGCTGGAGAACCTTCTGCCGGAGCGCGCGCCATTCGGGGGAACTGCGAAGCTGGGCCGCGTAGTCAACCGACCTTTGCTTGCGATTGAACGCGAGCTGGGCCAGTTGCGCCTCTAGGAGGTCACGGCGCTCGTCGTGATACGAGCCTTGGTAATTTATGCCGAGTTCCTCATCGAACTGCGCATAGTCCATAAACTCGTAGTGATCGGCGCGCTTCATGGAGCCGCTGATGCTGCGCCCGCAGGTATTGCACTGGAGCTGGGCCGAGACGATTCCAGCGGAGTTGGTGCGCCGCGTAAGCACAGCCTCGGTCTGCCTGCAGTTTACGCATCCACGGCGCAGGCATTCTTCGACGCGCTCCTTTGCGTCCTTCGACATGCGCGGGAGGCCGCCACGCAACGACATCTGGGGAGCGGTTGACACCATCACTTCGGCTCCCAGTTCTTCCAGAAATCCGCATTCTTCTGCGTGGCCAGTTCATGCCGACGCAACTGCGCCCGGGTCGGCTTGGCGCGCTCCTCGACCATGCGCGGCTTGCTCTCGCGACGCTTTGCCCAGCCCTCGGCGATCTTGCCCTCGAATGGTGCGAGCGCGCGGTCTATCTTGTCGAGTTCCTCTTCGGTGAAGCCGGTCATCGGCGCGGCCTCTTGGCTTTGCGGGAGCGGATCTCTGCCAACTTCTCAGATCGCGCCTGAGCTGTAGCGAGAACGGGGACGCCGCATTTACGCAGGGCCTGCTCTACGTCTTCAAGAGAATAGACAACGAAGCAACGGGCCCCTGCCATGCTCGCGTTCTCCGCGAAGATATCCTGGCCCAAGGTGGTGTCGTTGTTGCCGATTTTGATCTCAAGGGTGATGAGCTGTCCGTCGTAAAGGATAAAGTGGTCATGAATCCCGGCATATGCGCCGCGCTCCTTCAGGCGCACGCGCTGGAGCATGGTCGCCTTTCGCGCGTGATCAACGGCCCAGATGCAGCACGGCTGCGGGACCGCGAGCTTGAGATAGCGGTGTATCGTCTTCTGCAAGTCGTGCTCGGGGTGGTTCATGGTCAGACTACATCCCGAGCGCCCTGCGGTACACATCAAGCAGCGTCTCGGCCTCTTCCACGTCAGCTGGGTCTTGCGCGCGTATACGGATGAGTTGTCGGAGGACCTTCTTGTCAAACCCCGCCGATCCAGCCTCTGCCATCAAGTCTTTCTGGTCCGAGCGCAGGGCCTTAACTTCCTCCTCAAGTCTCTCGTAACGCTCTACGATGCTGCGCAACCTATCCGCGGCGATGTTGCCCTGGGATGCGGCGTCACCAGAATTATGCCCAAGCTCGCTCATGCTGCGTTCCTTCTTGCGGCCGCAATGGGCCGGTAAATTGTCACGGCCATGTAGCCGACTGCATTGACTAGGCTCTCTGCTGGTTCGGAATGACCGTTTATCACCAGCGAAACAGTCGCCTTATTGATTCCCGTCTTCCGGCTGAATGCACGGACTCCACCTGCAGCACGCACCGCATCACGGATCGCGGCCAGAACCTCCACCTTCCCCACGCCCTCGCCGCGCGCGGAGGAGGTCATGCTGGCACCGAGAACATGTCGGGGGTGCTTTCTGACGCATGCTTTCGTGAAAATAGATCTGCCTGACGCTGAGCCCGCTCAATGCGCCTGCATGAGACGTCAAACCACGTCGGATCCATCTCAATGCCGACATAGGCACGGCCTGATGAGATCGCTGCCGCACCAACCGTCCCAGATCCCATGAACCAATCACCGATGATGCAGTCGGGCTTGCTGCTAATTTCAATTAGCCATCTCATTAGGTCTTCTGGCTTTTCTGCGGGGTGTCCATTTGGCTTCTGGGCCGACCACTGGGAAGCTTTAATATCAGGCAACCCTCGATCGGGGATGGCAAAGTCTGGCTGCACAAGAAGCGCCGCTAGCTCGTAGCTTGGACGGAGTCCTCGCTGGCCGCCTGGGCCAATCCACTTTTTATCCCACACCAGTAGGCTTTCGATTGGCCAAGCGCATTCACATGACGCCTTCTGATATGTTGCGAGAGAGCGCCAGTTTAGAAATGTCCAAAGAGCGCCAGATTGGCTCAGGCGAGTTCTGGTTGAATTCATCCATGAGTTGAACCATAGGCTAGCATTGCAGATATCGGCCCACGGTGAGAGCTTTCCCATTCCGTCCGACTTGCTGTTTACCATGTAAGGAGGGTCAACTATGACGAGATCTACACTCGCGGCGGGGAGGGTGGGAACGACATCTAAGCAATCCCCCAAATACAGCGTCGCATCCCCGATGACTTCCTTGCGCATCAGCGGAGGCTCCTTGTGGCTTCGGGGCAGAACTTGGAGGCGTGGGGCAGCGACCGATACTCAACCGGCCGCCCGGCATGCTCTGCGGCCTTCACGCCCAGCTTCATGCCGACGCTGATGCCGCGATCGACGTAGACCACCGTCGCATCCGCTTTCATGCCCCAGGCGAGGCCAGCGTTGATTCCGCGGGCACGTTGCAGGTCGATCGTGTCGTCAAGCACCTGCGTGTAGAGCAGGTGACTTGCGAATGGCGCCTCACCTCGCGCCAAGCAGTCGCGCATGCACTCGCGGGCATAGGCCACGTTCGCATCTACATCGCCCGCGTAGGGGCTTTCGATCAGAACCAGTCTCACCCCGCATCCCCCGAAAAAGCCGCGACCGAGCCCTGAGGCCCGGCCGCGCAGTTTGCCCCTGGGGTCGCATAGCGGTGTCCCTGGGGATCGCCCGCCGGGAGAGCGGGGATCTTGGTTGACGAAGACGGCGGCCTACCTGCCGACCTGCGGTAATAGACGCCGAGCTTCTTCATCCGATCGATGACGTAGTGAGGATTGCGTATCCCGCAGAGGGCGCCCACCTGGGCAAGGGTGGCCCCGGATAGGTAGGCTTTGATTGCCGGAGCATACCTCTCAGTCTGCGCCCTCTCGCGGGCGAGATCGTGAGCCGCTTTAGCCTCGCTCTTCCTCTGCGCATTGCCCATGATGCGATTGGAGATCGTGCTCTGATTGGTTTCTGGGCTAATTTTGTTGAGGATCTGACGCACGCGCTCTCGCGTCATTCCATACTGGTCACCAATGGCCTGAAGCGTCTTTCCGCTCTTGCGAAGCGCAATGATCTCAGCGTCTCTCAGATCAACGGTCGGCGGCA
>Ga0310811_10011636_pt1 | contig 11422 bp, 8 predicted proteins | sample YCmetagenome_FD_207642 | JGI IMG/M metagenome (GOLD analysis project Ga0310811, IMG submission 207642) | Soil microbial communities from experimental microcosm in Duke University, North Carolina, United States - YC | ecosystem: Engineered > Artificial ecosystem > Soil microcosm > Unclassified ... | reverse complement strand
TCCGTGAGCGACTGACGGGCGCCGTCCCGGATCCTGACGGTGAGAATGCCGTCGGGGCCGAGATCGACGAGCGCCGTGGGGGTCTCCCGCACGGCTATTTGCCGAACGGCGTGTGAACGGCGAGGCCGAGGTCGAAGGTGAAGTAGTTGACGGCTTGACCGGTTGCCGTCGAAGTCACGGTCACGCCCGGAATCTTGGCCTTGAGGTTTTGCCCGATGTAACGCGCTTGCGGCGTCAGACTGAGAATGCCGAGGAACCCGATGTCCGCGCCGACGCCGACTTCATAGCCCGGGGCGTGGTCGGTTGTGAGAACGTTGGACGACTGACCGCCGTAGCCGCCATTGAGATCGTTGAAGGTCACGCCTCCCTTGATGAACGGGCGCAGCAGCGAGACGCTCGGTGTGGTGAGCTTCACACCGGCGGTCACGCCTTGCAGCGTGTACTTGCCGTCGGTCTGACAGGTGGCCGTCTGGCAATCGAAGTTGATGTGATCGAACCCGGCATAGATGCCGAGGAAGCCCATTGAGATCGCGGCGTCGAGCCCATAGCCGAACCCGGACTTCGCGCCGGAGATCAGGGCAGTGTTCGCCGCGGCCTGCGTTGTCGTCTCGGAAAAGGAGCCCGTCGGGAAGGTGCCGGATCCGCGCAGACCGATGGAGATGGATTGGGCCGCGAGCGCGGACGCAATGCTCGAAAACCCGACAGCGAGGGCGATGATCCTGCGGGTCGCATGCATGGTGGGGTACCGGGAAGGGGTTGAGCCGTGTGGGGACTTCAGTATGTGAGTCTCAGGCTGCCCGGACAACACAATTTCTCTCGAACTGCTCACCACGGACCGGCACGGTCACAGGCGGACGGTCACGGAAACGGCGGCACTTCTTCTTTTGACAAAACTGCGATGGAATGCATTCCAATTGAGTCCAACGTGGTTTCTTCAAAGATCAGTTTTGCTTGTCCGTGCCCGTCCGTTTGTGACCGCGCCTGTCCGCGAGCAACTTGTCTTTAGCGAGTCCACGAACCGCCGAGTGCCTTGTAGAGCTGAACGGCCGCGGTGAGCTCGCCCAACTGCGCCTGGCTAAGCGCAAGCTCGGCACTGAACAGGCTGCGCTGCGCGTCGAGGAGATCGAGGTACGTCGACAGCCCAGCCTCATACCGCGATTGGGCGAGGTCGAGCGCTTGGCGGAGCGAGGTAACCTGCGTCGACTGCGCGACGGCCTGGTCGCGAGCGGTACGGACGCCAGCGAGCGCGTCGTTCGCTTCGCGCAGCGCGTTGAGGGCAGTCGCCTCGTAGCTCGCCTTCGCCTGCTCGGCGCGAGCGCGTGCGGTGGCCGAGAGGTTCGACAGGCGGCCGTTGTCGAAGAGCGGGAAGGAGACGCCGGCGAAGATCTGATAGACCCGTGTTTGATCACCGAATACGTTGGTCGGCACGCCGGCTTGGCTGCCGAACGAGCCAACGATGCTGATCGTCGGAAGCCGGGCGGCGTCGGCGACGCCGATGCGCGCCGTAGCGGCGGCGTACGCCCGATCTGCCTGTTGGAGGTCTGGCCGGCGCGCGACCATTGCCGCCGGAATCGAGTCGGGGATCGCAAGAGCGCGAACCGCGTCGACGAGAGTGCTGCCGCGATGAATGGGCGTCGGGGTTTCTCCGATGAGCACATCGATGTTGTGCTCCGTCACCGCGCGAGCGCGTTCCGTTTGCGCAAGCGTGACTGCCGGCGCCGCGACCTGCGCCTCGAACTGGCGAACGTCGAGCTCGGACGTGAGACCCTGCGCGTAGCGAGCGCGCGCGACGTCGAGCGTCAGCTTTCGCGAGCTCAGCGTTCGCTCGGCGATGTCGCGCTCCTGGTCGAGCTCGAGCAGCTGGAGGTAGCTGCTCGCGACGTCGCCGACGAGCGACAACACCGTCGCTCGCGCCGCGGCTTCCTGTGAGTCCAGGTCAGCGTTGGCGGCTTGGACGCCGCGGCGAATGCGTCCCCAGAAGTCGAGCTCCCACGCGAGATCGGCGGTGAGCCGCGCCGCGCGATACGACGTTGGCGGAAACGCGCCCAGGGCGACCTGGTTCGAGCTCTCGGACGTGTTGAGCGTGAGCGACGGCGCGAGCGGAGCTTTCGACACGCCGACAGCCGCGCGGAACTCGCTGATCCGCGCCTGCGCGAGATGCAGATTGCGGTTCTGTCGCACCGCACGGTCGACCAAATGAACGAGCGACGTGTCGCGGAGAATCTCGAGCCAGGCCATGGACTCGAGGGAGTCGCGCGAGCTGGCTCGGTACACGGCGGGGCGGGGGACACCGTATTCCGGGTCCTGTTGCCGCGCCGTCGCCAGCGAATCGAAAAACCGCTGTGAGGAATCGCTCATGCGAGCGGCGCCCACGCGCTGCTGCGGCGTCACCACGACGTCGGGAGTGTACTGTGGGCCGACCGTGCACGCTGTTACAAGCACGATGGCCGCGACTGCGACGCGATTCATACGCATCAGGCTCGCTCCGTCGCCCGGCGTCCTTCGGCGAGCCCGCGAATGATTCGGAAGAAGAGCGGGATGAAGAAGATTCCGATGAGCGTTGCGAAGAGCATTCCAGAAAACACACCCGTGCCGATCGAGTGACGGCTCATCGCGCCGGCGCCGGTCGCGAGCATGAGTGGCAGCACGCCGAGGATGAAGGCGAATGATGTCATGAGAATCGGGCGGAGTCGCTCGCGCGCTGCTTCGACCGCAGCCTCGCGAATTCCCATGCCGTGCGCGCGCAGCTCGTTCGCGAACTCCACGATGAGGATCGCGTTCTTTGCCGCGAGTCCGACGACGGCGATCAGTCCGACCTGGAAGTAGATGTCGTTCGGCTGGTGACGAATCCAGATGCCGAGCAGCGCGCCCAACACGCCGAACGGAACGCCGAAGAGCACCGCGAACGGCACCGACCAACTTTCGTACTGCGCCGCGAGCACCAGGAACACGAGGATCAAGCCGAGCACGAATACGAGCGCCGCGTCACCGCTCGACGCGCGTTCCTGATACGATTGACCGGAGTAGGACACGCCAATGCCGGCCGAGGCGAACTGTGTGTTCACCAGATCGTCCACTTCCTGGAGCAGCTCACCTGAGCTGTGGCCTGGCTTCGGCGCGCCGGTGAATTGCGCCGAGGTGAATCCGTTGAACCGCGGCACCACGGTTGGCGCGGCGCGGAAGCTCGTTGTCGTGAGCGCGGAAACCGGGATCATCGTGTTGTTCGAGCCGCGCACGTACAGCTTGCCGATGTCACTCGGCTCCTGGCGGAACTGCGTCTCGGCTTGTGCCTGCACGCGATACGTCTTGCCCGCGAGATTGAAGTCGTTGATGTAGAGCGTGGACAGGAACGCCTGCAGCGTGTTGAACAAGTCGCTCAGGTTCACGCCGCGCGCCTTCGCCGCCGTTCGGTCGACCGTGACGTAGACCTGCGGCACGCTCGCGCGGAACACCGTGTTGATCGCACCGGCCGCGGGCAGCTTGTTCACCGCAACGCGGAACTCCTCGACGTGCCGCGCGAACTCGCGGATGTCCTGGCCGTTGCGGTTCTGCAGATTGATCTCGACGCCGGCAGTGGTGCCGAGTCCTGGAACTTCAGGCAAGTTGAAGCCGAAAGCTGTCGCGTCGGAAAGGCTGAAGAGTTTTCGATTGACGCGCGCGGCGATCGAATCGAGCGCGTCGTGTGGACCGCGCTCGTCCCAGGGCTTGAGGTTGAGGAAGATCGTCGCGCCGTTCGTCGTGTTCGCGCCGCCGTTCAGGAAGTTGAGTCCCGCGAGCGCCACGATGTTCACCACCGCAGGCTCGGAGCGGAGGATCTGTTCGACCTTCGCGACGGTCGCGACGGTACGTTGGAGCGACGCGGCGTCGGGCAGCTGCACCGAGAGCGCCATGTAGCCCTTGTCTTCTGTCGGAATGAACGCGGTCGGCAGCTTGCGCCACAGCAATCCGGCGATCGCGACGAAGACGAGAAACACCGCGATCCAGATCGGCGGTCGTCGGATGACGGCATTCACCGCTCCGGTGTACCGGCGCGTCGCTCGCGCGAACACGCGGTTGAACCAGCCGAAGAATCCGGTGGTGTGCGCTTCGTTGGACTCTGTGAGCAAAAGCGCGCAGAGTGCCGGCGTCAGCGTGAGCGCGACGATACCGGAGAGCACCACCGCGATGATGATCGTGAGCGCGAACTGCTTGAACAGCTCGCCCGTCACGCCACCGATGAACGCGACCGGCACGAACACGGAACAGAGCACGAGCACGATCGCGACGAGCGCGCTGCCCACCTGTCGAATCGCCTTGTCGGCGGCGAGGCGCGGCGAAAGGCCTTCGGCCGCCATGATGCGCTCGACGTTCTCGATGACGACAATGGCGTCGTCGACGACGATGCCGATCGCGAGCACGAGACCGAACAGCGTCAGCACGTTGATCGACATGCCGAGCGCCAGGAAGCCCAAGAAGGTGCCGATGACGCTGACCGGTACTGCGAGCATCGGGATGATGGTCGCGCGCCAGCTCTGCAGAAACAGGAACACGACGAGCGTCACGAGGATCATGGCTTCGACGAGCGTGATCACGACTTCGTGAATCGACGCGCTGACGAACGGCGTGGTGTCGAACGGCATCGACCAGCGAATGCCGGCCGGGAATCCGGTCTGCATCTCCGACAAGCGCTTCGTCACCGCTTCCTTCACGGCGAGCGCGTTCGCGCCCGGCCGAGTGTAGAGCAGAACGAACGCGGTCGGGACGCCGTTCAAGCGTCCCTCCAGGTCGTAGCTCCGCGCGCCGAGCTCGGTGTGCCCGATGTCCTTCAACCGGATGATCGAACCGTCGGGTCGCGCGCGAATGACGATGTCATCGAACTCCTGCGGCGTTTGCAGCCGACCGATGGTCGTGATCGGGAGCGTGAGCTGCGTGCCCGGCGGCGACGGCTCGGCGCCAAGGCGGCCGGCGGGATTGGTTGCGTTCTGCTCGCGCACCGCGGCGGCGACGTCGTTCACCGTCAGGCCGAGCTGCGCCATCCTGTCCGGGTCGAGCTGAAGCAGCATCGAGAAGTCGCGCGCGGGGAAGGGCGTTGCGTCGCCCACGCCCGGCACGCGCTTGATCTCGTCGACTACATACAGCTTGAGGTAGTTGGCGAGATAGGTTGCGTCGTATCGTGGATCGCTCGACTGCAACGCGACCACGCCGAGGATGTCGGTGTTTGCCTTGAGGATCGTGATGCCGTTCGTGCGCACGGCGTCTGGCAGCTGTGGCTCGGCGAGCTTCACGGCGTTCTGCACGTCGACGGCGGCGAGATCCTGATTGCGCGCGACGTCAAAGGTCACGGCGATCGCCGCCGTGCCGTCCGCGGACGACGTCGACGAGAAGTAGAGCATGCCCTGCAGACTGGCGAGCTGCTCTTCTATCGGAGCGGCCACCGCTTGAGCCGCGTCTTCCGACGTCGCGCCTGGGAAGTTCGCGTTGATGCGAACTGCCGGTGGCGTGATCTGCGGATAGCGCGCGATCGGCAGCAGCCGGATGGCGAACAAGCCGAGCAGCGTGATGACGATCGAGATCACGGCGCCGAAGATCGGGCGCCGGATGAAGAAGTAGCGGGGCTCTGGTTCCTTCGGTTCGGGAAGACGGGACTGCAGATCCTCCGCGGAGCCTGCCCTCGAGGGAGCGCCAGCGACCGAAGGGCTCGGGATGACATCGGTTTCGATCATCGCGCCTTTCCTGCGGCGGAGACCGTGGCGCTGTCGACGAACGGAACCGGCTTGACGACACGCCCCGGCGCGATCTTCTGCGTGCCTTCGACCACGACGCGGTCACCTGCGGCGAGCCCTTGGTCGATGATCCAGAGCTGTCCACTCCATGAGCCGGTCTTCACGTCGCGTGCGGTGACTGTATCACCCGCGCCGACGACATACACGAACTGGCGACCCATGCCCTGCATCACGGCCCGCTGTGGAACGGCCAGCGCGGAGGATCGCGTGAAGCCTTCGAGGCGCACGCGAACGAACTGGCCAGGCAACAAACGCCGATCGCTGTTCGTGAACGTCGCGCGAAACTCCTCGGTGCCGCTCGCGGAGTCGATCGACGGCGCGACGTAGTTGAGCTTCCCCGCACGCGCGAGCAGCGAGCCATCCGGCATGAGGACGCGCACCGCCAGATTGCTTCCCGGACGAATCAACGCGCCCGCTTTCGGATCGCGCTCCCAGGTCGCAAGCTGTTGCGACGACGGGTGGAACGTCACGTACACCGGGTCGAGCTCGTCGATCGTGGTCAAGAGATCAGCCGATCCGGTGACGCGCGCCCCAAGTTCCAACCGCGCACGTCCGACCTGCCCGCTGATCTCCGCGCGGATCACACAATCGTCGAGATCTTTCTTCGCCGCGTCCACCGCCGCCTGCGACGACTCGAGCTCCGAGCGCGCGTTGTCGACGTCCTGTTGCGCGACCGCGTGCTTCGGGACGAGCGGCTCGAGTCGAGCGACGGTTCGCTTCGCATTGTTGAGCCGAGCGAGCGCGCTGCGATAGGCCGCTTCGTACTTCACCTGGTCGAGGCGATAGAGCACCTGACCCGCGGAGACGACGCTGCCTTCGGTGAACGGCCGCTCGATGATGATGCCTTCGACGCGCGACCGTACCTCGACGCGCCGGAATGGTTGGACTTGTGCGCCGAGCTCATAGGGCTCGGCGATGGTCGCTGGTGCGACGGACACGACGCCGACTTGCGGTGGTGGCGGGGCCCCCTGTTGCTGTGCAGCCGGCGGCGGCGCCTTGGAACAGCCGATCGCGAGTGTTCCGATGAACGACAGGGCGAGCGTTCGCGCTCGCCGAAACTGGGCGAATGGCACGAGACCGAAATCGCAAAAGACACGAGCAATACCTGCGGACTGCTGAAAAATGTCTCCCCATGCCAGGGCCGATGTAAGCGGTTGGGGGCGAATTGAGAAATCCTTTGCGCATTCTGACATTTCGTTCCGCGGTGACACTTTCCATCCCGGCCATCGCGCGTACTTTCTCGTTCGTGTCGTCCCGACGTCTGACGGTTTTGCCACTGCTGTTCGCCGCTGGCGCCGCAGTGGCGCAGAGCAAACCCCGCGCACGCGACCTTGGTGTGCCGTTCGACGGCACGCCGGGACGCCTCGATGCGATCACCGACGTCGCCGGCGTCGAGGTCGGGCATACCACGCTCATCTCCGGCGACGGCGCGCATGCGGTTCGCACCGGTGTGACGGTCGTGTTACCGAACGGGAAAAAGTGGCAGCCGGTTTTTGCCGGAACGTTCGCGGGTAACGGGTTTGGTGATCTCATCGGCACCGACTGGGTGAAGGAAGGCGGCGTGCTCGGCGGACCGGTGGCGATCACCAACACGTGGAGTGTCGGCACGGTACGCGACGCCGTGCTGGCGTGGTTCGACCAGCGGCTCAAGATCTCGATTCCGTGGCATCAGCCGGTCGTCGGCGAGACCAGCGATTCGCGTCTCAACGACGCGGCGGGATTTCACGTGCGGCAGGAGCACGTTTGGTCCGCTCTCGACGGCGCGCGTGCGGGCGCTGTCGGCGAAGGCAATGTGGGCGGCGGTACCGGGATGAGCTGCCTCGGATTCAAGGGCGGCATCGGAACGGCATCGCGCGTCGTCGACACGTACACCGTCGGCGTGCTCGTGCAATGCAACTTCGGTTCGCGAAACGAGCTGACGGTTGTGGGTGTGCCCGTAGGCCGCGAGCTCGCCGACATTCCCGCGGGCCCGTCGGCGGACGGATCGCGAGAAGGGTCGATCATCGTCGTGGTCGCGACAGACGCGCCACTTCTTCCGCATCAACTCGAGCGCCTCGCTCGGCGAGTGCCGATGGGCATCGCGCGCACGGGCGGCACCGCGTCCAACGGCTCGGGCGACATCTTCATCGCGTTCTCGACAGCGAATCCCGGCGCGGCCAGTACCGGGCGCGGCGTCGTTGATCTGAAAATGCTGTCGAACGACGACATCAGCCCGTTCTTCACCGCGACGATTCAGGCAACTGAAGAAGCGATTGTGAACGCGCTCGTCGCCGCTGAGACGATGACCGGAGTGAACGGCCGGACTGTCTTAGCATTGCCGCACGACCGATTGCGTGACGTGCTTCGAAAGTACGGCCGACTGAAATAGGAGACTATGTGATCACCCATTCTCTACGCCTTGCGGCGGCCTTGGTTGTCGCCGGCGCTCAAAGCTTGTCCGCGCAGCGCGGAGCAGCGCCCGCACCGGCACCGAAGGTCGTCGTCGTGCGCGCCGCGAAGCTCGTCGACACGAGAAACGGCACGACCATCGCGAACCCGGTTGTCGTCATCGAAGACGACAAGATCAAAGCGGTCGGACCGAACATTGCCGTTCCTGCCGGCGCGCAGGTGATCGATCTCAAGAGCGCGACGCTGCTGCCGGGCTTGATCGACTGTCATACGCACGTGACGTCGCAGCCGTCGGATTACTACGAGGACATTTTCCGGCGAAGTCCGATCGACTACGCGGTCATCGCGCACATCTACGCGAAGCGCACGCTCGACGCAGGCTTCACGACGATTCGCGACGTCGGCGCCGGCGAGTATCTCGACGTCGCGCTCAAACGCGCGATCGACAAAGGTGACATCCCGGGCCCGCGCATGATCCCCGCCGGGCTTGCCATCTCGAGCACCGGCGGCCACGGCGACCTCACGGGATTCTCGCCGTACGTGAAGATCGAGAATCTCTCAGGCGTCGCCGACGGCGTCGATGCGATTCGAAAGCTCGTCCGCCAGAACGTGAAGTATGGCGCCGATGTCATCAAAGTCCTCGCTGGCGGCGGCGTGCTGAGCGAGGAAGAGAACGTCGGCGGGCCGCAGTTCTCGCAGGAGGAGCTCAACGCGCTCGTCGAGGAAGCGCACATGTGGGGGCGACGAGTCGCGGCGCACGCGCACGGCGCCGAGCCGATCAAGCGCGCGATCAAGGCCGGTGTCACGAGCGTCGAGCACGCGAGCCTGATCGACGATGAAGGCATCCGCCTCGCCAAGGAGCACGGCACGTATCTCGTGATGGACATCTACAACGACGACTACATCCTGGCCGAGTATTCGCGAATGGGGTACCCGGAACGGATCATGAACAAGGAGCGTCAGGTCGGACGCACGCAGCGTGAGAATTTTCAAAAGGCCGTGCGCGCGGGCGTGAAGTTGGCGTTCGGCACCGACGCCGGCGTCTACCCGCACGGCTGGAACGCGAAGCAGTTCGCGCACATGGTGAAGTGGGGCATGACGCCGATGCAAGCGATTCAGGCGGCGACGCTCAACGCCGCCGATCTGATCGGATGGAACGGCAAAGTTGGCGTCGTGGAGCCGGGCGCATTCGCCGACCTCGTCGCGGTCGCCGGCGATCCGCTCACCGACGTCACGGAGCTCGAGCGCGTGACGTTCGTGATGAAGGGCGGCGTGGTCGAGAAAGGAGGCCGGTAAACCCTACACGGCCGGCGTGTTCGGATACGCGCTCTGGAACTTCGCCCCGACGACCTGATTCACGTGGTGCTTTAGATGCTCCACGTAGTCCACCGCGATCCACAACAGGGTCGTCTCCGGATTGCTGGACACGCGCATTGGAAACGCTTGTGACTCCGCTGGCAGCGACGCGATGACATGCGCCAGGTAGTGATTGTAATTCAGCCACAATCCAACGAGCACCGGCCACGGCACGTCGTTCGGTCGCTGGAGCTTCACGCAGAACTCTTGGTCGTAGCCGGGATGGTGGCCACCGCGATCCTGCACGCCGCGCACGAAGCGCTGATGGTTGTTGCTGGCCGAGTCGATCATGTGGCCGACGATCTCTTTCCTCGACCACTTGCCGGGAGAAAGGGGCGCGCTCGCGTCGGGGTCGGAGATGCGCGCCAAATCATCCGCGGCCGCGTCGAGCACGCGCGTCAGCTCGCGACTCGCTTCCAAGTACGGTTGGTGTGTCATGCGAGGACAATGACGCGCGCACTCGCAGTCGCCAAGTCGCCCGCCATGCGCGCATCCAATGAAAGCCATGCGGCGCGGCCATGATATGGCTGGCCGGGGTAGGGCGTCGCCGATAGCTTAGCGGTTCTCATGCGCGTCTCAAACATGATTCAGGCGGTCGACGCTCACGCGTGCGGTGAGCATGGGCGGGTGATCGTCGGCGGCGTGCTCGACGTCCCGGGCGCGACGATGTACGAGAAGATGTGCCATTTGCGCGATCGCGCGGACGGACTTCGGAAGCGCATGCTTCGCGAACCCCGCGGATATCCCGCCGCGAACTGCAACCTGATCCTTCCGCCGACGCATCCGGATGCGCAGGCGGGCTATGTGATCATGGAACAGGTCGAGTATCCCGGAATGTCGGGGACGAACACGATCTGCGTGACGACGGTGCTGCTCGAGACCGGCATGCTGCCGATGCAGGAGCCGGTCACGGAGCTCACGCTCGAGACGCCGGCCGGTCTCATTCGCGTTCGCGCGGACTGTGCGGGCGGCAAGGTGAAGCGCGTGACATTTCGAAACGTCCCAGCCTTCGCCGCGTATCTCGACACCAAGATCGAAGTGCCGCATCTGGGGACGGTCACCGTGGACGTCGCGTACGGCGGCATGTTTTACGTCATCGCCGACGCCGCGCAGTTCGGTCTCAGGCTCACGCCGGACGAAGGGCGAGACATCACGCGCATCGGCGAGATGGTCAAGGCGGCGGCGCGCGAGCAGTGTCCCGTCGTTCACCCCGAGCAGCCAGGCTTCGACGGCGTCACGATCGCACAGCTCTCCGGTCCGCCGCTCTCGAGCGAAGCCGATTGGCAGAATGCTGTCGTCGTGTCGACGGGCACGCTCGACTGGAACAAGCCGTCGACGTGGACGGGCGCGATCGACCGCTCGCCATGCGGCACGGGCACATGCGCGAAGATGGCGACGCTCCACGCCAGAGGACGTCTGCCACTCAATCAGGATTTTCGACACGCGGGTGTACTAGGCACGGTGTTTACGGGCCGGCTCGTCGAAGAGACGCGCGTCGGCAAATATCCCGCGGTGGTGCCGACGCTCGGCGGTCAGGCGTGGATCACAGGCATGGCGACGTACGTCGTCGATCCGGATGATCCGTTTCCGGAAGGCTTCACCGTCGGCGACATCTGGTAAGGTTGTCATCCTGAGCTTCGCTCAGGATGACGTCAATCGCGCGACGTCGTCGACTGTAGCCATCGTGTAATAGCGACATAGCTCTGTTCGGGGCTGACGAGAAACACGTAGTGGTTGCTCGCCGGCACAGTCACGAGCGTTGCGTTGGCCGCCTCACGCGCGAACCGCATGCAACTCGCGCGCTCCCACGGCACGAACCGCTCGTTGACGTACGCCGCGATCCGATCGGCCAACCGCGCACGCTCGGCGCCCTCGAGCCACGGGAATTGCACAGCAGGCGTATCGAGCGCGCAGAC
>Ga0310811_10011635_pt1 | contig 11422 bp, 10 predicted proteins | sample YCmetagenome_FD_207642 | JGI IMG/M metagenome (GOLD analysis project Ga0310811, IMG submission 207642) | Soil microbial communities from experimental microcosm in Duke University, North Carolina, United States - YC | ecosystem: Engineered > Artificial ecosystem > Soil microcosm > Unclassified ... | reverse complement strand
CTGACCAACGACCCGGGGATGGGCGTCATCCGGCACGTCGACGCCGGCTACGACCGTGCGGCCGAGGTCGCGCAGGAGCGCGGCGTGCGGATCCCGATGAGCGAGGGCGAGTGATCGATCCGGAGGAGGCTTCGGCACAGGCCGAGGACGGCTTCCGCCGCATGTGGGCGGAGCTGCTCCCGGTGGGGCGGCACGGCGGGAGCGGCGGCTACCGCCGCCACGCGTGGACGGCCGCCGACGCCGAGTGCCGGGCCTGGTTCGAGGAGCAGGCGCGTACCAGGGGGCTCGCCTACGAGGTCGACGGCAACGGCAACCAGTGGGCCTGGTCGGGGGATCCGGCCGCCGGAGGCGCCGTCGTCACCGGCTCCCACCTCGACTCGGTGCCGGACGGGGGCGCCTTCGACGGGCCCCTCGGGGTGGTGTCGGCCTTCGCGGCACTCGACCTGCTGCGGGAGCACGACGCGACCGGATCGCGTCCGCTCGGGATCGTCAACTTCGGCGACGAGGAGGGCGCCAGGTTCGGCGTCGCCTGCGTCGGGTCGCGGCTCATGACCGGAGTGCTCGATCCCGGCCGGGCCCGGGCCCTCACGGACGACGGCGGTGTGACCCTGGCGACCGCCATGGAGAGGGCCGGGCGGGACCCTTCGGCGCTCGGGCATGACGAGGAACGGCTGTCGAGGATCGCCGCCTTCGTGGAGCTCCATGTCGAGCAGGGCAGGAATCTGGGCGACGCCTCGATCGGGGTCGCCTCCGCGATCTGGCCGCACGGCCGCTGGCGGTTCGACTTCCGCGGCCAGGCGAACCACGCGGGCACGACGCGCATGGAGGACCGCCGCGACCCGATGCCGGCGTTCGCCGCCGCCGTACTGGACGCCCAGGAGCGGGCGCGTCGTGCCGGCGCGCTCGCCACCTTCGGGAAGGTCGCGGTGGAGCCCAACGGCACCAACGCCATCGCGTCGCGGGTCACCGCCTGGCTGGACTCCCGGGCCGCCGATCCCGGCGTCCTCGACGCGCTCGTGGCGGAGATCACCCGCGCGTCGGGAGCGGAGGTGACCCGCGAGTCGTACACGCCGGTGGTGGACTTCGACGGCCCGCTCAGGGACCGTCTGGCGGGGTTGCTCGGCGGGGCTCCCGTCCTGCCCACGGGCGCGGGTCACGACGCGGGCATCCTCGCCTCCGCCGTCCCTACGGCCATGTTGTTCGTACGCAACCCGACGGGCGTCTCGCACTCCCCGGAGGAGCATGCCGAGCGGGCCGACTGCCTGGCCGGGGTGGCCGCCCTCGCCCGCGTCCTGGAGGACCTGCTGGCGGACCCCGTCAGAGAGGGTCCCGCGCGGTGATGAGGCCCGACTCGTAGGCGAAGACGACGAGCTGCGCCCGGTCGCGTGCCCCGAGCTTGGTCATGGCCCTGCTGACGTGGGTCTTGGCGGTGTACGGGCTGATCACCATGCGCCCGGCGATGTCGTCGTTGGTGAGCCCGCGCGCGACCAGCGCGACGACCTCACGCTCACGGTTGGTGAGGACCTCCAGGGCCGACGGCCTGATGGTGTCCGGCGGGCGGGAGACGTACTCGCTGATGAGCCTGCGGGTGATGGCAGGTGACAGGAGCGCCTCGCCGAGGGAGGCGACCCGGACGGCTCGCAGCAACTCCGCCGGCTCAGTGTCCTTGAGCAGGAACCCGCTCGCGCCCGCGCGCAGGGCCTGGAAGACGTAGTCGTCCAGGCCGAAGTTGGTGAGGATCACCACGCGCACGCCTTCCAGGCGGGGGTCGGCGGCGATCCGGCGGGTGGTCTCGATGCCGTCCATCCCGGGCATCTGGACGTCGACCAGGGCGACGTCCGGCAGGTGCTGTTCCGCCAGCGCCACGCCCTGCTGGCCGTCGCGGGCCTCGCCGACCACCTCGATGTCGTCCTCGGCCTCGAGTAGCGCGCGGAACCCGGCGCGGATGAGCGCCTGGTCGTCGACGAGAAGCACGCGGATCGCGCGGTTCACGCCGTTCCCTCGCCGACCGGCGCGTGAGGCCGCGTGCCGTTCTGTCGCGTTCCGTCCGGCCGCGCGCCTGCGCGGTCCAGCTGAGCGCCGGTCTGTTGTGCGTCGGTCTGTTGTGGAGGCGGCAGCGGGATCTCCGCGCGGACGCTGAAACCTCCCCCTGCGCGTGGCTCCGCCTGGAGCCTCCCGCCGAGCGCGGCGACCCGTTCGCGCATGCCGGTGAGCCCGAAGCCGGGCGTCGGGGCGGCCCCCGGCTTCGCCTGCCCATCGTCGTCGACCTGTACGACCAGGCCGTCCGGGGTGTAGCGGACCCGGATGCTGGCCGTGGCGGGGCCCGCATGCCGGGTGATGTTGGTGAGTGACTCCTGGACGATGCGGTAGACCGCGCGGTCGACGTCGGAGGGCAGCGGCCGAGGAGTCCCACTGATCTCGAGATCGGTGGGCACGCCGGTCGACCGCGCGCGCTCGGCCAGTTCGGCGATCCGGTCCACCCCGCCCCCGGCCGTCTCGTCGCCGGGGACGCGCAACACCTCGAGCGTCGCCCGCAGCTCGCGCATCGCCTCGCCGCTCGCCTCCTGGATGGCGACCAGGGCGTCGGGCACCTCCTCGCCGCGCTTGCGCGCGAGGTGAACGGCCACGCCCGACTGGACCTTGATGATGGAGATGCTGTGCGTCAGCGAGTCGTGCAGCTCGCGGGCGATCCGCAGACGCTCCTCTCCGGCCCGGCGCAGGGCGGTCTCCTCGCGCGTCCGCTCGGCCTCGATCGCCCGCTGCTCCACCTGCTGCAGATACGCCTGCCGGTGCCGGGTGACCACGCCCGCCACGTTGGCGGCCACGAACCAGCCGAGGAGCAGGCCCGTGCGGTCGGCGATGTCGCGGAGGACCGGCGGCGCCGTCCCCGGCGCCGTGGTGGACGACAGGGCGATCGCCAGGCTGCCGCCCAGGAAGACCGCACTGGTGACGATGGCCGGCACGCGGTGGCCGGCCTGCACGGCGATGAAGACGGCGATCAGCACGGGGAAGGCCGCGGACGTCGTCGCGCCCCACTGCAGAAGGTAGACCAGCATGCCGGCGGAGGTGACGGCCAGAGCCACGACGGGGGCGCGGCGGCAGACGGCGAGACCCAGGGCCCCCACGATGGTGGCGGCGTACCCGAGCAGGTCCGAAGTCCCGACCACCTGCGAGGGAATGATCGCGCCACCGATCGCCAGCAGAGCCCCGACCGCGACGGCGAGCGCGAGGTCCGGCGCGTGGGCTCGTAAGCCGCGATCACCGTTCATGAACGCACCATAATCCGCCTCCGGGGCTGCGGTCCTCCTCCCACGGGACCGATCCGGCGCTACTTCCCGTGGAGTACGCCCCCGCGCCGGGGACCGTGAGGGAGTGACGGCGACGGCCTCCCCTCGCCCGACGACACGCGGCAGTCCGGCGAGCAGCATCGATGAGGACGCCGGCGAGCCGATGGCGAGGCACCAGGGCCACTGCGCCGCCGGCGGACCGTCGCCGCACGTATGCGCCGATCGCACCGTCCCGCAGGCACTGGAGGCCCGCCATGTCCATGCCGTTCCGATACATCACCCCGATCACGACGGGAGCGGCGACCGGCCAGGTCGCCGGCGTCTACCGTCAGTTGGCCGAGGACTTCGGCCTCGCCCGGATGCCGCTGTTCATGACCCTGTCGCCCGCGCCCGATCTGCTGGCCGCCACGTGGGCCATGCTGCGTGAGTCGCTGGTCGCCGGAGACGCCTCCAGGACGGACAAGGAGGTCGTGGCCGTCGCGGTGTCGCTGGCCAACCGATGTCCCTTCTGCGTCGACGCGCACACGGTGCTGCTCCACGCGACCGGCGCCCACGAACTCGCGGAGACGGTCGCGCGCGGCGGCACGCCCGCCGACCCCCGGCACGCGCGGTTGCTCGCCTGGGCCATGGCCACCCGCACGCCCCGCGAGGCCGGCGCGGCCGATTCCGCGGAGCCGCCCTTCCCCGTCGCCCTCGCGGCCGAGCACATCGGGACCGCACTGGCCTTCCACTTCATCAACCGCATGGTGTCGGCGCTCCTGACCGACGACCTGCTCCCCGGCGGCGTCCAGCGGTGGCGGCTCGTGCGCCGGGCCGGCGGGCGTGCGGTGGCCCGCACGACGCGGCGGCGGCGGACGCCGGGCCGGAGCCTTCCCTTGCTCGGGGGCCATCCGGACGGATCGGGCTCCTCGACCGGCTCGGGCTCGCCGGATGGCTCGGGCTCTTCGATCGACATGGCGCCCGCATGGACGGCGGGCTCGCCGGGCGGCTCCGCGATAGCCACCGCGTTCGCCGCCCTGCGCGCCGCCGCAGGGCGTGGCGGGGAGTTGCTCGGTCCCGAGGCCCGCCGGGTCGTCGAGGCCCAGGTAGAGGAGTGGGACGGCGCGCATCCGCCTCTGGTGGGCGGGTGGCCGTCCGATCAGACGGCCTGCCTGCCGGAGGCCGATCGTCCCGCCGCCCGGCTTGCCCTGCTCGCCGCGGTCGCGCCGTACCGGATCGCCGACGCGGACGTGGCCGCGTGGCGCTCCGCCACCCGGACCGCCACCCCGGACGGCGACGCCGATCTGGTGCGCCTGCTGGCGTACGGCGCCATCATGGCCGTGAACCACATCGAGGCGGGTCTGAGCAGGAAGGCCCGTGCATGATCACGAAGTGCGAATGGCCGGGTCAGCGCCGTGATTACCGAATGTGTGCATGATCACGCCCGATGTTCGTGCAGGCCAGAGGGGATGCTGCCGAACCTGTGCATGATCACGACGGGAGGGCGGTGAGGTCGCCGGACCAGATGGTCACGGCACGGCCGGCCAACTCGACGCGGTCTCCGCGCAGAGTGGTGCGCACGATTCCGCCCCGCTCGGAGAGTTGCGCGCCGACGAGAGTGTCACGGCCGAACCTCTCCGACCAGTACGGCGAGAGCACGCAGTGGGCGGATCCGGTGACCGGGTCCTCGGGGACGCCCGCCCGGGGGCCGAAGAAACGGGACACGAAGTCGGCCTCCCCGTCGTCCCCGGGAGCGGTCACCATGACGCCCCGGGTCTCGACGGTGCTCAGCAGGTCGAGATCGGGCGTCAGCGACCGTACGACATCGGCGTTCTCGACCTCCACGAGGAAGTCGAATCGGCTGCGCCCCACCCAGACGGGCTTCACCCCGAGGGACTCCACCAGGCCCTCGGGAGCCTGCGCCTCCGTGGGCCGGGAGGCCGGGAAGTCCATCGTGATGAGGCCGTCTCCCGCCTGGTCCGTCGTCAGGACGCCGCTCAGGGTGGAGAACTCCAACCGTCCTGAGGCTCCCAGGGAGTACAGGACGTGCGCCGTGGCGAGAGTGGCGTGCCCGCAGAGGGCGACCTCGACCGTGGGCGTGAACCAGCGCAGAGAGCGCGGCCCGCCGTCCTGCTCGAGGACGAAGGCCGTCTCGGAGTGGCGCATCTCGGCGGCGACGGTCTGCATCCACTCGTCCGGCGCGGGGGAGTCGAGGAGACACACCCCGGCGGGATTGCCGCGGAAGGGCCGGTCGGTGAACGAATCAACGGTGTAGAGGCGCATATTTGCGGATTCTACGAGTCGGCACGGCGGGCGCGCCTCGCGTCAGGGCGCGTGTCCGACGGCGGCGAGGGCCTCACGGGCGACCTCCAATTCTTCGCGGGTCTCGACCACCACGACGGGCACCCGTGCCCCCGGCGCGCTGACGAACCCGTCGACGTCGAGGTTCCCGCGTACCGGCGGGTCGAGGCCGAGCAGCGCGAGCCTGCGGCATACGGCCTCCCGCACCTCGGGCTGGTCCCAGCCGATCTCGCCGGTGAAGACCAGCGCGTCGAGCCGGTCGAGGCTGGTCGCGGCCGCCGCGATCTCCCGGCCGACCCGGTGGGCGAACACCGCAAGGGCCAGCGCGGCGGCCGGCTCCGGAGAGGCGACCAGGTCGCGGGTGTCGCCGGAGAGCCCGTCCGACAGCCCGAGCAGCCCGGAACCGTGCTCCAGGCCGTCCCTGAGCTCGTCGAGCGACAGCCGCGAGTCCGCGAGAAGCCAGAGCAGCATGCCCGGGTCGACGCTGCCCGACCGTGTGCTCATCGGCACGCCCTCCAGCGGAGTGAAGCCCATGGAGGTGTCCACGCTGCGTCCTTCCCGCACCGCGCAGACCGACGACCCGCCGCCGAGATGGGCGGCGACCATCTGCAACTCGCCGGCAGGGCGGCCGAGCAACTCGGCCGCCCGGCCGGTGGCGTTGGCGTAGGACAGCCCATGGAAGCCGAACCTGCGCAGGCCGTATCGCCGGCGCCACTCGGAGGGGAGGGGATACGTCGCGGCCTCTGCCGGCAGCCCCGCGTGGAAGGCCGTGTCCGGGCACAACACGTGCGGCACCGATGGGAGCACGCGCCGGGCCGCCTCCACGAGCGCCAACGCGGGCGGCACGTGCAGTGGCGCCAGGTCGGCGAACCTGCGCACCGCCTTCAGCACGCCGTCGTCGACGACCGTCGGAGCGAGCACGGCGTCGCCGCCGTGCACGAGCCGGTGCCCGACGAGCCCCACGGTCACCCGGCCGCCGTCCTGCTCACCCGCATGGCCGAGGAAGTCCGCGATCGTACGCTCGGCCTTCGCGGGGTCGGGACTGTGCTCGCTGTGCGCGACGCGGAGCACCCGACCGTCTCGGATCAGATGGAGTCGCAGGCTCGAGGAGCCGGCGTTGACCGTGAGGACCACCGGAGTCATAGGTGCCGTCTCCCCTGGGGGGTGGGCGGCAAACCGGCTCAGCGCCGGGCGCTCACGACCGGATCGCGCACAGCAGACGGTCGTTGCCGCGCTGCCACAGCGTGCCGATCTCGCCGAAGCCCGCCTCCCGCAGCGCGCCCACATGGGTGGAAAGGTGGGCGGACTCCGATCCGCTGTGGTTCGCGGCGGAGGTCCGGCTGTCTCGGGCGGCGTTGGCGTCCGCCAGCGCGGGGTCGGCGGCGATCGCGTCCCACCACTGCCGCCAGTCCTCAGGGCGTCCCTCGGCGAAGCGCCGTCGCTCCTCCATCTGGTGAACCGCGATCTCGAGTCGGCCGATGCCGGGCGTCGTGTCGTCGACACCGAGATGGTCGCCGTTGAGGAACAGGCCGCCCGGCCGAAGTACACCGGCGAGTTCCCGGTAAACGGCGCGCAGGTGATGTTCGGGCAGCCAGTGCAGCGCCGTCGTGCTCACGGCGACGTCCGCGGGGCGGTCGAGTCCCAGGCCCGCCGTCCATCCCGGTGTCCGCAGGTCGAGGTCGGCGAAGCGCAGCCCGGCGGTGTCGCCGTAACGGGCCCGGCCGAGCGACAGCAGCAGCGGGTCGGTGTCGACGGCGACGACGGTGGCCTGCGGGAGGCGGTGGAGCAACCGGGCCGACAGGGAGCCGGGACCGCATCCGAGGTCGATCACCAACGGGTCGGGCCGGCCGGTCCCCGCCTCGACGGCGTCGATCAGCGCGGTGAACCTCTCCTCGCGGTCGGGGAGGTAGCCCTCCTGCTGGCGGTCCCAGCGGTCGATCCAGTCCCGTGCCACGTCGAAGGTCAGCATGCCGTTCTCCTTGTAACTGTCTTATATGCTTTTGGCAGTCACAACATAGAGCGAGAGTCGGTAACTGGTCAAGTGAACTTCAACAGTCACACAGATGGTGTCGTGGCGGTCGCCGTCGGGCTGGTCAACGCACTGACCGCCGGCGAGGCCCGCGGCAGGCCCCACCCTGCGCCGGACGGCGAGGAGCAGGCGTCCGCCGCCACGCAGGCCCTGCGGAGCGGCGGGCGGCATTACCCCGAGGTGACCGCCGGGGAGGCGGCCGAACTGACCGTCGTCGCGGCGGCGCTGCGCGTGGTCTTCGAGTCCGTGGCGCGTGGCGACGCGGACGAGGCCGCGCGTCAGGTCAACGAACTGCTGGAGGAGACGGACGCCCGCCCGCATCTCGACCGGCACGACGGTGAGCCCTGGCACCTGCACTTCCACGGGACCGGCGGCACCCGCGCCGGCGACTGGGCGGCGAGTTGCGCGACGGCGCTCGCCGTCGTGCTGGGCGGTGACCTGTTCGACCGGCTCGGGGTCTGTACGGCGCCGCACTGCGATCGGGTCTACGTCGACGTCTCGCGCAACGGGACGCGCAGGTTCTGCTCGACCGCGTGCCAGAACCGTGTCAAGACCGCAGCCTTCCGCGCCCGCAACACGTGAGCGGGCAGGCCGGGCCTGCGGGGTCCGCGAGGTCTCAGGCCGTGGCGTTCCTCGGCGCCACGATCAGGCCGTAGATGACGAGCACGCACATCGCGATGGAGACGATGGACCACACGGGATAGGCCGAGAGAAAGGCCAGGTGCACGATGGCGATGAGGAACGCGAGGGCGATGCCGGCCATCCGTGCCCACGGCCGACCGACGGCGATGCCCAGGCCCACGGCGATCTGCACGAGGCCGAGGAGCAGCATGATCCATCCCCATGCGGTGAAGTTGAAGACCAGGATCTTCTCGGTCGTCACCAGGAAGTACTCGGGCCGGATCAGCGCGGTCAGGCCCTCGATCACGTTGTAGACGCCCACCAGCAAGGTCAGGACGGAGGCGAAGTCCAGCCAGCCGGACCGCGTGGCCTTCCTCTCCGACGCCCAGGTGCCGAGCATGCGTACTCCCTTCGCCCGGTGATCGTGCCCCCGAATTGGCGAGATCCCTTAATGCGGTGATATTCCGCATTGATTACTAAAAGTAACGGATCAATGACAAAATAGGGGCAAAACTGCACGGGTGGGCCAGGCGAAGGGTGCACTCGCTCGTACGGCCGCCGCCGGGGCCGGCCGTACATCGCGGGTCGTCACACGGAGCTGATCACACGGAGCTGATCACACAGAGCTGATCACACAGAGCTGATCACGCGGGGCCGCTCACACGGTGGGCTGCGGGCCGTCGCCGTTCTGGTTGTCGAAGGCGACGTCGGCCACGATGCAGGTGATGTTGTCGGGCCCGCCCCCCTCGTTGGCGAGCTCGATCAGGCGGCGGACGGCCTCGGCGGGCTCCTCGATCGCGGTCAGCACCTGGTGAAGCGTCTCCGGCTCCAGCACGGCGGTCAGCCCGTCCGAACAGAGCAGGTAGCGGTCTCCCGGATGCGCGTCGCGCAGGGACAGGTCGGGGTCGGCAAGGCCGCTCGTCTCCAGCGCCCGCAACAGCAGCGACCGGTTCGGATGCTTGGCGGCCTGGTCGGGGCTCATGTGCCCGTCGTCGACCAGGGACTGCACCAGGGTGTGGTCACGGGTGATCTGGTAGAGACCGCCGTCCCGCAACATGTACGCCCGGGAGTCGCCGACGTGCGCCACCGCGAACCGGCTCTCGCCGTCCCACAACATCGCGGTGATCGTGGTTCCCATCCGCTCCAGCGTGGGATCGTGCTCGGCCAGTTCGCTGAGCCTGCGGGCCGCTTCCCGCACGCCGCTCTCCAGCGTGGTGATGAGGTCCTCGGGTGGAGCGCCGCCGTCGATCGCGGACAGCGCCTCGATGGCCGCGGCGCTGGCGACATCCCCGTGTCCGTGCCCGCCCATGCCGTCGGCGATGGCGAGCAGGTGCTCGCTCGCGTACACCGAGTCCTCGTTCTTCGTCCGGGACCGCCCGATGTCCGATCCCGCGGCATACCGAATGCGGTTGTGCGTCATGGTTTCGAGTAAATCATTGGTTGAATCACTTCACAAGCGTAGATATTCTGGGCCGCATGAGCCTCGATGAGACGGTTAACGCGGGTGACATCGCGCGGATGGCCGACGTCGGGCGGGCTGCGGTGAGCAACTGGCGCCGCCGCTACGACGACTTCCCCGAGCCCGTGGGGGGGACGACCTCCAGCCCGCTGTTCTCCCTGCCGGAGGTCGAGGCCTGGCTCAGGCGTAACGGCAAGACATTCGAGATGTCCGTCGCCGACAGGGTATGGCAGCGGCTCAGGATGTCGGCAGACGACCTGCACCTGGGGGACCTGCTCGGCCGCATGGGGGCGTTCCTGCTCTACACGCTCCGGGACCCCGACGGCCTCCGGCGGCTCACCGCGGGTCCCGACCTGCCCGTACGGCTGGCCGACGCCGTCGCCGCCGCGACCCCCGACCTGCCGATCGGACCCGAAGGACGGAGCCACCTGGACGCCGGGCTGATCGGCCCGCTCTCGGAACTGGCCGCCGCGCATGGGCCCGCCACGGCCTTCGAGCTCCTCTGCGAGCGCTACGTGGAGGCCCACAGCCGCCGGCTCTCGGTCACACGGGCGGACGTGGCGGAGCTGATGGCCCGGCTGGCCTGCTCCGAGGGGGGATCGGTTCTCGACCCGGCCTGCGGCATGGGCACTCTTCTCCTCGCGGTCAAGGGGGCGAGGCGGGGACGGAGCGACGCCACGCCGTCCGGCGGTGAGCCGGTGGACGAGCCTGTCGCGCCTGGGGACCGCGCTCTGCCCGGCCAGGAACCCCGGCCGCGGAGCCAGGATCCCACGGTGCCCGGCCCCGGCGCCATGGCACCGGGCGAAGCCGTACAGGAGACTCACGAGGCCCGTGAGCCCCAGCGCGTCACAGAGCTTCTGGGCCAGGACGCGGGGGAGACGGTGGCGCTGCTCGCCACGCTGCGGCTGCTGCTGCGCGGGGAGCGTGCGCGGATCGTCGCGGGGGACTCCCTCAGGGACGACGGCTTCCCCGAGGGGGGCGCCGACGCCGTCGTCTGCGATCCGCCGTTCAACGAGCGGGCGTGGGGCCACGAGGACTTGGTGGGCGATCCGCGCTGGACGTACGGCATGCCGCCGCGCGGTGAGTCCGAGCTCGCCTGGGTGCAGCACTGCCTCGCCCACGTGCGGCCCGGCGGCCTGGTGGCCGTCCTGATGCCCGCGGCCGCCGCGAGCCGCCGCTCGGGCAGGCGCATCCGGGCCAACATGTTGCGCGCCGGCGCCGTGCGCGCCGTCTTCTCCCTGGCCGCAGGCGGCCCCGACCTGTGGCTGCTGCGCCGTCCCGAACCCGGCGAGCGGCAACCCGCGACCATCCTGCTGACGATGGCGGGCGACGACCTGTCACTCGTGGAGCCCGCCTGGGACGCCTACCTGGCCGGGGCCGAGCCGCCGGGCGAGAGCCGTGCGGTCGGGATCGTCGACCTGCTCGACGACGAGGTCGACCTCAGCCCCGCGCGGCACCTGTCCTCGCGAGGCGACGCGAGCGGCTTCCCCTCGGCACGCGGCCGTTTCAGAGACGTCGCGGAGGCGCTCGTCGCCGCGGTGACCGAGGGTCTGGGCGATCTGGATGTGCCCGGCGACGCCCCGGCCGGGTGGGACTCGCCGCCTACGACACTCGCCGAGTTGGTCAGGGCCGGGCTGGTGACCGTACGGCACTCGACGTTGAAGGCGGCCGACCCGGACGGCTCCGGGGAGGGCGCCTTCCCTGTGCTCACGGCCGACGACCTGGCGGGCGGCGGGGCCCCCACGG
>Ga0310811_10011634_pt1 | contig 11423 bp, 12 predicted proteins | sample YCmetagenome_FD_207642 | JGI IMG/M metagenome (GOLD analysis project Ga0310811, IMG submission 207642) | Soil microbial communities from experimental microcosm in Duke University, North Carolina, United States - YC | ecosystem: Engineered > Artificial ecosystem > Soil microcosm > Unclassified ... | reverse complement strand
ATTGCGTAGGCACCATGCTTTGCGAATTGCTGAATACCAGCTGGAACACGTGTCCGCCGGTTTCGATATCCCAGCCAAGGGAAAAAGAATTATGTACGGTGGTCGACACGACCTGGTTCTTGGGCACTACATCATATTCCGCATCGATACTCATCCTCCGGGTGAACTTATACCTGCCGCCCAGCCCCAATGCAAAGATATCGTTCTTGTCCGCTACCGTAGGCACCAGGTTATAATGCAGATAGGTCGGCGTGACCTGTAAGGAAAGGTTACGGGTGAACTTCCGCGCGATCAGCAGCTGACCCGCATAGGCCGTCCGGTATTTGGTATTCAGAAAAGGCTTGTCAGTCATGGTCTGCGTATAGTCGGTCACCGTCCCCAATACACTCACAGAGACAGGCATGCCGCCCCCTTCCGTTTGTTTCAATAATTTGTATTTCAGATAGCCATCGAAGGTCTTCAGGTAGCTGCTTCGGCCAATACCCACATCCAGGTCATCGGTTATGCCATACTCCAGTCCGAGCCGAAGGGTCGCATTATCAAGACCGAATAAATTATAGGACCCGCTGTTCAGCTGACCAAACCGGTGCTGGATGACAAAATTGAGATTCCCCTGCGCGGGAGACTCTATCGTCTGCTCGTTGATGATATGCGTCGCCTTAAAAGTGCCGGTGACATAAGACCTTCCCTTGTGCGCCGCCATGGAATCATTCAGCGCATTGAGGAGGGAATTGTCCTGGGCGATCGTCCGGCCTGCAGCAGCCAGCAATAGCATGAAAAATAATATTCTCTTCATTTTCTTAGTAGATTAGCTTGTTAATTATTTAGTGATAGGACAGTCGATCTTTACTTTGACAGCTATTTCCTTGTCGATCTTGTCCCTGACAAGAGATGGGATAGAAATATTGTAGTCTTCAGGTTTAGCTTTAAACTCTGACGTACCGATAAGATGCCCCGCCCTGACCTCCAGCGTAGCCGGTGCTTCCACTGACCTGGTTGTGTTATGCAGGTTGAGATCGCCCTTTACCACGACTTTGTAGACACCATCCTTGCCCAGATCGACATCACCCGTATAAGTGCCGGTGAAGTTGGCCTTGGGATATTTATCACTTTCGACATAGTTCTCATTGAAATGCTCCTGCATCAGCTCCTTGGGGAATATAAAACCCTTCAGCAGCAAAGAAAAGGCGAGCTTCTTCGTACCCGGCTCGATAATGGCAAAGACCTGGTTGTTCTCCGCCTTGATATCTTCCAGCGCGGTCCTGGAATAAAATCCGACAAAAGCGTTCCTGGTGGAATAACGCTGGCTGAAGGCCATCGCCGGACACAGAAGGACCAGGCCAATAATCACAGATAGGATCAATTTCATGATAATATATTTAATGGTTAGTTATTCGGCGCTCCCGCATTTATCCAGGCTAGAATGGTTTCGATCTCACAGCTCTGAAGCTGCGGCCTTTGATAAGGCATGGGAGTAACCCTGCCGTCATGCGTGATGGCGCTTCTTATGTCGCCATTGTTGACATGACCTAAGACACCTGCATAACTGCCCAGATCGACACCGCTCCCGCTGGTAGCGATCCCGGCCCCTTTGTGACATTCATAACAATTGTCACTGAGGATCTGGACGATCTGCACGGAATACTTCACATTCGTCGTATCGCAAACCGAATTGCCACCGGTGAGTTGATCTTCGCTTGTCTTCGAACAGCCGGTAAGGTATAGGACGAAGCCACCGATACACATTGCAGCCAATAGGAATTTACTATTCATAGTTCTGATGTTGTTTTATAAGTTGGTTATTTAGTCTGCACACAATCGGCGAGATTCACATCCATGAGAAATCCCGTACAACGCCCCTTCAACGTAACCTGGTCCCCCGGTTTTGGCGTTACCTCCGGCTTAGCTCCGGGGAACATCTGGCAATTGATCCCACCTCCATCCGCTTGCGTCGAAACGATCCATATCTCAGCATTCCCGGAATGTTGTATTTCCATCAGCTTGCCGGAAACGGCTATCACCTTCCCCATATATTTTAAATCGGCAGCATGCTCATCCGCCTGATACTGGTGATAAAGAGAGTCGGCATCGATGGTCACCGCGGCAGTTTCACCGGCAGCCGACTCATGTGGTTTGTGGTAGAGACGCCAGGCCCAGACAAAGGCCACAAGGGCAAGCAAGGGTATGCCTACCCACAAAATGGTTCTTTTTTTCAGCATAAGTTTACATTAAATTGTTGTTACCTGAGCTTGCACGGCTACCCCGGTGTCCACGCCCCGTGCCCGCGCGATCACCACAATTTGCGTGTGATCCCAATGTTTATACCCGTACTCAGGATATTCAACTTGCCGGTACCCAATCCGGAGAGCGGAACTCTCAGATAAGGTTCGATTCGCAGATTGCCTATCCCGCCGAGACGGTGTTCGTAACCCGCGCTCAGGTTTATGATGGAAAACCAGTATTGAGATGGTTTTTTTATGTCCCAGTTGCTGTCACTTGGTGAGCCGTTCCAGACACCACTATAGTCATACTTTTCCCTGGTCATGAAATAGGTTGACAGTCCCGCAGTAGCAAACCATTTTGTTTTTTCGGTCTGGCTGAAATTATATCGGACATTGACCGGTATCTCCCACATATAACAGGTACCATCCACGTCCGTCAATGTGTAGTTGCCCCACGTCGGCAGATGAACATTCTTCGTATCAAAATATTCCCCACTGGTATAATATCTCTTTCTGTCAAGACTCACCCCCGTTTCTACCGCCCACCTCTTATTGAACTGGTAACCCAGCAGCAGACTGTAAGTCGTACCCACTCCCTTCATGGACTGAAACTTTACAGTGCTGAGATCAGGCGCTGCCATAAGCCCCGCATATAAAAACGATGATTTTTGTTTGGAAGATGCCTTGGGCTTCACCTTACTGCTGTCCTTTGCTACAACAGGTGCCACAACGTTGACAGTGAGATGGTAATCCTTTGAAATAGGCGCCCGGTTGACCGGATAGTTGGCAACTCTCCCTCCCACTTCACCGGCCATTTCATCTGCGGTTCCAACACCCCCTCCATCTTTCGATGCTCCTGCCCCATCTTTCGATGCCCCAACCATCCCACTAGCCGCTCCACCGACCACTCCACCCGGCGCGGCATCCTTTATTCCTCCCACTCCATTCTTTCCATGACGATTCTCAATAATATTTTTCCCGGCAACCGGCGCCAACACGCCCTCATTCCCTCCGGTCTTAACCGACCCATTCGCACCAGTCCCGGCGCCACTCTTTCTCGCGCCACCCTTACCCCGGGACACAATATCACTCCCACCCGTAGCCGCCGGCACAGCAGCCGAAACACCTGGGTTCCCCCCTGCCTTAACCGACCCACCGGCACCTTTCCCGGCACCACTGGCGTCCACACCACCAGCACCCTCACCCTTCGTACCAGCGCCTGAACCACTAGCACCCGTACCCTTCGCGTCCGCATCACTCGCACCAGCACCAGTGGAGCCCGCACCTGAACCATTCCCGCCAGCACCATTCCCACCAGCGCCCGAACCATCCGTCCCGGCCACACCGGCACCCGCACCATTCTCGCCATCTGCACTCGCCCCACTCGCGCCGCCAGCGCCCGAACCACTCACCCCCGCCCCACTCGAGGGCGCCTTCACTACCGACTCCGTAGCCACAGCATGACTATGACCAGCTCCGGTATGATGAAAAATATAATATCCTGCACCTCCTAATGGTAAAAGAAGGAAAAACCATATAAATCTGCGCTTCTTGCGCTTCTCAGTATCCTGGGTCTCCAGGATAGCAGTGGATGGATCATCCAGGGCAGCGGACATCCTGTCCCAGTCGGCACTATCTGTTCGCAGCGGGTATTTGTCGGACGCCCGCCGGAAAAGATCATCAAAGTCGTTGTCCTTTTGGTTTAGCATACAATTTTTTCACTGTTTTCTGCGGTCAGAGCCTTCTGCAAATGCACTCGGGCCTTCGAAAGGTTAGATTTAGAGGTTCCTGTGGTGATGCCCAGCATCTTTGCGATCTCCGGATGTGAATAGCCTTCGATCACATGCAGGTTGAACACCATTCTGTAAGCAGGGGGCAATTCCTTAACCAATGCAATTAATTCCTTATATAACACAGAATTATCCGAACCCGCAGCATCGTCTTTATGTTCCCAAACGTGTTCCGGGATAGGATAAGTATGGTTATTGTTCATTTCCCGGCGCATATAGTCGATGGCCGCATTGATCACAACCCTCCTGATCCAGCCGATGAGCAGCATTTCCACCTTTTCCTTGTCCCGAACCTCAAAACGGCTGAAATTCCTGAACATCTTCAGAAAAGCATCATGCGTCACCTCGGTGGCCTGTTCATACGTATTCACATACCGGAAAGCGATCTTAAGGCACAGGCCATAATATTGATCATACAGCATTTTTTGACACTGTCGATCCTGTCCGGCACATCCCGTAATAATATGAAGTAATTTTTCCAATTTGTCCTTACTTACCGGTGTTTCTAATATATGTTTTAGTCTAAACGCCTTATTTTTCATAGGGGTTGCCTTATTTGATCCCTTCCGCCTTCACTTTCCGCATCCTCCGCGCCCGGCAGCCCCACTCCCGAATTGCCTAAAACCCTGACCGTAACCAGCAACTGTCCCAAATGACGCTGAGTATGCTCCGCCGCATGAAAAATAAGCCCGCCTACCGTAGACGGGATCTTGTCCCGCCCCACTTCCCGGACATCGGTCAGACTTCCTTCCGGCGTAGCCGATATCTGATCTAAAGCCTTGTCTATCTGTTTATTGAAACGCCCCACCAGCTCCCCGACCAGAACCCCGGGCTCCGCGACACTCCTCCCCTCATCCCCAGGCTCAGCAACACTCCTCCCCTCATCCCCAGGCTCCACAACACTCCTTTCCTTACTTCCCGGCACGCCCTCCCCAGCCAAATATTCCAACTGCCCGCGGTCCAGCGCCTCCCCCCTCGCATAAGTCAGCAACCTGTCCAATACCCCGGTCAGATGCCGCAAATGAAATCCCACCGCCGCCACCCCCGCCGGCCTCTCCCACAATTTCTCATCAGGAAACCCGGCCATCAGGCTGTTTACCTCCTCCCGCGCCTGCAATAAAGCATGAGCCGCTGGCTGTAATAAGGCAGGAACACCAGGCACCGATCCCCGCAACCAATATTCAAGGTGAGCAAGATTTTTCATAAAAAAAAGAATAACCCACAAATTACCGATTTTTCATATTCTTACTCCCGTATGCCCGTTATCGGTTATTTTTGACGACCAAAATATGCGATCTCCAATGCAGGCGACTAAACGGAAGACAGTATTCATCTCAGGAAGCGCCTATGAATACGGAAGGTTTGGGGAGAATGGCAGAGTCTTTATTCGTGAGTTGAGCAAAACCTTGTTAAAGAATGGCTTCAGCATCATTTCCGGCTTTGGGTCGGGAGTAGGCAATTATGTTGTCGAAGGCGCCCTTCGCGAGATCTATGCCGGCGGAGACAGCAAATTGACCGACCAGCTACGGGTATTCCCATTTCCCAGGCTGACAGACCTCCTGGAAAACATCCAGAAAAGCTATCGCGATGATATGATCTCCCAGGCCGGGACCGCCATCTTTCTTTTTGGAAATAAGCTCGAGGACATCTGCATCCGCGAAGCCGACGGTATGCAAAAAGAATTCGACATTGCCAGATCACACCAGGCCCTCCTGATCCCGGTAGGCGCCTCCGGGTACATCTCCGAAAAACTCTGGCAGGATATGGTGCAGAAATACGACGATTATTTCAATGACAGGGAAAAGTTTGAACTATACAGGCAACTGGGCGATCCCGAAGCCCGGCCCGAAGAATTGATCAATACTATATTACAGATCGCACAATAGCGCACCATCTACAACCATGAAAAAAGTATTCATCAGCTTCGACTTCGACGAAGACAAAGCCCTGAAAGATCTTCTCATCGGTCAGGCCAAAAACCCCTTATGCCCCTTCGAAGTCATCGATAGCTCCCTTAAAGAACCCGCTCCCGAAAAGGATTGGGAAGAAAAAGCAGAAGCCAACATAGCCAAAGCCGACCTGGTCATCGTCCTTGTAGGCGCCCGCACCCACCAGGCACACGGAGTCCTCAAAGAAATAAAAATAGCCCGGAAACAAAAGAAAAAAATAGTCCAGCTGATAGGACATAAGGATGGGAAACATAAAAGAGTCCCCAACGCCGGCATACTATACAGCTGGACCTGGAAAAATCTGGAAAAATTACTTTGCTGACTGCCTCATCAGGCTGATCGGCCTGATCACAAGTCTCATGAGCCTAATTGCTTTCCTGCCCGGCCTGACCACTATGCTCATCTGCTTGGCCACTTCGCTATAGCGTCTGGATCTCCAGCTCGGAAAACACATCCTTCCGCGATGGCTCATTGGCCAGGATCGTAACCGCCAGCGGCAACGCGTTCCTGTACTGCTCGCCGATGGATATCTTCTCCCCGGGCAGATACACATACTTGTTGTCAAAAGAAATGATCTTCTCGATCGCAACGATATATCCCCGGTGAACCCGGCAGAACAGATCGTGTGGAAGCAACTTCTCCCATTGCTTTAACGTGACCAGCACCAGGGCGGTGGGCCTCTCCTCCATTACCAGCCTCGTATAATTTTTACGGGCCTCAATGTATAGTATATGCTGAAAATCCACTTTCACGAACCGGCCTTCGTGACGGATGAAGAAAAAAGATTGCACTTGCTGTTAGATTTACTTTCAAAAATTAAATTACAGGGGCGTAGGTTGTTTATCAGCGGTGCAATGAGCTTTCCCGCGTCAGGCTCACCAAAAGGAGCACATAGACATTCCGCTTATCCGGAAATAGCTTCGTTGGATAATCAGGCCTCACTACGGTGGCAGATTTGATTGGTTACTATAAATAAAGTTGCGAATATATTCCTCATACAAGACATAAGCGTTTAGCAAGGTGACCAGGTGATCCTTAGGATCCCGGCTTGTATCCCCTTCTTTAATATATACGCAGAACTCCTGATTGTTTTCATAGAATCGCTCGATCTTTCTTTCCTCCCACTTCCAGAAACGCTTTTTCTCCAGTATATCCCCGGGAAGGAACAACAGCGCATGATACTGATAACCATCCCGCCTCACCTGTTTGCATACCTTCCCCCAATAATCCAGGCTGGATTTGAAACAGGCTTCTATTCTTTCCATCTCGGTACGGTTGGGATCGTTTTGGGAATGGAAAGCAGTCTGCAGTTGTTGGTAATATTCCTGGTAAACAGGCGACATAGTCAATAAGAAAGGTTTAAAAGCAGGACACACCAGCTCGGAAAAACAGCAAGGGCCTTGTAGAAACAAACCCCTGGTGGACTCAAAGGTCACATGAGAAAACACTACACTTTATATAACTAAAAACAAACGATATCTTGCCTGATATTTTTAAGTGTCAATCAGACGTGTAAATTAGAAACTTCCCTTACAGCTTTTCAAAAAACTACATGAATCCTTGTATTGACTACACCAATTGTAGTATTTTAACCACTAAAGAGAATCGCTTTAGCTACATTTTAGCAGATGAGCCGGCCAGAGACCGGTAAAAGAAAAAAAACGAGTAACAAGGAGTTAAACCATACCCGGAAAAATAAATTGGGCAAAAATGTCGTTATATGTCAATTCTTGGTTAATTTGCAAAATCAATTGGAGTTCGTCCAATAAAAAAAGCCCCATGTAGAAACAAAGGGCGCTAACGATTGCTTGCCATATGAAAAAAGGTAGTAATATCTTTTTTGCTGATTATCTCAGCGTTGAAAATGAGCCTCTAACGAATGCCTGTTGAACGATTGCTGCCATATTTTTTCATCTCATTCTCTGCAGTAAAGGTACAATGCTTAAGCTCGCTGTTCTAATCAACTTATTGGTGAGTTAATTATGTCAAAATGATGTATTTTGTGTTGAAATCCTTAACTGGATTGAGTTTTAGGATAATCCCTTCATTATGGCCAACCGGTTCTCAGATACCTTATTCCAACTTATACATTCTCTCGAAAAGTCCGAAAAAAGACATTTTAAACTATACATCAAACGTAGCTCCACAAAGGAAGACCTGAAGATCGTTCAGCTCTTCGACGCACTCGACAAACTCAGCGATTACGACGAAAAAAGCCTCCTGAAAAAACTGCCCGGCATCCAAAAGCCCCAGTTATCCAACCTGAAGACTCATCTGTACAAACAGATCCTGGCTAGTCTTCGCCTGTTAAAAAGCGCCGAAAGCATTGATCTTCAGCTGAATGAGTTCTTCGACTACGCCCATATCCTGTATAAAAAAGGACTCTTCCAGCAAAGCCTGCGCATCCTCGATCGCGCAAAGGAAACTGCCAAAGCCAACCAGAAATTCAATTTCCTGGTACAGGTCCTCGCCCTGGAAAAACGCATCGAAACCCTGCACATCACCCATAGCATGCAGATGCGCGCCGAACAGCTCTCGGCCGAATCCCGCGAGGTCATCGACCGCATCGACATGGTCGCCCGCCTTTCCAACCTGGCCCTCCTCGTTTATAGCTGGTATATCCAGAATGGCCACTCCCGCAACGAAAAGGACGAAGCCCGGGTACGCGAGTATCTGAAAGAACAGCTTCCGGCCAACGCCTGGGAACAGACCGGCTTCTACGAACGCCTCTATCTGTATCAGAGCTATAACTGGTACGCCTTCATCCGTCAGGACTTCCTGATGTATTACCGCTACTCCCAGAAATGGCTCGACCTGTTCGAAGAACAGCCCCTGATGGTCCGCGTCGAAACGGGACACTATATAAAGGCGCTTCACAACCTCCTCAACGCCCATTTCGACCTGCACAATCACCGCCAGTTCGACCTCGTCCTTCGCAAATTCGAAGCCTTTGCCCAGACCGACCGCGTAATAGAGAATGACAACTTCCGCATCCAGTCCTTTGTCTATATCACCACGGCAAAGATCAACCAGGTCTTTATGATGGGTAACTTCAAGGAAGGCCTCCAGCTGGTGCCTGACATCGAACAGAAACTGGCGGAATACGATCTGTTCATCGACAGACACCGTATCCTCGTCCTCAATTATAAAATTGCCTCCCTCTATTTTGGAGCCGGAGACTATGATACCTGTATCGATTACCTGCAACGTATCATCAACGATCAGATGGACCTGCGCAACGACCTGCAGAGTTATGCCCGCGTCCTCCACCTGATGGCACACTACGAACTGGGCAACTTCGACCTGATGGAGTCCCTCACCAAATCCGTCTATCGCTTCATGGCCAAACGCGAACGCCTCACCCGCGTCGAAGAAGAAATGTTCCGCTTCCTTCGCACCTCCTTCCATACCTCCCGCTCAAGCCTCCGCGCCGAATTCGAAAAATTCCTCGAAAAGATCCGCGCCTTCGAAGGCAATCGCTACGAAGCCCGCGCCTTCGCCTACCTCGACCTCGTTTCCTGGGTCGAAAGCAAAGTGTACCAGCGCCCCATGAGCGAGATCATCTCCGAAAAATACCGCACCAGCAAACGCAAGGTACTCCCCCAAAATTCAGCGGTTTAAAAAAAGATATCCTTCATCGCCCTCCGCGCCGCATGATACCCACACATCCCATGCACCCCACCCCCCGGCGGCGTAGCCGACGAACAGATATACATCCCCCTCTCCGACGTCCTGTACGGCGACCACCGCAATGCCGGCCGCGTAAACAATTGCCTTAGATCGATCATCCCCCCATTGATATCCCCCCCGACATAGTTCGGATTATATTCCTCCAGCTGAGCCGTATTCAATACGTGCCGCGCCAGTATCCTCTCCCTGAATCCCGGCGCAAACCGCTCCACCTGCCGCTCGATCACCTCCGTCCGGTCCAGCACCGACCCATTCGGCACATGACAATACGCCCAGGCCGTATGTTTCCCCTGCGGAGCCCGCGACGGATCGACAATACTCTGCTGCGCCAGCAACACAAAAGGACGCTCCGGATGCCCGCCAGCTGCCGTTACCGCCTCCCCATCCACTATCTCCTCCAGCGTTCCGCCGATATGAACCGTCCCCGCCTCACGGCAACCCGCATCCGTAAAAGGGATCCGCTCCTCCAGCGCCCAGTCGATCTTGAATACGCCCATCCCATACCGATACCTTTCCAGCTGCCATTGATATAAGGACGACCAGCGATGCCCACCCAGCTGCAACAGCTGCCGCGGCGTCAGGTCGAACAGCAACGCCCGCGAAGAGGGCAGCTGCGCCAATGACCGGACATACATCCCCGTCTCGATCTTCCCACCCATCGATAAAAAACAAGAAGCCAGCGCATTCGCAATAGACACAGACCCTCCCCGCGGTACCGGCCACCCTTTCACATGCCCCGCCGCCATGAGTACCAGCGCAAAAGCCGAAGTCGCCAGGTTACTCAGCGGCTGTATGGAATGGGCCGCCATCCCAGCCAGCAAAGCCCTCGCAGCAGCGGTCTCGAATCGCCGCGCCAACGAGGTCGAAGCCGTCAGCCCCTTCAGTCCAAAACGCGCCAGCGCCAGCGGATGAGCAGGTAGCCCCAGCGGCCCCAATATCTCAGGTACCAGCAATGGCCAGTCCTGCACCAGGGGACCCATCAGATCGGTATATGCTTTTCCATCCCGGCCCAGCCTCGCCGCAACGTCCTCCACAGAACCAGCCAGCAAAGCAGCCGATCCATCATCCAACGGATGAGCCGCCGCCACCGCCGGATAGAGATATTCCAGACCATGCTCCCGCAAAGGCAGCGTATTAAAAAAGGGAGAACCCGCAGCAAGCGGATGAACAGCCGAACATATATCATGGATATATCCGGGCAAGGTCAGCTCTGCCGAACGCAACCCGCCGCCAATCGTCCCGCTGCCCTCCAGTAACAGAACGGACAGCCCCGCCCGCTGCAGCGTTATAGCCGCCGCCAGCCCATTCGGACCCGAGCCGACAACCACCGCATCATAATCAGTCTTACCCATATATAAATGTACCAAAACTACTCATTCAACCATCACCTTCGGCGCCTTCGAACGCTGCCACCAGATGCCAAAAATAACCAGCGCCATTCCGCCGATCGTATACGCCGTAATAGGCTCATGCGTCACCACACTGGCGATCAAAAAACCAAATACCGGGCAAAGAAAAAGCCAGAACGACGCCCTCGCAGCATCCTCTCTCAACAAATACAACCACAGCTGCACCGCCCCGATAGACACCGGGACCGCCAGCCACAATATGCCCCCGATGGAAGAACTATTCCACACATTCAACACAGGGTGATAGGTAAACATCGCCAGCGGCAGCAGGAACACTCCCCCCATCAACACCTGCCAGCCATTAATGGTCAGCAGATGCAGCCCATTCCATTGTACCCGCGAAAAGTAAAAGACGCCGATGGA
>Ga0310811_10011633_pt1 | contig 11424 bp, 5 predicted proteins | sample YCmetagenome_FD_207642 | JGI IMG/M metagenome (GOLD analysis project Ga0310811, IMG submission 207642) | Soil microbial communities from experimental microcosm in Duke University, North Carolina, United States - YC | ecosystem: Engineered > Artificial ecosystem > Soil microcosm > Unclassified ... | reverse complement strand
GCCACGCGTTCGATCGCTCGCATTTGCGTTCGCGTGCTGAGTGGCGAGTCGCGGCACTGCGAGAAGTTCGGTGGGAGGAGGAGACTTGGTGGTCACAGGGCGATCCGGGGGCAATCCTGCCCAGGCAGTATCGGCAGGATTGCCATAGGTCGCCCGAAGGCCACCAAGTCTCCTCCGACCCGCGCGACGCCACTGACCCGGCACGCGACCGCGTGACGACTATCCGCGAATCAGTCGCTGATACTCACGATCCCACGCCGCGGGAATCGACTCGCGCGGCGAGTATGGCCCTGGCTCGTAGCGACGCGACGCGATCCCGAGTTGACTCTGCTCGACGATGTCCCAGTCTTGGCGATTCGTAACGTCCCAGAAGCCGATCGCGTCGGCGGGATTGAATGACGCGTCGCCTTCGTTCCCGGGATGAAACATCCACTCCGACTCGACGATCGTGCGATCCACCGCGACCGGCGTGAGCAAATAGTAGTTGACGTAGTCGGGATGAATGCTGAGCATGAGATTCGGCATCAGCGTGTAGTAGAACGCACGGTGTCGGTCGTCGGCGGGAAGCGTCGGGTTCACCAGCCGTCCGCACGCGCGTCCGCTCAGCGTCGCGCTCTCGTTCGGTGACGTGATCTCCATGTAGCCGCCGAGGAACGGGCCTTCCACCAGGTCGTTCGCGCCGCTCTGATATGGCAGAACGGTCGAGAGCTCCGGGTGGATCATCGGACAGTGGAGACACTCCGAGTAATTCTGAAAGACGAGCTTCCAGTTCGCTTTCACGTCATAGGCGACGCCGTGGCCAACGCGAAGGTTGGCGATCCCGTAACGTGAGAGCCGATCGAGCATCGGCCCGAACCACTCGTCGAACGGTTGCGGCTGCGTGTCGATGTTCACGAACACGAAGCCTTCCCATTCCGCAACAGCCGCGGCGTGCAGCGGGAAGTCGCGTTTGTCGAACCCCTCGACGTCCTGCATGTGCGGCGCGCCGATGAGTCGGCCATCCGTGGTGTACGTCCACGCGTGGTACGGGCACCGAATCGTCTCGGAGAATTGTCCCGACGCCTCACGACAGATGCGCGTGCCGCGGTGCCGGCAGACGTTGAAGAGCGCGCGGAGCTCACCGGTCCGGTCGCGCACGATGATGATCGATTCACCCGCGACGTCGCGAACGACGAAATCGCCCGGGTTGGCCAGACGGCTCGCGCGGCCGACGCAATTCCACTGGCGCGCGAAGATGCGCTCGCGCTCTGCGATGAGAACGTCGGGATCGATGTAAGCCTCGCGCGGCATCGTTCGCGCGCCGCTCTGGTAGCTGGAGACGGTCTTGTGAAAGGTCGTCACGACTGCTTTGCTCGCTGGGAAAGGGCGGCACGCGCGGCCAACCATCCCGCGCCGCCCACAACGCCGGGGCCGGGATGCGAGCCCGCTCCGCCAAGATACAGCCCGTCTACATCAGTGGAGTACCGGGCAAGGCCAGGAATCGGTCGCATGAACAGAATCTGGTCAAGCGTCAGCTCGCCGTGCGTGAGCGCACCGTCAGTGAGCCCGAAACGCGCTTCCAAGTCCGATGGCGCGAAGACGGCCCGATGAAGCACGCTCTCCGCGAAGCCCGGCAATGCGCGGGCAATGCGCGCCGTCACGAGATCCGCGAGGTCCCGCGATCGCGCATCGGTCCAGGCACCGTCCCTCGGCTCGCGCGGAACATACTGCACGTGCGCCGTGACGACGTGCTTGCCGGCCGGCGCCAGGGACGGCCAGCGAACACTCGGCGACGTGATCTCGATGTGAGGCTCCGCGGACACGAGACCATACTTCGCCGCGTCGTACGCCCGCTCGATCGAATCGAGGTTGGGCGATAGCGTCGCGATGCTCGCCAACGCCGCGGCGGAGATCCCGTTCGGAAGCCGGTCGACCGCGAACTGAATGATCGCGGTGCACGCGCGGAACTTGATGTTCTGCACGGCCCGGATCAGATCGGGGTCGAGCCACACGGGGTCGACGCCGAGTAGGGTGCTTGCGGGATCCGTCGTCGAAACGACGATCGGCGCGGCGATCTCATCGCCGTTCGCGAGGGCGACGCCCGTCACCGCGTCATTGTCGACGTTGATGCGCGAGACTGGGGCGTTGGTGCGAATCGTCACGCCGGCGGTGCGCGCCGCGGCTTCCACCGCGGTCACGCACGCGTCCGGCCCATCGCGCCACCACGAGCGCATTCGCACGGATCCAAGTGGTGCGCCGAGCAAGTAGTGGATGAGTACGAAGGACGTGCCACCGGACCGCGGTCCCTGTCGAATGTCGCGAACTCCGCCCGCGCCTACGGCCGCGCGCAGCCACGGCGTCTCGAACTCGTCCTCCAAGAAATCCTGGACCGACATCGGCAACACGCGCAGCAACTCCGTCATGTCTTCGCGGCCGAGCGCGCGGAACTTGCGGCCAAGGCCGAGCAGGGCGGTGAAGTCGGAGAGCTCGGCGAGGTCGACGTCCGGCGGAGGCGCCTGATACAACGCACCGAGAAAGCCTGAGAGCTTGACGAGCCGCTGCGTGAAGGCCGGCCAGGCGCCGGCGTCGCGCGATGAGTGTTCTCTAATGACGTTGGCTGCCTGCGCGGTGTTGGTCGGCAGCGAACGAAACGCGCCGTCGTGCGCGATCGAAACCGAGATCTCCGGTGCAACCGAGGCAACGTTCAACCCAAGCCCCTTCGCCACTCGCTCCGGCAACCAGCCAGTGTCGGCATGCAACGGTGCTCGGAAGCCTGGCGCGAACTCAAAAACCTGCGCCTGGCCGCCGACCGCGTCACTCGCTTCCAGCACGACGACGCGGCGCCCGGCGCGCGCCAGCGCCGCGGCCGCCGTCAAGCCATTCAACCCGGCGCCAATGACAACGGCGTCAAACCGAGCCTCAGCCACGCGCGCCCTCGCTTCCCGCTCCCTGCTTACCGCTTCCCGCGATTTCAATAGCCGCCAATCGTCCCGAGGCGCCCATGATGCCGCCGCCCGGATGCGTCCCCGCGCCGCACTGCCAGTAGCCGCCGATCGGCGTGCGGTACTTCGCCCAATGCGCCGCAGGCCGCAGGAAGAAGAGCTGGTGGAGAGCAAGCTCGCCCTGGAAGATGTTCCCCTCCGAGAGTCCCGTGATGCGCTCGATGTCCGCGGGCGTGAGTACCTGTCGCCCGGCAATGAGCGATTTGATGTTCGGCGCGTAGCGCGCGATCGTGTTGACCACCGCATCGCCGAAGGCTTCGCGCTTCTGATCGGTCCACCCGCCGTTGAGCTGATACGGCGCGTACTGCACGAAGACGCTCATCACGTGCTTGCCTGGCGGCGCCATCCCCGGATCGATCATCGAGGGAATCACGATGTCCATGTACGGGTTGCGCGAGAACTCCCCGTACTTGGCGTCGTCGTACGCGCGCTCGAGGTACTCCATGCTCGGGCTGATCGAGAACGCGCCGCGAGCAGCTCGGATGGTGAGCGCCTCGTCTCCGAGGCGCTCGAGGCAGGTGAATCGCGGAAGTCCGTTCAGCGCGAGATTCACCTTGCCCGACGACCCGCGGAACTTGTAGCGCTCGACACCGCTCACGAGATCATCCGGCAGCTCATGTCGATCGACGAGATCGAGGAACGTGCGCCGCGGATCGAGGCTCGACACGACGATCGGCGCAAGAATCTCGTCGCCGTTCGAGAGCGCGACGCCGCGCACTATTCCGTCGCGCACCAGCACCTTCGCGACCCCGGCATCTGTCCGAATCTCGGCGCCCTGCGCGCGTGCCGCGCTGGCGATCGTCTCGCTGATCGCGCCGGTGCCGCCGCGCTGGAAGCCCCATGCGCGAAACGCGCCGTCGATCTCGCCCATGTAGTGGTGGAGCAGGACGTACGCGGATCCAGGCGAACGTGGGCCCAGGAACGTGCCGATGATCCCGCTCGCCGACTTCGTCGCCTTGAGCGCGTCGAATTCGTACCACTCGTCGAGGTAGTCCGCGCTGCTCATCGTCATGAGCTTGAACAGCGCATGAAAGTGCTCGGCGCCGAGTCCGCGCATGTGCCGCCCGAGCTTGAGCATCGAGCGAAGATCCGACGGCGCCAGGGACGACGGATCCGGCGGCACCATGCCGAGGATCGGCTTCACCGCCATCGCCATGTGGTGCATCAGGTGACCGAAGAGAACCGCGGCTTCCGCGTCGCGCGGTGAATGCCGAGACAGCTCGCGACGCGTTTCGTCGGCGTCGCCCCATCCCGCGAGATAGTCGCCGTCGTCGAGCGGCGTGACCGTGCTCTCGAGGGGAAGAATTTGCAAACCGTGCCGCGGCAGCTCGAGCTCGCGGATGATCTCCGGGCGGAGCAGACTCACGACGTACGAGAACACGGAGAACTTGAAGCCCGGGAAGATCTCTTCCGTCACCGCCGCGCCGCCGAGCAACGGACGCCGCTCGAGGACGAGCGTCTTGCGTCCCGCGCGCGCGAGATACGCGGCGCACACGAGGCCGTTGTGGCCACCGCCGATCACGATGGCATCGTAGCGCGTATTCGTCACGCGCGCTTTCTCTCTGGATCGAAGAACGGCAGCTTCGTCACCGCGCCGTCGATGCGCTTGCGGCGATGCTCGACGGTAAGCTCGATCTCGACCGACGTGCCGGGCGCGAAGTGCGGAGACTGCACATGCGCGAGCGCGAGGTACTTCTTGAGGAGCGGCGACCAACAGCCGCTCGTCGCATAACCGATCTGTCGTCCGCGGCGGAACAGCGGCGCGCTGCCGCGCCACGCAATCGTCGGCAGCTGCGGCGGAAGATGTCGCTCGGCGTAGGCGCGCTCGAGCGAGGTCCAGTCGATGTCCACGCCGACGAATGCCCACGACGATCCACGCGCCGCCTCGGCGCGTATCGGCCGACGACCGTTGTATGGTCCTTTGTCGGCGCTGACCGTCCACGCGAGGTTGATCTCGAGCGGCGACGATTTCTGATCGGCGATCAATGCGTGATGCGCCGAGTAGTAGTCGACGTCGAGCATGATCAATCCGGCTTCGATGCGAGCGATGTCGAGGGCCCAGATGCCGGCGGGCGTGAGTCCGTACGGCGTTCCCGCGTCGATCATCGCGTCCCACAGCGGAACGGCGCGCCCGGCGTCGACCCACAGCTCGTAGCCGAGGTCGCCGGTGTAGCCCGTGCGCGAGACGGTGACAGGAATGTCGCGGATCGTCGTGTGGACGAGCCGGAAGTACTTCAGCTTTGCGAAGTCCGCGGGCGAGACCTGCTGCAGGATCGTGCGCGTCAGCGGACCTTGAAGCGCGAGCGCGGCGGTTCGCTCGGACACGTCCTCGATCGAGACGTCCATGCCGACGGCATTCATCGAGAGCCAGCGGAGATCTGGCTCAGCGCTCGTCAACCGAAACGTCGTATCGTCGAGCCGGCTGATCGTGCCGTCGTCGATCACCTTGCCGTGCGCGTCGCACCAGGGTGTGTAGAGCACCTGCCCGACCGCGCATTTCTGAACGTTGCGCGTGACCATCCGGTCGAGCAGACGGACGCCGTCAGGACCCGTGATCCGGTATTTGTAGAGCGGGGAGACGTCGATCAGCGCCGCGGCGTTGCGGATGGCGGCGTACTCGCGGTCCGGATGCGGCTCGTAGGCACTCGCGACCTGATGGCCTGCCCAGCGTCGCCAGGTCTGCGCGCGCACAAGTGGCGCTGTACGGGTATGAAATGGAGTCGATTTCAGCATGAGCGGCAGCTAAGGTACGGAGCCGGAAGCCTGCTCAGCAACTCGAAGCCAGCTCGAAGTCGGGCTCGCAAGGTACGGATCGTGAATCCTGCCACCGCAATGAAGCGCATCGTCGTGCTCGTCGCCGCGGCGCTTGCCTCGTGCGATAAGCCGCATAAGGCGAGCGCGGCGGGAGAAGTCGCTGACACGCCGGTCGGGACGTATCCCACCAGCGGTGGGCTCGTACGCGCCATTGCGGCCAACGATGAGCTGCAGGCGGCGCAGGCCGCGATCGACGCCGGGCACCCGTGGCGCGCGACGCAGACGATGGCGCCCGTGCTGCGAAATCCCTCGCGCCGAACGCCGGCGGCAATCGTCGTCGCGTCGCGCGCGGCGGCGGGCTGGGACGGCTGGGCCGAGGTCGACAAGCTCCTCACCGGGCAGCCCTGGCTCGACACGGAGTTCGAGGGCGAGGGGCGCGAGCTGCTCGCGCGATCAGCATTGGAGCGTGGTGCTGATACGGTCGCGCTCACGCAGGCGATGGCCGCGCTCCGCGATGCGAAGTCGAACGACATTCGGGCGACTCGTCTCGTCCTCGTCGCTCGAGCCCTCGAGCGGACGAATGCGACCGACAGCGCGGCCGCCGCGTACGCCAGAGCGGGGGAGAGCGCGGGGGCGCTGCGCGGCATTCGCGATTGGCTGGAGCTGCGCGCTGCGGGAGTCGAGCGCGATTCGGCGGCGCGAGCGGCGCACTTCGCGAAGGTCGCTTTGCCGCCGGCGAAATCGCGTGTGGCGTGGACCGAAGCCTTGGCCCGCGAACGATTCGGCGACGCGGCGGGCGCCGCGCAGCGCTACGCGGCGCTCGGCGCGACGGCACAGGCGCTTCGTCTTCGTCTTTCCGTTGCGTCGGATGATGCGAGCCGGAATATGGTGAAGTCCGAGCTCCTCGCGTTCATTCAAGGTCGGAACAGCCCACTCGATATTCGAACGGCCATCGACATCCTCGACAAAGGATTCACTCGGCTCGAGCCGGCCGAGGAGCTCGCGGTTGCGCGCGGCGCCGCGGCGGCTGGTCAGGTGCAACGAGCAGTCGTCGGCTATCAGCGCGCGTTGGGCGCGCGCGTGGCGCTCTCGCCAAACGACAGGTTTTCGTACGCGCAGTCGCTTTCGCGCGGCGGTCGCACCCGCGACGCGCTGGCGCAGTTCGATTCAGTCGAGGGATCGATGGCCGGGCAGGCCGCGTACGCCCGCGCTCGCGTTCTTCTGACGTCGAACGGCGGCGAAGCGACCAAGTCGGCCCTTCGCACGATCGTCACCAGGTTTCCGGGCGATACCAGCGCCGCCAGCGCGGCGATGTTTCTTCTCGCGGATTTGATGACCGACGATGGCAACGATCCGCAGGCGCGCGCGCTCTACCAACAGCTGTACCGGCAGTACCCCACGAGCGCACGCGCGGCGGAAGCGCGTTTCAACGCGGCGATCATCACACTCGCTGCCGGAGACGCCGCCGGCGCCGCTCGCGAGCTGGATTCTCTCGTGCTCCATTCGCCGCGCGCCGAGGATGCGATGGCGGCGAGGTACTGGGCCGGCCGCGCGTGGATGAGCGTCGGCGATTCGGCGCTCGCCACGGCGCGCTGGCGCGATGTGCTCCGTCTTCAGCCGATGTCGTACTACGGTCTGGCGAGCTCGCGGCAGCTTGCCGGCGGATCGTGGTCTCCGTCCGGCCCTGGCGCCGCGATTCCGCACGACGCGTCCGTCGACAACGCGATCGCGCGCGCCTTAATCCTCGAGCGGCTTGGGATGGATGTGGAAGCGCGACTCGAGTACGACGCGCTCGACGACGCCGCGATGAAGATTCCAGCGCGCGCGCCGGCGACCGCGGTCGCTTTCGCCCAGCACGGCCAGGTGCCGCGCGCGATTCGCATCGCGCAACGCCTCGTCGACGCGGGCCGCCGCGACGCGGTGACATATCGGCTGCTGTTTCCGATTCTCGACCAGGACGAGCTCGCGCGCGATGCCAAAGCACGCGGCCTCGATCCGGCTTTGGTCGCGGGCGTCATTCGCCAGGAGTCGGCCTTCAACGCGCGAGCAGTCTCGGTCGCCGGCGCACGCGGGCTGATGCAACTTCTGCCGTCCGTCGGCCAGGAGGTCTCGCGCAGCACCGCGTTCGCGGTGTGGTATCCGGCGCTTCTCCTCGACCCCGACGCGAACCTGCAGCTCGGCACATCGCACCTGGCGTCGTACTTCAAGCAGTATGGCGCGCTGCCTCGAGTGCTCGCCGCGTACAACGCCGGTGGATCGCGCGTGACACGTTGGTCCGCGAAGGCTGGCGCCGATGATCCGGAGCTCTTCGCGGAGCGGATTCCGTTCGCGGAAACTCGGGATTATGTGCGCCTCGTTCAGCGGAATGCGCAGGTGTATCGGACGCTCTACGAGTGGTGAACGTCGATCGCCGCTGAACAAAAGCACAGTCGCCAAACAAAAGCACAATCGCTGATGTAACGGACGGCGGCAGATGGGCCGCGGATTAACCGCTGGATTTTTCCTTTGATCGCGGCGGCCTTGCGTCGAGGCGACATTTCAAAGAAGAATCCGCGGTCTATCAGCGTTCAATCTGCTACATCCGCGATTGTGCTTTTGTTGTCGACGCGAAAACGAAAGGTTCGTCAATGGCAGACTGGCCACCGACGAACCTTTCATTTTCGTACCGCTTCCCTCTTCCCGCTTCCCGCGTTTACCAGCCTGGCGCCAGCTGGAATCCCCAGACCCAATTGCGCTTCGGCCGCTGGAACGGATGCGCGGCGTATGCCTCGAGGATCGCGTACCCCATCAGGTTGAATCGGAACGACACGCCGGTGCTGAACACCGGAATGCGATCCGCGCATGGATAGTAGGCGAGCTGCTGGATCTGCGACACGGTCGAGTTGCCACTCGGCGTGCAGTTCTGCGGGATGACGTTCGCCGTTCGCGTGAGCTTGAAATCCGGGCTCTGCGAGTTGGTGTACGAAACGCCGGCGTCGAAGAACGGGGACACTTCGGTCGGCAGGAAGGGGAAGTTCAGCAGGCCAAAACCTTCCGTGCCGAAGAGCGGAATGCGGAATTCGACGTTCGCCACGGCTGCCTTGCTGCCGAACAAGCGCTGGAACGCCGGGCAGCCCGCCTGCGCGGTCTGCGAGTTCGCCGGCGGGTTGTCGACCTGGCACTCGTCGCTGTTGAACGAGCCATAGCCGTACCCGCGAATCAGCGTTTCTTCGCCGAGATAGATCGGCCACGTCGTGTTCGGATCCTCGGCGCCCGACCCGTACCGACCGAGCGAGACGCCGCGCATCGCGAACGTGAACGGACGCAGGAAGACGTACTTTCGATAGTCGAGCAGCGCGTTCGTGTACTGTACCGAGCCGAACGTGGGCGTGATCTGCGCGCGATAGCGCTGGCCCTGCACGGGCGACGTGAACGCCTCGAACGAATTGTCCCCGACGAGCGCGAGCGACGGCTCCGCGAACCAGATCGGCTTGTAGATCGACGACTGCTTTTCGTCCGTCTGGTCGACGATGGTGTTTCCGACGAACGTCGTCTTGAACAGCTCCGTGTCGAAGCCGTAGTGCGTGATGTTCGCGGTGAACTCGAGCCGCTTCGTCATCGAGAACGGGTACTGCGTGAAGACCGCCGCCTGATCGATGTAGACGCGTTGGAGAAGCTGATTCACCGAATAGCCGGCGACCTTCTGGCCTCCGCCGACGTCGATCGTCGTGTCCTGCAGGTACACTTGACCCGTGAGGTACGGCACGTGTTCGATGCCGGCGCCGTAATTCCACCGGTTCTTCATGTTGTAGTACTGCAGCGCGCCGCCGATGTCCTTCACCGTGCCGTTCGCCTGAATCGCGGCGAAGATCTGCCGGTCGCTCAACTGATCGCCGAAGATCATCGATACGCCGCCCGCCAGGCCGGTGCCGAACGGCCCGCCCGCGACGACACCAAGGCTCGGCTGTCCGATCGCGTCGAGCGAGAACTCCGAGTGATAGGGCATGACCTGGAAGTCGTTGCCACTCGGCAGGCCGGTCGTCGCATCCGCCAGGTAGCCGTTCACGAGGCTGCGCGTGACCTGCGGCGGCGGCAGCTGCGCGCCATCCCAGGCGATCGACGGCGTCGACACGAGCGTGCCGACCGTCTGCGACTTGTCGAAGCCGCGGATTTCGTTGCCCTGATCGTAGAAGGTGTTCATCAGCATGCGGCCGGTCTGACGTGACACCGAGAGCGCGGGTGAGACCGTCGTAATGCCGCTGACGCCGGTCGCAACCTTGGTGACGCGGAAGACCTGACCGCTCGCAAGGTTCAAGCGGTAGACGTCCGGGAATCCGTCCTGATCGGAGATGAAGAACAGGTCGTTGCCGTCGGGCGAGAACTGCGGGTTGATGTGCTTGCCGCGAGCAAACGGCGAGAAGACGCTGATGCGCCCAGTCGCCAGATCGTACGTCGCGAGCTGCAGCGGCCCGAACTTGAGCGTGTTGAAATCAGTCGTCGGTCCACGGTCCGTCGCGAAGGCGATCGTCTTGCCGTCGGGCGACCACGTCGGCTGGATGTCGGCGTAGCGGTCGTGCGTCAGCTGGCGAATCGTGCCCTTCTCGAGATCGAGGAGATAGAGATCGCTGATGCCGCCGGCCTGGCCGGACAAGCACAGCGTCTTGCCGTCGGGCGACCACGACACGTGGCTCACCGAGCCGATGCCGGGCAGCTTGATGCGGCGGTCGACGTTGGTCGAGCGCGTGTTGAGGATCGCGATCTCGTTGTTGCCGTCGGCGTAGACGATGAATGCGAACTCGCCGCCGTCAGGCGACCAGTCGCCTGCCGAGTTGATGAAGCTGATCGCGTCGAAGTGCGGATCGCTCGACGGGCCGCCGAGCTTCTTGATCACCTTGCCCGTCGTTGCGTCGCCGACGAACAGGTCCATGCTGAACAGATTGCGGCTCGAGAAGAACGCGAAGAGCTTGCCGTCCGGGCTGATCGTCGGCGCCAGGTTGTAGTCGCCGCTGCGTGCGAGACCGACGAGCTTCGTGCCGACGCTGTCGGGGTGATCGCGTCCTGCGACCTGCGGCAGATACATCGCCTTGTTCGCCGCGGCCCAGTCCTTCGACAGCGAATCGCTGTTCTCGCCGAGCACGCGAATCAGTGCTTGGTCCCAGCCGATACGAAGCGCGGTGCGATACACCTCGACGATCGAGCGATCGCCCCACCGGCCGCCAACGTACGCCCACAGCGCCTGGCCGTAGCGGTACGGAAAGAAGCGCGGGTCGGTCGTGAGCTGCTTGATCGTCGGGAACTTGTTCCGCATCACGGCGTCGCGCATCCACATCGCGGTGAGCGGATCCTCACGGCCCAGCGAGAAGTACTCGGCCATGCCTTCGATGAGCCAGAGTGGCAGCGCGTCGAGGCGCATCAATCCACCACCCGGCGTTCCTTCGGCGATGTTGTATTGGAAGACGTGTACGAGCTCGTGGCCGAGCACGTGATCGTTGTCCGCGTAGATGCCGGTAAACGGCATGATGACGCGCGTACGATTCGACTCCGTGACACCGCCGGTGCCTTCCTCGAGCTGCTCACCAACGACGTTCGTCTGCTCGAAGTCCGGATGATCAGCGTAGAAGATCAGCGACTTGCGATCGAACGCGTGGCGGAAGGTGTCCGAGTGGCGCGTGTACCAGCGCTCCGCCATGCGAGCCGCGTCGTGGACGAT
>Ga0310811_10011632_pt1 | contig 11424 bp, 10 predicted proteins | sample YCmetagenome_FD_207642 | JGI IMG/M metagenome (GOLD analysis project Ga0310811, IMG submission 207642) | Soil microbial communities from experimental microcosm in Duke University, North Carolina, United States - YC | ecosystem: Engineered > Artificial ecosystem > Soil microcosm > Unclassified ... | reverse complement strand
CGGGTGCGAGCGGCAGCAGCGGAAAGCGGTGCGGCAGCGGCCAGTCGGCCACGGCGATCGTGTCGCCGGCAGTCAGGCCCCAGCCGCCCGTGCCCTCGACCGGGTACACCGTGACCTTGTCGACTGAAGGGTAGGGCACTTGCAGGTACCACCGCTCGGTGCCCGGCACGGAAATGGTGAAGCGAATCCAGAGCGCCTTGCCGGGGCCGAGCGGATAAACGGCACCTTCTTTCGCCGGTAGCCACGAAATGCCCGTGCCGTCGACGACCACTTCCGGTGTGGTTCGTCCGGTTTCGTCGATCCAGGCCTGGCCAGCGCTGCCCAATTGCACCGGCTGGTTGGCGGAGTCGAGCTGGATGGGCGTGGCGGCGCGCGCGAAGCCCAGCCCGGCCATGACCAGCATGGCCGCCGTCAACCAGCATCGCAGCGCGTTTCGCATCACCCCCAACTCCTTGCGCCGAGAATAACGCCAATGAAGACGATTCGACTGAGGGTTGGCAAGGAGAGGTCGCTCTTGCGACAACATCCGTGGGTATTCGATTCGGCCATCGCCAAGGGGGGCGGTGACCCGGGCGAAACCGTGCGGATCGAATCGGACGCCGGGGATTTCCTGGCGTGGGCTGCGTTCAGCCCGCAGTCGAAAATCCGCGCGCGGACATGGAGCTTCGACGAGAAACAGCGCATCGATGCCGCCTTCATCGCGCAACTTTGCGAGCGGGCCGTGAAGGCGCGCGAAAGATTCGCGATCGACAGCGACGGCATGCGCCTCGTGCACGGCGAGTCCGATGGCTTGCCGGGGCTCGTGGTCGATCGGTATGGCGACACGCTCGTGGCACAGTTCCAGTCGGCCGGTGTCGAGCGCTGGAAAGGCGTGATCGTCGATGCACTGCTGGGCGCGACCGGGCTCGCGAAGATGTACGAGCGATCGGACACCGGCTCGCGATCGCTCGAAGGGCTCGCCCCCGCGGCCGGCTGGCTGCGCGGCGAAGGCTCAACCGACGTCGCGATCCGCGAACACCAGTGGAATCTCACGCTCGATATCGCCACCGGCCACAAGACCGGCTTCTATCTGGACCAGCGCGACAGCCGGCGCAAGTTCGCCGAGCACGCGCAGCGCCTCGAATTCCAGCGCGTGCTGAACTGCTACTGCTACACGGGCGGCTTCACCGTGGCGGCGCTTGCAGGCGGGGCCGCGCACGTCACTTCGATCGATTCGTCGGCGCCGGCTCTGGAGCGTGCCCGAGCGCATGTGGCGCTGAACGGGTTCGATGCGGCTCGCGCCGATTTCATCGACGCCGATGTGAACGCGTCGCTGCGCCGCTTCGTCGAGGAAGGCCGCACTTTCGATGCCATCGTTCTCGATCCGCCCAAGCTCGCGCCGACGGCCGCGCATGCAGAGAAAGCCGCGCGTGCGTACAAGGACATCAACCGGCTGGCCCTGAAGATCCTCGAGCCGGGCGGCGTGCTGTTCACCTATTCGTGCTCGGGCGGGATCAGCGCCGATCTCTTCCACAAGATCGTCGCCTCGGCCGGCGCGGACGCGAAGGTCGACGGCTTCATCACCGAGCGGCTGGGCGGCGCGCCGGACCACCCGATGACGCTCGCCTTCCCGGAAGGCGAATACCTCAAGGGGCTCGTGATACTTCGAAAAGCCTAAACTGTCGCCATGAGCCTCATTCCCGCCACCATCCTTACCGGCTTCCTCGGCTCGGGCAAGACGACGCTGCTCAAGCGCGTGCTCGAAGAGGGCCACGGCCAGAAGATCGCCGTCATCGAAAACGAGTTCGGCGAAGAGAACATCGACAGCGACATCCTCGTCACCGACACCAACGAGCAGATCGTGCAGATGAGCAACGGCTGCATCTGCTGCACCATCCGCGAGGACCTGCGCGCCACGCTCCAGCTGCTGGCCGCGAAGAAGCGCAAGGGCATGCTCGATTTCGAGCGCGTGGTCATCGAGACCACGGGCCTGGCCGATCCGGGTCCCGTCGCGCAGACCTTCTTCATGGACGACGAGATCGCGGAGGCCTACCTGCTCGATTCGATCATCACGCTGGTGGATGCGAAGCATGCGGACAAGCAGCTCGATGACCGGCAGGAGGCGCGGCGGCAAGTCGGCTTCGCCGACCAGATATTCATCAGCAAGACGGATCTCGTCGCGAAGGATGAAGTCGACGCACTGGTTCACCGCCTCAAGCACATGAACCCGCGCGCGCCGATGAAGCCGGTGCACTTCGGCGACGTGCCGATCACGGACGTGTTCGACCTGCGCGGCTTCAACCTGAACGCCAAGCTGGACATCGACCCGGACTTCCTCAAGGAAGACGACCACGACCATCACGGCCATGACCACGATCATGATCATGATCATGACCACGAGCATGGCGAGCACTGCGACCATCCGCACCACCATCACGTGGACGACGACGTCAAGAGCTTCGTCTTCAGGGCCGCAAGGCCGTTCGATCCGGCCAAGCTCGAGGATTTCCTGGGCGCGATCGTGAACATCTACGGTCCGCGCATGCTGCGCTACAAGGGCGTCCTGCACATGAAGGGCACCGAGCGCAAGGTGATCTTCCAGGGCGTGCACCAGCTCATGGGCAGCGACCTCGGACCGCAGTGGCAGCCCGGCGAGGACAGGACCAGCAAGATGGTCTTCATCGGCATCGACCTGCCCCGAGATATCTTCCTCCAGGGTCTCGAGCAGTGCCTCATTTGAGGTAGGCTTACGCCCTTCCAAGAACAGGTGAGGGCGGGCCCCGATGATTGTCTCGATTCTGCAACTGATGGCCTTGCCTTTCGGCGGGCTGTCCACGCGGACGAGGGGTGAAAACCCCGACGGCGAGAGCCGGCCCGTGCGCAATCGGGCGATCAATGGGGGTATAAATCGCGCTGATGAAGGCGATGCATCACACCAACGAGGAACCACCGCGGACGGACGGCATGACCATGCCGTGGGCGCGGATGCGAGGAGACGGGAAGTGAAACCCCAACCGAAGGCGAAGGCCAAGCCGGCAGCGAAAGCCAAGCCGCAGGCCAAGGCCGCGAAATCCGCAAGCAAGCCCACCAAGGCCAAGCCTGCGGCGAAAAAATCGCCGGCCAAGCCGGCAGCGAAAGCGGCGCCGAAGAAACCTGCGGCGAAGGCCGCGCCCGCGAAAAAAGCACCCGCGAAAAAGGCCGTGCCTGTCAAGGCGGCAAAGCCTGTTGCGAAGAAACCAGTGCCTGTACCGAAGAAGGCGGCTGCAAAGCCCCAGGCCAAGGCGGCCGCGACCGAAAAGGCCGCACCTGCCAAAGCTGCACCCGCCAAGCCCGCCAAGGCGAGCGCACCGGCGCCGGCTCCCGCATCCGTGAAGGCGCCCGCAGCGGCGCCGGCACGGACCACGAAACCCTCGGCGCGGCTCGCGCAGCTCACGGTGCCCTCGATGGCGCAGACCGTGACGGCATCGACCGCGCCGAAAGCAAGCTATACCCCTACGATGTCCCATGAGTTGAAGCCGCCGCCGCTGGTGCCGGTCAAGAAAGATCCGAAGCTCGCGAACAACTGGAAGACCAAGGCCGGCAAGGACCTCTCCGACGAGGAGGTGCTCGCCATGCCGGATTCGGAGTACATGAACGACAAGCAGATGGAGTTCTTCCGCGCGAAGCTCCAGATGCTGAAGGAAGACATCCTGAACAGCGCGGGCGAGACGACCGAGCACCTGCGCGAAGACACGGTGATCGTGCCCGACCCTGCCGACCGCGCCACCATCGAGGAAGAACACGCGCTGGAGCTGCGCACCCGCGACCGCGAGCGCAAGCTGCTGAAAAAGATCGAGCAGTCCATCGGGCGCATCGACGCGGGCGATTACGGCTACTGCGACGAAACGGGCGAGCCGATCGGCGTGGGCCGCCTGCTTGCGCGCCCGACGGCGACGCTTTCGCTCGAAGCGCAGCAAAGGCGAGAATTGAAGCAGAAGATGTTCGGGGACTGAAGCCCGAATCCCCTTTCCCCGTCCGCAGTACCTACCAGCCGCACTACCCACGCCAATGGCCACGAAAGACGAAGGATCCGGCCTGCTGTCGAAGGTGGTGAAGTTCGTCAAGAACCCGACGACGAACTGGGCGGACCTCGACCAGCCCGAGAGCGATCGCGAGAGCTCCTACAGCAAGCAGATGCTGAAGGAGATGATCGAGCGCAAGCGGCGCAACGACTTCGTGCGCAAGCGCGAATTCGACATGCTGCGCAAGATGCGCCGCTCCGAGGTGATGGCCGGCCAGGATCCGGCGGCGCGGCCGTCGTTCTTCCAGAGCTCGATGCCGTCCAAACCCGACGATCGCGCGACCACGCTCAAGAAGATCGACGAGATCGAGGCGCAGATGTCCATGCAGTGGTGGAAGACCAAGCATGGCGACTCGAGCCGCCTGAACACGACGGGCAGTTTCCAGGTGTCCGCGCATGTGCCGCCCGACGCAGCAGGTCGGCCACTTGCGCCGCCGCCCGGCCACAGCAACGCGTACACGAAGACCGAGCCGCAATCGCTCAACCCGGCGGGAAACGCAAACGACAAGACGCAACCGACCGAATTGAGGTCGATGCTCGATTCGGTGATGCCGATGGTGCAGTCGGGCCAATCGGCTGCGGGAACCGGGCCCGATGCGACGGGGCCCTCCAGCCAGTTCTCCGCTTCGAAGCTGTTCGCCATCGACGTCGACGAATTCGCGCACGATCCCGAACTCGAAGAAGCGTCGATCCGTTTTGCCAATGGCGATGATGCAGGCGCCGAAGCCGGCCTGATGGAAGTGCTGTCGCCAACAGGGCCGCGTGTGGACCACGACGAGACGTGGCTCACACTGTTCGACCTCTACCGCGCCACCGGCCAGCAGGACCGATTCGAAACTGCCGCCATCGATTTCGCGGGACGCTTCGGCCGTTCGGCGCCGCAATGGTTTTCCATCCCGGAAGCCGTGGGGCGCATGAGCGCGCCCGCGGCAGCGCCTGGCGTGGGCACTCAGGCCGCGGCGAACTGGACCTGTCCCGCGACGCTCGGCACGCAGACCATCGCTGCGATGAACGCTGCGCTCGCGAAAGCGCAAGCGCCCTGGAAGCTGTCGTGGGCCAAGCTCAACGCGATCGACGTCGGTGCCATCGAGCCGCTCACCAAACAGTTCACGCAATGGGCCGCGCAGCCCGTGCAGCTTCGCTTTATCGCGGCCGACAACCTGGAGAAGGTGCTCAAGGATGCGACGCCTTCCGGCGACAAGGGCGTGAACCCGGCGTGGTGGAAGCTGCGCATGGAAGTGCTGCGCGTCATGCACCGTCCCGACGAGTTCGAGCTCGTCGCACTGGATTACTGCGTCACCTATGAGGTGTCGCCGCCTTCGTGGGAAAGCGCGCGCTGCGAGTTCAAACCGTTGCAGGCGGACGGCAGCTACGTCGCGGGCCACACCATCATCGGCGAGGCTTTCCGCGATTCGCTCTCGTCGGGCCTGAGCATGGGTTATGGCGATACCACTGCCGTGGGCATGAACTCGCAGATGTCCAACATCTCCACGGTGGAGCTTGCCGGGCAGATCCTGGGCGATGCCACTGAAGCGCTGGACATGCTCGAGTCCAAGACGCTCGGCGCCGACATCATCGTGATTTCGTGCACCCGCCTCATCCGCATCGATTTCTCGGCGGCAGGCTCGCTGCTCAACTGGGTGACTTCCCGGCAGTCCGAGGGCAGGCAGGTACAGTTCGTCGAGGTCCACCGCCTGGTCGCCGCATTCTTCAACGTGATCGGCATCAGCGAGCACGCCCGCGTGATCGCGCGAGCGGACTGATACGCTTTTACGCGCTTGCATTCGTGCGGCGCGCCCCCAATTCGCTTCGATGGAACAATTTCACGGAACGACCATCGTCAGCGTGCGGCGCAAGACGCCCGACGGCCGCTGGCAGGTGGCAATCGGCGGCGACGGCCAGGTCACACTCGGCAACGTCGTCGTCAAAGGCACCGCACGCAAGGTGCGCAAGCTCTACCACGACAAGGTGCTCGCAGGTTTCGCGGGCGCGACGGCCGACGCCTTCACTTTGTTCGAGCGATTCGAATCCAAGCTCGAGAAGCACCAGGGTCATCTTGTGCGCTCAGCCATCGAGTTGACGAAAGACTGGCGCACCGACCGCGTCCTGCGCCGTCTCGAAGCAATGCTCGCTGTCGCCGACGCGGAAGCATCGCTCATCATCACGGGCAACGGTGACGTGCTCGAACCCGAATACGGAATCATCGCGATCGGCTCCGGCGGCCCGTATGCGCAAGCTGCTGCGAAGGCCTTGCTCGACAACACCGAGTTGCCCGCAGACCGGATCGTGAAGAAGTCGCTCGAAATCGCCGGCGAGCTTTGCATCTACACGAACATGAACCACACGTTAGAGACCTTGGGGTAAGCATGTCGTCCATGACCCCCCAGGAAATCGTCTCCGAACTGGATCGGCACATCGTCGGCCAGCACGAAGCCAAGCGCGCGGTTGCCATCGCGCTGCGCAACCGCTGGAGAAGGCAGCAGGTCGACGAGAAGCTGCGCGCCGAGATCACGCCGAAGAACATCCTCATGATCGGCCCGACGGGTGTCGGCAAGACAGAGATCGCGCGCCGCCTCGCGCGCCTGGCCGACGCGCCGTTCATCAAGGTCGAGGCGACGAAGTTCACCGAAGTCGGCTACGTCGGCAAAGACGTCGATTCGATCGTGCGCGATCTCGTCGAGATGGCCGTGAAGCAGACGCGCATCGCCGAAATGCGCAAGGTGCGCGCGCGGGCCGAGGATGCCGCGGAAGATCGCATCCTCGACGTGCTCGTGCCACCGCCGCGTTTCGGCGAATCAAGCTCCGAAGGCACGGCGCGGCAAGGCTTTCGCAAGAAATTGCGCGAAGGCATGCTGAACGACACCGAAATCGAGATCGATGTCGCCGAGCAGCGCCAGCAGTTCGAAATCCTCGGGCCTGCAGGCATGGAGGACATGGCGGAGCAGCTTCGCGGCATGTTCTCGCAGTTCGGCAATGCGAAGCGTGCGCGGCGCAAACTCAAGATCGGCGAGGCGATGAAGCTTCTCGTCGAAGAGGAAGCCGCCAAGCTCGTGAACGAGGACGAGATCCGCGCGCAGGCAATCCAGAACGCGGAGCAGAACGGCATCGTCTTCATCGACGAGATCGACAAAGTCACGTCGCGATCCGAAACGAGCGGCGCCGACGTGTCGCGCCAGGGCGTGCAACGTGACCTGCTTCCGCTCGTGGAAGGCACGACCGTGTCGACGAAGTACGGCCCGATCCGGACGGACCACATCCTTTTCATCGCAAGCGGCGCGTTCCACTTGAGCAAGCCGAGCGACCTCATTCCCGAACTGCAAGGTCGTTTGCCGATTCGCGTGGAGTTGAAGTCGCTATCGGTCGAAGACTTCGAAGCGATCCTCACGCAAACCCATGCGTCGCTCGTGAAGCAGTATCAAGCGTTGCTCCAAACGGAAGGCATCACGCTCGAATTCAAACCCGATGCGATCACGCGCATCGCGGCCATCGCCTACGACGTGAACGAACGCACCGAGAACATCGGCGCGCGCCGGCTCGCGACAGTGATGGAGCGGCTGCTCGAAGAAGTGAGCTTCGACGCGACACGCCTCGTCGACAAAGACGTGGCCATCGATGCTGCGTATGTCGATGCGCGCCTGAAGGACCTGAGTCGCAACGAGGACCTGTCCCGCTACATTCTTTAACGACCTGCTCTCCTGCTGAGGTTTCACATGCAGTGCCTCAGCTAAGTGCTTCATCCAGAACGGTTTTTTGCGCCCGATCGGCGTCAAAGTCCGCTCTAAGTCCTTGATTTCATTGCAAAAATCCGGCTTGGACCGGCTTGCGTTGCTGTGTTTTCCTGCTACAGTGCAAAAAAGTGCAATGAAGTGGGAAAAGGTGCCTTGGGGCGCCTTTTGCGGCTTCGGCAAAGGTAGCAAGGACTTACCAAGGTGTTCCAAGGCGCTTCGTCAGTGACTCTCGATGCCAAGGGGCGGCTTTCCGTCCCGACGCGTCATCGCGAGGTGCTGTCCGCCACCGCCGGCAACCAGATCACCATCACCAAGCATCCGCACGGCTGCCTCATGATCTTCCCGCGGCCGGAATGGGAAAAATTCCGCGACCGTATCGCGGCGTTACCGATGGACGCGCAGTGGTGGAAGAGAATATTCCTCGGCAACGCGATGGACGCGGAGCTCGACGGCACGGGACGCGTGCTGATCTCTCCCGAACTTCGAGCTGCGGCGGGCATCGAGAAGGAAACCATGCTGCTGGGCATGGGCACCTACTTCGAGCTCTGGGACAAATCGAAGTACGAGGCCGAGGAAGCACAGGCGTTGAAGGGTGCGATGCCCGACGTCTTCAAGGAATTCTCTTTCTGAGCGCAAGCGGTGGACGCATGGAATCACACCACCGTCTTGTTGAACGAAGCAGTTGCCGCTCTTTCGGCCGACTCATTCACCAAGCCGGGACAAACCTATGTCGACGCGACGTTCGGCCGCGGCGGGCACTCGCGCGCGATCCTCTCGCGCCTGGACGAGAGCTCGCGCCTGATCGCTTTCGACAAGGACCCGGAGGCGATCGCCGCGGGCAATGCGATAGCGGACGATCGTTTCGAGATCCGCCACGCGAGCTTCACGGCGGTCTCGCAGCTCGAAGGCTCGAGCGTCGCCGGCATCCTGATGGACCTGGGCGTGAGTTCGCCGCAGATCGACAACCCCGCTCGGGGTTTTTCTTTTCGTTCCGAAGGTCCGCTGGACATGCGCATGGATACCACGCGCGGCACCAGTGCGGCCGACTGGCTGGCAACGGCGGAAGCAACCCACATCGCGGAGGTGATACGTGATTTTGGCGAAGAACGGTTTGCTGTTCCGATTGCAAAGGCGATTGTTTCTCGCCGACAGGAACGGGGCCCAATTCGCGGGACACGCGAACTGGCCGAGCTCGTGGCTCGCACGGTCAAGACCCGCGAGCCGGGCCAGGACCCTGCGACGCGCACATTTCAGGCTCTTCGGATTTTCGTCAACGCCGAGCTTGAAGAGCTCAGGCAGGCGCTAGAGGCAACGCTGGATGTACTGCAACCGCAAGGACGTCTCGTGGTGATCAGCTTCCATTCGCTGGAAGACCGCATCGTCAAGCAGTTCGTCGCGCGCCATTCGCGCGAGGTGGTGGACAGGCGCGCCCTGTTCGCGAAGCCGCAGCCGATGAAGCTCGAGGCGGTGGCGCGCGTGCGTCCGCTCGCAGAGGAAGTGCAGGCGAATCCGCGCGCACGAAGCGCAATCATGCGGGTGGCGCAGAGGACGCAGGCATGACCCGCCTGAACCTCGTCCTGCTCGCAGCCGTGCTCATGAGCGCGCTCTTCCTCGTGCGCACGCAGTACGAATCGCGGCGCCTGTATGGCGAGCTCGACAAGGCCGAAAGCGATGCGAGGCGCCTCGTGGTCGACCACGAGAAGCTCGAGTTCGAAAAGCGCGCGCAGGCGACATCGCTGCGCGTGGAAAAGCTCGCGCAAGAGCAACTGCACATGCGCACCGCGACGCCGGCGATCACGCAGTACGTGCGGGCCAAGGACGCTGGAGGCACCCAATGAGCGGGCGCAGCGTCATCTACACATCGAGCCCGCTGCTCGCGAGCAGGACGCCCGTGTGGCGCAGCAAGTTCATCGTCGGCGTGCTCGCGGTGAGCTTCCTCGCTCTCGTCGGCCGCGCGGCGTGGATCCAGGTGATCGGCAACGAGTTCTTCCAGAAGCAGGGCGAGGTGCGTTACCAGCGCACGCTCGAATTGCCGGCAAACCGCGGCCGCATCCTCGATCGCAACGGCCTGCTGCTTGCGATCAGCGTGCCCGCGCCCAGCATCTGGGCGGCGCCCGACGACATCGACCGCGACAAGTCCAAGCTTGCGAATCTTGCGAAGCTGCTCGGCATGCGGCCCGCGGAGCTGGACAAGAAATTGCAGAACGAGGACAAGACCTTTGTTTGGCTCAAGCGCCAGGTCGACGATTCGGTGGCGCAGCAGGTTGCGCAGCTGAACATCCGCGGCGTGTTCCAGCGCAGGGAATACAAGCGCGAGTACCCCGAAGGCGAAGCGGCCGCGCATGTGGTGGGCTTTACCAACGTCGAAGACCACGGCCAGGAAGGCATGGAGCTCGCCTTCGACAAGGACCTCGCGGGCAAGGCCGGATCGCGCCACGTGATCAAGGACCGGCTCGGCCACGTTGTCGAAGACGTCGGCGAGCAGGTGCCGCCGGTCGAAGGCCGAGACCTGCAGCTTTCCATCGACAGCAAGATCCAGTTCTTCGCGTACCAGAAGCTGCGCGATGCCGTCGTCGAGAACAAAGCGAAGGCCGGCAGCATCGTGGTGCTCGACGGCGTGACGGGCGAAGTGCTCGCGCTCGCGAATTACCCGAGTTATTCGCCCGACAAGCGCCAGAACCTCTCGGGCGAACAGCTTCGCAATCGCGCACTCACCGATGTGTTCGAGCCCGGCTCGACGATGAAGCCGTTCACCATCGGCCTGGCGCTGGAGAACGGCATCGTCACGCCGCAAACGGTGATCCAGACGGCGCCCGGCTACGTGACGATGGGCGGCATGAAGATTTCCGATTCGCATCCGCACGGCGCTCTCACGGTGCAGCAGGTCATCCAGAAATCCAGCAACGTCGGCACGCTGAAGATCGCGTTGCAGATGCAGCCGCGCCAGATGTGGGACCTGTTCACGCAAGTGGGCTTCGGACAGAAGCCGCAGATCACTTTCCCCGGTGCGGTGACAGGACGTTTGCGCGCCTACAAAACATGGAAGCCTGTGGAGCAGGCGACGATGTCGTACGGCTACGGCCTCTCCGCATCGCTGTTCCAGATGGCGCGCAGCTACACGGTGTGGGCGCACGACGGGCAGATCATTCCCGCGACGCTGCTCAAGAGCACGGAGCCCGCAATGGGTGTGCAGGTCTTCTCCGAAAAGACGGTCGACGAAGTTCGCACGATGCTGCAGATGGCCGCAGGCCCCGGCGGCACCGGCCCGAAAGCGCAGACGGTGGGCTATTCCGTCGGGGGCAAATCCGGCACGGCGTACAAGCAGGAGGGCAAGGGCTACTCGACGCACAAGTACCGTTCGTGGTTCGTCGGCATCGCGCCCATCGAGAAGCCGCGCATCATCGTCGCGGTGATGGTCGACGAGCCCACGGCCGGCAAGTATTTCGGCGGCGACGTGGCGGCGCCCGTGTTCAGCGCGACGGTGCAGCAGACGCTGCGCATGCTCGGCGTGCAGCCCGACATGAACGTGAAGCCGCAGGTCGTCGTGAACGCGGAGGAGGAGTCGTTCTGATGCTCCAGATCGCCTCCGCCCACGAAGCTGCGCAGTGGCTGCGTTCGCGCGTTACCGGCCAACTGTCGTGCGACAGCCGGCAGGTC
>Ga0310811_10011631_pt1 | contig 11424 bp, 8 predicted proteins | sample YCmetagenome_FD_207642 | JGI IMG/M metagenome (GOLD analysis project Ga0310811, IMG submission 207642) | Soil microbial communities from experimental microcosm in Duke University, North Carolina, United States - YC | ecosystem: Engineered > Artificial ecosystem > Soil microcosm > Unclassified ... | reverse complement strand
CGGCGCTAACCGCCAACCGCCCGTGCCGCCGCCTTCCACCGCCCCCTCGGGTGTGACCGGCGGCAGCGAAGTGTATCGTATCGATCCCGATGGTGCGCCGCGCCGCGTCTGGGGACACGCGCAGGACGTGGTGTATGCCATCGCCTTCGATTCCACCGGGCGCGCAATCCTCGGGGCCGGCAATAAAGGCAACGTCTACCGCATCGAATCTCCCACGTTGTACACTTCCCTGCTCTCGCTGCCGGTCACGCAGGTCACGGCGTTCCAGGCCGGCCGCGACGGCCGCCTGTTTGCCGCCACGGGAAATACCGGCAAGGTGTACGAAATCGGTCCCGGGCTGGAACATGAAGGCTCCATCGAAAGCGACGTCTTCGATTCCGGCATGTATTCGCTTTGGGGCCGCCTCACCTACGAGATCAATCTGAATAGCGGCCACGTCGCCATCGCTACCCGTAGCGGCAATCTGGACCGCCCGCAGAAAAACTGGAGCGATTGGGCCGCGGTGCCGGCAGGCGCAAAAGGAGGCCGCGTGGCCTCTCCGCCGGCGCGCTTCGTGCAGTGGAAGGCCACTCTGACCGGCGGATCTCCCGAACTCGACTCGGTGGACCTCGCGTATCTTCCCAAGAATCTGGAACCGCGCGTCGACGAGATCGAAATCACTCCGCCCAATTATCGCTTCCCGCCTCCGCCCACCTCACTGAGTTCCTCGCAGCCTTCTCTCAGCCTGCCGCCGCTGGGCAAACGCACCAGCTCCAGCGGGAGCTTGTCCAGTTCCGACAGCACGCCGTCCATGCAGGTTGCCAAAGGCTACCTCGGTGCGCGCTGGGCCGCATCCGACCCGAACGCTGATCCTCTCGTGTACACAGTGGAGATCCGCGGCGTCAACGAAAAGGAATGGAAGCTGCTCAAGGACAAGGTGTCCGACCGCTACCTTTCCTGGGATTCCACGACCTATCCCGATGGCGAGTACCGCCTGCGTGTGACCGCATCCGATGCACCGGGAAATCCCCAGGCGGAGGCGCTAACTTCACGTTTGGAAAGCAGCCCGTTCTGGATCGATAACACACCGCCCAAGATCACCGCGCTCAGCGCTGCGCGATCGGGCGGCAAGCTGCAAGTGAAATGGCATGCCGCCGATGCGCTCAACAATATCGCCAAGGCGGAATACTCGCTCGATGGCGGCGAGTGGAAAGTGGCTGCTCCCGTGACCCGCCTCTCCGACGCCCAGGAACTCGATTACGAACTCAATCTGGACGCCCCCGCGGGCGAACACACCATCGCGATCCGAGTGGAAGACGAGTATGGAAATCAAGGCGTCGAGAAGACCGTAGTCCGATAGTTTCTCGTTCTCGCTACTGAGCCGGCACGCCGGCGGCCTTCTCGACCGCCACGCGGATCGCGGCCTGTTTTTCCGCGTTCAGTTTCCCGCCGTCCGCGGTGACGTAGAAGACGTCGATCGCTTTGTGCGCCTGCGTATCGATCAGGACCACCTCGATATTTCCCCCGTTCGTCGTGATCGCCGTCCCCAGATCGTACAACAGGCCGGGCCGATCCTCGGCAACGATCTCGATCAGGGTCGCCGCACCGCTGGCTTCGGAATCGAACGATACGCGCGGCGTAATACCGGCCTTGCGGCTGGGCAGCGCGGGTTTCGGACGGTTGCGCAGCAACTCCTTAATGTCCACCCTGCCGCTGAGCACCCGCTCCACGGTGGCCTGTAACCGGTCGACCTCCGAAGGGTTCAGGTCCAGCGTGCGCGCCGGGTCGGCAAACGTGAACGTGTCCAACACCAGGCTGCGCCGGTTGGAAAACGCCTCGGCCTTCAGGATGTTCATGCCGAAGCAGGAGAGCGTTCCGGCCACGGACGCGAACAGGCCCGGGCGATCGTGCGCGATCAGCGTGAGCTGCCATGCCGAATCCAGCCTGCGCACATCTACCGCCAGGCCGCGCTTGTGGCTCTTCTCTTCGAGCGCCATGTGCTCGCCGATCTCGGTTTCGGAGTGAGTGCGCAGATAGCGTACGGGGAAGCCTTCCAGGAAGGCAGTGCGCGCGGGTGAAGCCACGGTGGTGGCTTCGATGCGTTCGGTCTGGAGTTCACGGGTGAGTTCGTTATAGACCTTGAGGTAGAGCTGCCAGAGCTGCTCCGCGCGCCACGGTGTCATGGCGGTGGGGTTCACCGCACTGATATCCGCGTAGGTGAGCAGCGTGAGCACCTTCAGGCGCTCCACCGTGCCCATCTGGTGGGCCACATCGCGGATCGTCTGCGGGTCCGAGACATCCCGTGAAAACATGGCGGCGGACAAGTCCAGGTGGTGGCCGATCAGGAACGTCACCATTTCACGATCCTGCCAGGGCATCTGAATGCGAGTCATCGGCTCCTGCACCAGGCGGAGCGAAGCGTCCACGTGGCCCTCAGTGGGCGTGCCCTTGCCGGAGTCGTGAAACAGCAGCGCAAACGCGAGAACACCCGGTTCCTTGATCTCGGCCAGCAGATCCCGGAAGCTGCGGCACCAGGCATCGTTCGTGGTGCGCAGGCCCCAGAGATTTTGCAGCGTGACCAGGGTGTGCTCGTCCACCGTGTAGCGATGGAAGAAGTCACGAATCACCAGGCACTCGATCTGCTCCAATTCGGGAAAGATCGCGGTCAGCACGCCGGTCTCGTGCATCACGCGTACCGCGGTGGGCGCATGCGGTAGAGCCAGCAACTGGCTGAGTACCGGCCACAGCGGCTGGGTGTTGGTGAAGTAATCGCGCAGGCGGGGACGACGCGCATCGATGCGCTGCTCGGCCTCCGGCGAAAGGCGGATGCCGTGTCGCGCCACGAACTCGAATAGCCGGAGCGCCAATTCGGGCTCTACGTCCAAGCGTTGGGGCGAACGGAAATGGACGCGCTCGCGGTGTACGCTGAACTCGGCGTTGGAAACGCGCGAACGAAAATCGCGCAACTGGGCGAAAAGAGAGCTGGCCTGTCCCTCGCCGGCTTCCAGGGCGCGGACGGCGGCGCGGTAAATGGCGCGCGAATGCCGGTAGTATTCCCGCATCCACTGCGCGGCGTCGGGAAGCTGCCAGTGCTCGGCCAGGGCATCTTGCGCGTCGAAGGTCAGCAGATTGTTATCGCGGCCGCTCTGTATGTGCAGATAGCAGCGCAGGCGCGCCAGAAAATGATACGCCTCGCGCAACTCGGGACCGGGATCGGCGGCGCCGTCGCGCAGTTGTCCGAGCCAGCAGACCAGTTGGTAGTCGCGGAGCCCGCCGGGCGTGTCCTTTACGTTCGGCTCCAGATGGTAAAACGTCGAGGCATACTTCGCATGACGGTCGCGCGTCAGTTGCGCCAGATTGCGTACCAGCGCATCGCGATTGCCGTGGATGAAGCGCGGAAGCCGGTCGGCCAGCCCCGCGTACAGTATCCGGTCGCCCGTAAGAAAACGCTGATCCAGCAGGCTGATGTTCAGTTCCGTATTGGAGTCATGCACCTCCGTGCATTCCTCCGGCGTGCGCACCGAATGACTCATGCGCAGGCCGGCATCCCAAAGATGCTGCAGGAAGCCCGAGATCGATTCCTTGGCGCTCGCCATCTGCCGGTCCGAAGGGAACAGCAAAAGCACGTCGATGTCCGAGTACGGAAAAAGTTGCCGCCTGCCGTAGCCGCCCACCGCGAGCACGGCAACGTTCGACCCGACGCCAGGAAACAGCAGGCGCTCCGCCGCATCCATCACCAGCCGGTCAACCTCGGCGGTGCGCTCGGCCAGCGCCGTCAGCGCGTCGCCCGTCGCCAGAAACTGACGGCGAATGCGCGACGCACTGTCAGATGGCTGATTCACCACGATCGTCATTGCGGATCCGTATGGCTTCCTGCACGTCGTAGACGAAGATCTTGCCATCGCCGATCTTGCCGGTGCGCGCCGCCGTGATAATCGTATTCACAATCTCATCCGACCGCTCGGAAGGCACCACCAGTTCCAGCTTCACCTTGGGCAGCAGATCCACGTTGTATTCCTGTCCGCGGTAGACCTCTTTGTGGCCCTTCTGGCGCCCGTGCCCGCGGACTTCGGCAATCGTCATACCGTCGATGCCGATATTCTTCAGTGCCTCCTTCACTTCGTCCAGTTTGAAGGGTTGGATGATCGCCTCGATTTTTTTCATATGCTTACAATAACCCACCAAGCCGCTTAATTTTCAAGAACATATCCTTCCTCGTTGTGCATGCTCAGATCCAATCCGTCACTTTCCTGTTCCTTGGTGACGCGAAGGCCTACTGTCACGTCCACGATCTTGAGGATCGCCAGCGTGCCCACAATGGCAAGACCCCACGCAATCGCCGTCCCTCCCAACTGGTTCAATATCTGGCCGCCGTTGCCGTCCACCAGGCCCAGCGGTTGGACTTTGCCGGCCGCGTCCTTCAGTCCCTCGTTGATCGCGCTGGTGGCGAAGACACCGGTGAGCAGCGCGCCCAGCGTGCCGCCCGCGCCATGCACGCCGAAGGCATCCAGCGCGTCGTCGTATCCGAACCTGCGCTTCACGCGAGTGACCATGAAGTAACACAGCACACCGGCCGCGGCGCCGATCAGCATTGCCGGGAACGGCTTGACGAAACCCGACGCCGGAGTGATCGCCACCAGACCCGCGACACAGCCGGAAATGGCGCCGAGCATGCTGGGCTTGCCCGCATCCATCCATTCCACTGCCATCCATGCCAGCGTGGCGGCGGCGGCGCCGAAGTGGGTCGCGACGAACGCACTGGTCGCCAGGCCGTTGGCGGCAAGCGCGCTGCCGGCATTAAAGCCGAACCAGCCGACCCACAGCAAAGCCGCGCCAATCGTGCTGATCACCAGGTTGTGCGGCTTCATGGCACTGCTCGGAAACCCGATCCGTTTGCCGAGATAGATGGCGCAGACCAGCGCCGACACACCGCTGGTAATGTGCACCACAGTGCCGCCGGCGAAATCGAAACAGGGAATCTTGCCGCCAGAGAATGCATTGAGCAGCCCGCCCTTGCCCCAAACCATGTGCGCCATCGGGAAATAGACCACCAGCGTCCACAGTATGGTGAAGAGCAGCATCGCGCTGAACTTCATGCGTTCGGCGAAGGCCCCCGAAATCAGCGCGGGTGTGATGATCGCAAACATCAACTGGTACACCATGAAGGTGGCGTGCGGGATCGTGGCCGCGTAATCCGGGTTGGGCGTGGCGCCCACGCCATCCAGGAACGCGAACTGGAAATTGCCGAGGTAGGGCGAAGATCCGCCGAAGGCCAGGCTATAGCCCACCACCGCCCAGATCACCGTTACCACGGCCATCAGAATGAAGCTGTGCATCATGGTGCTGAGCACGTTCTTCCGGCGGACCAGCCCGCCATAGAACAGCGCCAGCCCTGGCGCAGTCATCATCAGCACGAGCGCTGAGCTGACCAGCATCCAGGCATTGTCGCCGGCAGTTTGCGCGGATTTCGTAGCGGCTTCGAGAGCCGCGAATCTAGCGTTCAGATCGGGGGCGGCCTGCGCGTACACCGCAGACGGAGCGGTGAGCAGCGCCAGGGCGCTAGTCTTTGTAAGGAGGTTCATCGTGGGACCAATCCTAAATTTGGGGACAGTATCGTTCATTGTCCCTCCCCGGCGCGGGCCATTGCAGATTGAACTTTCTATGGATCGGATTGGTTTTTTTTATGCGGGGGGCAGGGGCCGGACTGCCGCCACGGTACAATCTGATCTATCAGAGATCATGGCAACTGCCCTTATCAAAAAACCTGCGATTGATCCAAGATACACGCAGTATAAGCTTTCCATCCGGGAATCCAAGATCCACAGGCGCGGGGTCTACGCCGAGGAGCCGATCCCCGCCCGCCGTAAAGTAATCGAGTACACGGGCGAGCGAATTAGCCGCCGCGAGACCAAGCGCCGGGGAGATGGCCCCGTCACTTACCTTTTCACCCTCGACGATTATTGGACGCTCGACGGCGCGTTCGGCGGCAGCGGCGCTGAGATCATCAACCATAGCTGCGATCCCAACCTCCGCTCCATGAACATCAAGGGCCACATCCTTTACATGAGCAAACGCGCCATTCGCCGCGGCGAGGAACTGACGGTGGATTACCGCTTCGACAAGGACATCGAAGAAGTAAAATGCCGCTGCGGCGCCAAGACCTGCCGGGGTGTCATCAACCTGCTAAAGTAGGCTCGCGACAGGTATCATGGGTTCGTGCTCCCCGGAAAATTCCCCCTTGTAGTTCTAGCCGCAGCCGCCCTTAGCGCCCAAGCCCCGCCGGCGCCCGCCGAGCGCATCGCCGCCCACTTGCGCCCCAACGATCTCAAGGCCGATGTTTCCTTCCTGGCGTCCGACGCCCTGCAGGGCCGTGCCACTCCTTCCCCAGGGCTCGATATGGCGGCCGAATACATCGCCGCGCAGTTCCGCCGCGCCGGATTGGAACCGGCGGGCGACGAGGGCTATTTTCAGAACGCGAACTATCAATCCGTGAGGCCGAATCCGGACGGCCTCGAATTCATCCTAGGCGATGCCAGGGCGGAAGCCGGCACCGTGGCGATTCAAGAGGCGGTAGCCGCCGATCTCAATCACACGGCCGCCTTCAAGGTCAAACTGGCCGACACCGTCGCGCTGGATGCCCTCACCGCCGACCAGGTGCGCGGCAAAGTCCTCCTCGTGGAGGTCCCCGAGGGCGGAGGCGGTCGAGGCAATGGCGGATTTCAGGCCCAGCGCCGCATCCTGACTCAGTTGGCAAAACTGGAGCCCGCGTTGGTGGTGATGGTGCGCTCCTCCGCGCAGCCGGCCAATCCGAACGTCCGCGTGCCGCTGCGCGATGCCACAGCGCCGGCGCCCAAGGCGCCCGTACTCAATGTTTGGGACAAGGCGATCCACGCGGCCGTTGCCGCCGCCGCCCCCGGGCCCATGGAAGCCGTCGTATCGGCGCACGTCGCCGCCCCCATCGTACAGCCCGTGAGACTCCGCAACGTGGCGGGCGTCTTGCGCGGCACGGATCCGCAGTTGAAGGACACTTACATCATCGTCACCGGGCACTACGATCATTTGGGAATGCGTCCCAATGCATCGGGTGACGCCATCTACAATGGCGCCAATGACGATGCCAGCGGAACCGCCAGCGTGATCGCGGTCGCCGGCGCGCTCGCATCGCTCGAAGAGAAACCAAAGCGGACCATCGTCTTCGTGACCGTCTTCGGCGAAGAGGTCGGCGGGCTGGGCGCACGCTGGTATACCGGGCACCCGATCTTCCCGCTCGCCAAAACCGTAGCGGATATCAATCTGGAACAACTGGGCCGCACCGATGACAGCGAGGGTCCCGCGGTGGCGCAGTTCAATCTCACCGGCTTCGATTACACCGACATCGCGGCCACCTTTGCCAAAGTGGGCGCAACCACGGGCGTAAAGGTAATTAAACACGAGACCAACAGCGACGCCTTCTTCAGCCGCAGCGACAACGCCACCTTCGCCGACGCCGGCGTTCCCTCCACCACCCTCTCCGTCAGTTACGTCTTCCCCGACTATCATGAGCCCGGCGACGAATGGGAAAAGTTGGACTACAATAATCTGGCCAAGGTGGATGTGACGGTGGCGCTCGGCATCCTCGATCTGGCCAACAGCACGCAGGCGCCGCAGTGGAATAAGGACAATCCCAAAACCGTGCGGTACGTGCAGGCTCGCGAGAAGCAGTAGGAGGCCATCTTCCATGCAACCCTCATTGTTGAAAGTCATCATCCGGATTCTCATCGTCGCGAGCGCGGCATTGCTGGCGATGTGGGCTGCCGACGCTCCGGTACAGCCCCTGCCGTTCAGCCATAAGGATCATGCCGGAACGCTGAAGCTGCAGTGCAAAATGTGCCACCCGAGTCCCGATCCGGGCGAGAGCATGACCATCGCGCCGCCCTCGGTTTGCATGCAGTGCCACTCCGCGATCAAGGCCGACAGTCCGGCGATTCAGAAGCTCGCTCAATATGCCGCGCAGTCCAAACCCGTGCCGTGGGTGCGGATCTACGCGATTCCGGCATGGGTCGATTTCAGCCATCGCGCGCACCTCGCCGGAAAAAACACGTGCGAAGATTGCCACGGCAAAGTGGCCGAACGCGACGTCCTGTACCGCGAGGTCAACTTGAACATGGGCACCTGCATGGATTGCCACGCCGGCAAGCGCGCCCCCACCGGTTGTACCTTCTGTCACGAACCCCGTTAACTTCCGCGGGCTATCATCGGGATGTGCAAATGTTATCGATTTGCGGCATCGCCGCCCTCGCCTGCCATGCGTTCGCCTATGCGCAGCCGGGACCGCAGCCGCCCTGTGGAGTAGAACCGGTCCCGCCCGCGCCTTCCCTTGCCGATTCTCCCACTGTGAAATTCTGGAGTGTCGCCGAACTCGGTGAGAACTGGCGTCCGCCTGCCTGCACCGGGTGGACCGGCACGGGATTTTCGACGCTCGTCACCACCTCCGCGCGATTCCGCCACCCTTCGGGAATGGAGGATCTCCTCCGCCAGAGCGGCGCAGTTTCGAAGCTCGCTGGCATGCGGTACTGGTCCACCACACATAAGCGCTGGCAGACGCTGATCGAGGACGCCTATGCGGTGACCGGCCCGCAGGGCAATCAGCAGCGCAAAGACTTTACGCTGGAGGAACTGAAGCCGGGCAGCGTGCTCTACTTCCAGCAGACGGACAACCTCTCCGGCAAAGCCGTCTTCAAACTGCATATTCTGGAGGCCGGGGAAGGCCGCCTGGTCTTCGACATCGCCAACGTCACCCTGATGAAATACCTGTTCGTTCCGCTCTTTCACCCGGGCGAAATGCAGTCCATTTATTATCTCGACCGTGAATCCGAGGACGTCTGGCGGTATTACAGTATGGCGCGCACCGGCAGAAATGCGAGCCGGCTGACCACCGGGCACGAGGAATCGTGGATTAACCGCGCCGTGGCCTTCTACCGCCACGTCGCCGGAATCCCTACCGATCGGGAGCCTCCCGCCGCGCGATAAGGAAGACCCAATCATGAGACTCATTCAATTGCAGGGCCCCGAGGGGCGACGCGTGGGAATCGCGCAAGATGCGGCGATTCGCCTTCTCGGCGAGGTGGAATCCATCTACGCACTGGCGCTTTCCGCGCTGGACTCGGGCATCGGCCTGGCGAAGGCCGCCGCCGATCGGGCGGCCGGCGAAGTGCTCGATTACGACGAGATCTATGCGGGCGCCGGGCCCTGGCGCGTGCTGCCCGCCATCGACCATCCGGTCGAATCGTCGCGGTGCCAGATCTCCGGCACAGGCCTGAGTCATCTGCGCTCGGCGGCCAACCGCGACGCCATGCACGCGGCGGGAACCGTGACCGACAGCATGCGCATGTACCAGTGGGGAGTGGAGGGCGGCCGGCCCGCAGCGGGAACGCCCGGAGTTTCACCGGAATGGTTCTACAAGGGGACCGGCGGCAATCTGCGCGCGCACAACCAACCCCTCGACGTTCCGCCCTTCGCCGAAGACGGAGGCGAAGAGCCGGAGATCGCGGGCGTCTATATCATCGATGCGCAGGGCGCGCCGCGCCGCATCGGGATGGCCGCGGGCAACGAGTTCAGCGACCACCTGTTCGAAAAGAGGAACTATCTTTACCTGGCGTCCTCTAAGCTGCGCAACTGCGCGCTGGGTCCGGAACTCGCCATCGATCCGGACTTCAGCCTGGTACACGGCGAAGTGGCCATCGAGCGCGGAGGCGAAACCATCTGGCGGAAAACCATTCAGTCCGGCGAATCCGCCATGTGCCACAGCCTCGCCAATCTGGAACACCACCACTTCAAGTTCGAAGCTCACCGGCGGCCGGGAGATCTGCACGTGCACTTCTTCGGCGCCGATGCGTTCAGCTTCGGCGAAGGAATCCGGCTGGCCGGCGGCGATGTGATGCAGGTGCGCTGGGATGGTTTCGGGCGGCCGCTGCGCAACACTCTTCGCGTCGCGGCCGGCAAGGACGAACTGGTAGCGGTGCGCGCGGTTTAGCTTACACTGATCAGATGATTCGTTCCGTTGGCTGCCTGTTGATGGCAGCCGCAGCGCTGCTCGCGCAGAAGCCTGCGCCGTTCGAAGTCGAAGAAGCCACCATCGCCCAGGTCCACGACGCCATGAAGGCCGGCCGCCTCACCTGTCGCGCGCTGGTCGGCCAATATCTCAAACGCATCGAGGCCTACGACAAGAACGGACCGGCAATCAATTCCATCGTCATCATGAACCCCGACGCGGAGAAGCAGGCCGCCGAATTGGATCGCCTCTTTGCGCAATCCGGTCTTACCGGACCTTTGCACTGCGTACCGATGATCGTGAAGGACAACTTCGAAACCAAGGGGCTACAAACCACCGACGGCGCGCTGGCGCTCGCGGGCTTCATACCCGACAAAGATGCCTTCCAGGTGAAGCGCGTGAAGGAGGCCGGAGCGATCGTCCTGGCCAAGTCCAATATGGCTGAGTGGGCCTTCAGCCCTTACGAAACCGTGAACTCGATTCTGCCCGGCTACACGAGGAACCCCTACGCGCTCGACCGGGTGACCGCCGGTTCGAGCGGCGGCACCGCTGCAGCGATCGCCGCAAGTCTAGGCCTGGTGGGACTGGGCAGCGACACGGGTAATTCGATCCGCGGTCCGTCGTCGCACCAGGCGCTGGTCGGAATTCGCTCCACGATGGGTCTCACCAGCCGCGCGGGCGTTCTGCCGCTGAGTCTCCTCGCGGACATTGCCGGCCCTATGGCGCGAACCGTGGAAGACGCCGCGAAGGTATTCCAGGTGATCGTGGGGGCCGACCCCAACGATCCGGTGACCAGCGCGGCGAGCGCGCACCTTCCACAGAATTACACCGGCGCGCTCGACGGCAACGGATTGCGCGGCGCCGTGATCGGCGTTCTGCGCCAGGCATACGAGCGCGAGAGCACCGATCCCGAAATCGTCCGCGTCTTCCTTGCCGCCGTCGAAGATCTCCGGCGTGCCGGAGCGACCATCGTAGACCCGGCGACGGTAGACGGTCTCGATTCCATCCGCCGTCCGCAGGATGCCGGCCCGTGCATGGGCTTCAAGTACGACATCAATCGCTACCTGGCGGCTCAGGGTGATCGCGTTCCGGTGAAAAGTCTCGCCGAGATCATCAAGTCCGGCCGCTATCATCCTTCGGTCCAACGGCGGCTCGAGACCGCCGACAAGGGGCTCGAGAACGGTCCCGGCACGGCCGCCTGTGAGGCCGACACCGCCTATCGCGAGAAGGTGCGCGAGGCAGTTTTGAAGACGATGGACAGATTGAAACTCGATGCGTTCGTGTACCCGACGTGGAGCAATCCGCCGCGGCTGATCGGTGACCTCAACACTCCGGCGGGCGACAACAGCCAGTTCTATTCACCCACCACGGGCTTCCCCGCGATCCAGGTCCCGATGGGTTTCACTCGCGGCGGA
>Ga0310811_10011630_pt1 | contig 11424 bp, 12 predicted proteins | sample YCmetagenome_FD_207642 | JGI IMG/M metagenome (GOLD analysis project Ga0310811, IMG submission 207642) | Soil microbial communities from experimental microcosm in Duke University, North Carolina, United States - YC | ecosystem: Engineered > Artificial ecosystem > Soil microcosm > Unclassified ... | reverse complement strand
CGGACTGGAACGCGCCGCGACCGAGGCGGGGGCCCGCTTCCTCGACCTCTCCCGCGCGGGAGAGGGACACGAGGCGTGCAGCGGCGGCGCCGACCCGACCAAGGAGTGGTTCAGCCGGCTGACCCTGCGGCTCAACGATCTCACCGACCCGGCGCGGGCCACGCACGCGGTACAGGAATCCTTTCATCCCAACGCGGCCGGCGCCGTCCAGATCGGGCACTGCCTGACCGAGTTCCTCGCCACCGCGCTGCCCACCTCGGCCTGTCTGGCCGGCGCGGACGGCACCCTGCACTCCACGGCGACGCTGGCCGCGCCGGGCTGAGCACCACCGGTCACAGGTCGAGCGCGGCGCGCAGGGCGATGTCGACCTGTTCCTGCACGGCCTGGTCGACCTCGGCGATGCGTTCGTCGAACCACTTGCGGTAAAGCCGGGTGAGGGTCAGCGTCGAAACCCAGAACCGACTGTCCAGTGGCACGCCGAGGATGTCCTGCGGGTCGTAGTCCAGCAGTTCGGCACCCAGCAGCCAGGGCCGATCGGACTCGTTCACCCCGTCCGAGGACAGCACCAGCACGGTCCGCTCCCGGGTGGGATGCGTCGGAGGATGGTAGGTCCAGATCTCACCCCTCCGCACGCAGCTCCTTCTCCGCCGCGGCGAGCTCGGCCTCATCACGCGACGCCGCGCCTTCCGCGTCTTCCGCCTGGACCACCCGGGCCGGCGGGCGGTATCCCGTGCGCACCGCTTCGCGGCGCGCGGCCCGGGACAACCAGGACGACAGGGATAAGCCGTGCGCGCGGGCGGCGCGCTCGGCGAACTCGACCGCGGCGGCGTCCAGCGACAACGTGACCTTACGAGTTGCCATACCGATTACCGTACCGCATCCACGGCGTTTGAGGCCCCGTCGTGGACCCCGCGTCCCGGAGTGGTCACAGGGACGGAGACCGGCCCTCGAACGGCGTCGACAGGACCACCGTCGTGCGGGTGGAGACCTTCGCCGACTCCCGGATCCGCCGCAGCAGATCCTCCAGCGCCCGCGGCGACTCCACCCGCACCAGCAGGATGTAGGACTCGTCGCCCGCCACCGAGTAGCACGACTCGATCTCCCGGATGTGTTCCAGCCGCTGGGGATAGTCGTCGGGAGCGGCCGGGTCGTTGGGCGTCAGCGAGATCAGCGCGGTCAGCGGCAGCCCGATCAGCTCACCGTCGAGCCGCGCGTGGTACTCGCGGATCACTCCCCGCTGCTCCAGCCGCCGCACCCGCTGATGCACCGCCGAGACCGACAACCCGACCCGCTCGGCGAGATCGGTGAAGCTGCACCGGCCTTCCCCGGCCAGTTCCCGGACGATCGCGCGGTCCAGCGGTTCCAGGGGACCCGTCATGATTCGAGCACGACGAGCTCGTGGGGCCGGTTGTTCAGCGCCTCGACACCGTCTTCGGTGACCACCACGATGTCCTCGATGCGCGCGCCCCACCGGTTCGCCTGGTAGATGCCGGGCTCGACGCTGAAGGCCATTCCCGGCTCCAGCACCAGCTCGTTGCCGTCGACGATGTAGGGCTCCTCGTGCACGTCGAGCCCGATACCGTGCCCGGTGCGGTGAATGAAGTACTCGCCGAACCCGGCGTCGGCGATCACCTCCCGCGCCGCGGCGTCGACCCGCTGCGCGGCGACCCCCGGACGGACCGCCTCCACCGCGGCCCGCTGCGCTCGCTGCAGGACGGCGTAGGTCTCGGCCACGTCGGCATCCCGCGGCTCGCCGACCGCGTAGGTCCTGGTCGAATCGGAGCAGTAACCCTCCGGCAGCGGACCGCCGATGTCGATCACCACGACATCACCCGGCTCGATCACCCGGTCCGACACCATGTGGTGCGGGCTGGCCCCGTTGGCACCCGACCCGACGATCACGAACTCCGCGAGCGCGTGCCCCTCCGCCACGATCGCGGCCGCGATGTCCGCGCCGACCTCGGCCTCGGTGCGGCCCGGCCGCAGCCACTCCCCCATCCGCGCGTGCACCCGGTCGATCGCGGCGCCCGCCCGCCGCAGCGCGTCGATCTCGGCGGCGTCCTTGCGCATCCGCAGCTCCCGGATGACCGGGCCGGCCAGGGTCTGCTCGGCGGCGCCGAAGACGTCCCGGAAGGGGAGCACATGCAGCGCCTCGGTGTTGTCGCTGACCGCGACCCGGCCCGGCTTGCCCAGTCGGCTCGCCGCGATCCGGTGGGGGTCTTCGCCGTCGACCCAGGTGACCACCTCGACGCCGAGATCGGCGGTCGGCACGTGCGCGTAGCCGGGCGCCTCCAGCTTCGGCACCACCAGCGCCGGGACACCCTCGCCCGCGGGCAGCACGAGCACCGTCAGCCGTTCATGCGACCCGCCCGCCACGCCGAGCAGATAGCGCAGGTCCGAACCCGGCGCGATCAGCAGCGCATCGTTTCCGGCGGTGGCCGCCGCCGCGCGGGCACGGTCGAGACGAGCGCGGAAGGTGGCGGGGTCCAGGGGCTGTGGCGATCGGCTTGACATGGCCGAATCGTAACGGTCCCGGGCCCGCCGCACGGCGGGGACGCGCGGGCCCCGGCGCCGAAATCCTGGGCGACGGCGACAAGATCGGCTCCCACGGGCGGGGCAGGGGCCGGGGCTGTCTCGGGTCCCGTTCGGGCGTGGCAGGCTGGGGCCGTGACCGTCGCCCTGCTGGACTCCGCGAGCCTGTACTTCCGCTCGTTCTACGCGCTGCCCGAGTCGATGACCGCGCCGGACGGGACACCGGTCAACGCCGTCCGCGGGTTCGCCGACACGCTCGCCCGGATCCTCACCGACCGCCGGCCGACCCGCCTGGTCGCCTGCCTCGACGCCGACTGGCGGCCGCGGTTCCGGGTCGACCTGCTGCCCAGCTACAAGGCACACCGGGTCGCCGACCCTGGCGAGAACCTCGAAGAGGTCCCGGACACCCTCACCCCGCAGGTGCCGATCATCCTCGAACTGCTCGACGCGGTCGGCCTGGCGACAGCGGAAGCCCCGGGCTACGAAGCCGACGACGTCATCGGCGCGCTCACCGCCCGGGAACGGCAGGACCCGGTCGAGATCATCACCGGCGACCGCGACCTGTTCCAGCTCGTGCGCGCCGAGCCGACCCCCGCGTCGGTGATCTATGTCGGCAAGGGCTGGGCCAAGGCCGAAGTACTCGGTCCCGGCGAGGTCGCGGAGAAATACGCCGTGCCCCGGGACAACGCCGGACCCGCCTACGCCGACATGGCCGTGCTCCGCGGCGACCCCTCCGACGGCCTGCCCGGGGTCGCCGGGATCGGGGAGAAGACGGCCGCCAAGCTCATCAGCCGGTTCGGCTCGGTCGAAGCGCTGCTCGAAGCGGCGAAAACCGCGCACCGCGACCTGCCGCTGAAGATGCGCATCAAACTCACCGGCGCCGAGGACTATCTGACCGCCGCTCCCACCGTCGTCCGGACCGCCGTCGACGCACCGGTGACCCTGTCCCGGCCGGACACCGTTCCGAACGCGCCGGCCGACCCCGGTCGCGTCGAGGAACTGGCACAGCGCTGGAATCTGGGCGGTTCGGCGCGACGCCTGCTCACGGCATTGGAAGCCCGCGGCTGATCCCCGGCCACACGCTCCCGGCCGATCCGCGCGGGAAACATCACCCGGCACGTGTGAGCTGCCGTCCGCACCACTGATTCCCGCCGACCACCGCCGTGTTTCGCCTACGGACGCACGCGAAACCGGCGGCGCCGAACTCACCCCGAGCGGGCGAGGACCTGCTCCCGTGCCCGAGGTGAGGCTGGTGGGCGAGCCGGGACTCCGGCCAGCTGACAGGAGGCGCCATGAGCGAATCCACACACCCTGGGACGTCGACCGCGGGCGGCATCCGGTCGACGCCGTCGGAACAGGGATATGGCGTGGGATCGGCCTGGGCGGGATGGATCTACTTCGCCGGCGCGATGATGATCCTGCTCGGCCTGTTCAACGCCATCGAGGGCCTGGTCGCCCTGTTCCGCCCGCACTACTACGTCGTGGGCCCGAACGGCCTACTGGTGTTCAGCCTGACCGGCTGGGGCTGGATCCACCTGATCATCGGCATCCTCGCCGTCCTGGCCGGGCTCGCCGTGTTCACCGGCGCGCTGTGGGCCCGGATCACCGGTGTCGTGCTCGCGGTCATCAACGCGATCGCCCAGCTCGCGTTCCTGTCCGCCTACCCGGTGTGGGCCGCGATCGTGATCGCCCTCGACGTGGTGGTGATCTGGGCGCTCATCGCGCACGGCTCGGAGGTCGAACGCCGCGAAACAACCTGGTGAGCCGGGGCCGTCCCCGGATGACCGAGTCGGTCATCCGGGGACGCTGCCGCGCCGCGGCGGAGCGCGCGGTCACGCGGTGACCGCGGCGCCGGCGCGACGACCCGAGAAGACACAGTCCGCGATCGACAGTCCACTCACATAGGACTCCGAGCACACGCCGACCGCGGTGCGCCCGGCGGCGTAGAGACCGGCCACGACCGACCCGTCCGCGCGCGTCACCCCGCCCGACTCCTCGTCCACCGTCAACCCGCCGAGCGTGATCATCGGGCACGGGAAGCCACGCTGTGTCCGCAATGAACAGTCGAACGCGTAGAACGGCCCGCGCTCCAACGGCTGGACATACTCGGCATCCTTGCCCAGCACATCCGGACGACCCGCCCGGGCGTCCGCGTTGTAGGCCTCGACCGTGCGGTCCAGTCCGTCCGGGTCGATCCCGGCCCGGACGGCCAGCTCGGCGATCGTCGCGGCCTTCACGTGCCCGAGACTGAACAGATACGCGGCCTGCCAACGCTGGAACCACAAGGTCTGGCCGGGCACCTGGGACCGCGCCGTGTCCAGCACGCGCTGGTCGATGATCAGATACGCCCGGGCCCCGTCCTGCCGCGCGATGTGCTCACCGATCCGCGCGCCGTAGTACACCTCGTTGCACAACCGGCCACCACCGGTGTTGACCAGCACGCCCTTGACCAGTTCGAGCGGCGGGTTGAAAAACCGCCACGCCGAAACACGGTCCATCCGCGCGCTGGCCCCGCCCACGGACTCGCCGAGCCGGATACCGCTGCCGTCGTCGGCGATCGTGCCCAGCGAAGAACCCGACCGGTAGCGCGACGCGTGCTCCGCCAGCATCCGCCGGTTGAACACGAAACCACCGGCGGCCAGGATCACGCCACGCCGCGCGCGCAGCCGTCGAGGACGGCCGTAGCGGGCCTCCAACCGCCGGATCGGACCATCCAGCAGCCGGCCCGCCGGACGGAAGTAGATGTTGAGCTTGCGGTTGGCCCGTGCCAGCCACCGGTGCAGCAGGCCGGCCGGCGAGTGCCGGGGGATCTCCCGGCACTCCACCCCGATCACGCGACCGCTGGAGTCGCTGACGAGCCCGGTCACCGCGGTCTGGCGCCGCACCCGGACACGACGGTGCCGCACCGCCCGCTCAAGCGCCTTGAACAACACCTTTCCCGACCTTTCGCGCGGTGCCCGCGCGGCGCGGGTGCCGCCACATCCCGAAACGGCGGGACCAGCTCGCTGCCGGAGTAGTAGAGGTAATAGTCGTTGGTGGGATAAGACGTCTTTCGTGGCGCCAGGCTTCCTTCGAACGGAACACCATGGGCCGCCAGCCAGTCCAGGTTCTCCACACTGGACGAACAGAAACGTTCGAGCGTGCGCGGCGAGACCGCGTCGCCCACCTCATGGCGCAGGTAGTCGAACATGGCCGCCACGCTGTCCTCGCAGCCGGCCGCCTTCTGGTGAACCGTGCCTCCGCCCGCATAGACCACGCCACCGCTGATGGCCGTGGCACCACCACCGGAGAACCGGTCCACCACGAGTACGTCCGCACCCCGGTCGGCGGCCTCGATCGCCGCGCACGCCCCCGCCCCACCGAAGCCCACGATCACCACGTCGGCCTCGGCGTCCCACCCCTCGGGCATCGATCACTCCTCACCGCCGGTCCCAGCACCGAGCCCGAATTCTAGAACGTGTTCTCGCCGCTGTCGATGATCACGACGACCCCGCGCCGCGCGCGGTGCCGCGAAGGACCAGGCAGAACAACCGGATCCGGGTGCAGGTAAATCCCGAACACCACACCAGTCGGGGACATGTTCTCGGAGATCGGCGCTCAGGACTTTCGCCTCTAGCCGCAACCACCCCGCGCGTGTGGGCTGGTCGGTGACCCCGGCCGAAAACAGCACTGGCATCGGAGCCGAGGAGGCGTCATGAGCGCTCCCACCATCGAGACGCTACGCGAACAGGTCCACGGGCAGGTGATCACCCGCGACGACGAGGGATACGAGGAAGCGCGCAAGGTCCACAACGGCATGATCGACCGCCACCCGCGCGAAGTGGTCCGCGTGGCCAACGCGGGCGACGTGATGGCGGCGGTCGATTTCGCCAGACGCAACGGCCTCGAACTGGCCATCCGGGGCGGCGCCCACGGCGTACCCGGCTTCGGCACCTGCGACGACGGCCTCGTGATCGACCTGTCGGCCATGCGCGGCGTCCACGTCGACCCCACCAACCGGACCGCGCGGGCCGAAGGCGGCGCCACCTGGTCGGACTTCAACACCGCCACCCACGCCTTCGGCCTCGCCACCACCGGCGGGATCATCTCCACCACCGGCGTCGCCGGCCTCACCCTCGGCGGCGGCATCGGCTACCTCGCCCGCAGCGCCGGATTGTCCTGCGACAACCTGATTTCCGCCGACGTCGTCACCGCCGACGGGCGCTTCCTCGTCGCGAGCGAACACGAAAACGAAGACCTGTTCTGGGCACTACGCGGCGGCGGCGGCAACTTCGGCGTCGTGGTGTCCTTCGAATTCAAACTGCACCCGGTGAGCACCATCTACGGCGGGCCGATGCTGTTCGAACTGGACGCGGCCGCGGACCTGCTGCGCTTCTACCGCGAGTTCATCGCCGACGCACCCGAAGCCTTCGGCGGGTTCCCCGGATTCCAGCTCGCCCCGCCACTGCCCTTCATCCCGGAAAACCGCGTGGGCGAACCGTTCGCGCTGTTCGTGAACTGCTGGACCGGACCACTGGAGAAGGGCGAAGAAATCATCAAAGCGGTGCGCGATGTCGCCCCCGTCGTGGCCGAGCAGATCGGCCCGATGCCCTACCCCGCGCTCAACAGCGCGTTCGATCCCCTGGTGCCCCCGGGACTGCAGCACTACTGGAAGGCGAACTTCGTCACCGAACTGACCGACGACGCCATCGCGGCACATCTGGAACACGGCCCGAAACTGCCCGCCGTCAACTCCACGATGCACATCTACCCGATCAACGGAGCCTGCCACCGGGTGGCGCCCGAGGACACCGCCTTCGCCTACCGGGACGCGAACTTCGCCACCGTCATCGCCGGCATGTGGCCCGACCCGGCCGACAACGAGTCCAGCATCAAGTGGGTCCGCGACTACTACGCGGCGACCGCGCCCCACTCCGAGGCCGGCGCCTACATCAACTTCATGGCCGCCGACGACCAGGACCGCGTCCGGACCAGCTTCAAGAACAACTACGATCGCCTGGTCGAGATCAAGAAGCGCTACGACCCGGACAACCTGTTCCACCTCAACCAGAACATCAAGCCGTAGCACGGTTTCCGGGCCGGGCGCGCGCGGGCAGCGTCACGCGGACGAACTCCCCGCTCGCGCGCCCCGCCCGGGCCAGGACCGTGCCATCGGGCGCCCAGACACCCGACCGCCCGGCCGTGTGGTCGAACCCGCCACCGGTCGGCCCGGCGAAACTCGCCATCGCCACCCACACCCGGTGATCGGCACAGACGCGGCACGCGCGCCGAGCGTGCTCCGCCTCCTCATGCGCGCCGTGCACGAGGCCGCAGGCATAGAGGTCCATACCCACCGCGGCGGTTTCCGCAGCGTGCCGCGGATCGCCGCTGTCCTTACAGATGGCCAGACCGACCCGCCAGCCGTCCACCTCCAGCACGGCAGGTTCGTCGCCCGGGACGAACCGCGACGGCTCCGCCCCACCCAGATACATCTTGCGGTAGGCGATCTCGACCCCCGCGCCGTCGACAGCCAGCATCGCGATGTGCGCTCGGTTTCCCTCCCCCGCGACCGGGGCACCCACCAGCGCCACCGACCCCGTTTCGGCGCACGCCCCGACAATCGGCGCCAGCGCAGGGTCGTCCACCGCGACCGCGGGCGCGGTCATCTCGTATCCGGTCAAGGAAAGCTCCGGAAAAACCGTCAGCCGCGCGGCCGCGGAGCGAACGGTCTCCGCATGCGCCACGGCGTTGCGCGCCACCTCGAACGAAACACACGACGGCTGAGCGACAGCGATTTCCAACGACCCTCGCAGATGACCCCGGCGAACGACTTTCAGCCATGGCAGAACTCCACACAGGGTAACCGGGCCGGCACCGAGTTCCGGTGCCGGCCCAGCGAACCCGCTGGAATCAGGCCGAGCGCTGACCGCTCGGCGCGGCCGAGGTCACGACCGCCCGTGTGCAGGTCGCCACGGCCGCGACCACGGCGATGGCGACGATCACCACGAACACCAGCATCACCTCACGCGCCGGCGCATAGCGGGTCGCGATGCCGAGCCCGACGACCGGCACGGACAAACCGATGTACGCACCGAGGAAATAACCCGAGAGCACCTCCGCGCGCGACTCCGGCGGCGCGGTCGACCCCGCCGTGGCCAGCGCGCCCCGGAAGACCAGGCCACCGCCCGCGCCCGTGATCACCCCGCCCACGAGGAACATCGCCAGACTCGCCGACCACATCCCGCCCGTCAGCAGCGCCAGACCCGGGATCAGCACGAACGGGCTCACCCGCAGCGTCAGCCGCATCCCGGCCTTCCCCAACGCGATCTGCGCCACGGCACCACTGGCAAAGGCCGCGAAAGCGACCGCTCCGGCCAACGCGTAGGAACTCTGGTGAAGCGTGCCCGCCAGGAAACTCGGGGCGAGCGAGTTGAACACCCCGTAGACCGCGAACGACGCCACACCAGCCGACGTCGCCGCGAAAAACGTACGGCGCACGTGGGACGGCACCGCGACCCGCTGCGGCCGCCAGGCCGGCGCGGGGTCCGGACGCAGCGCGGTTTCCGGCGATACCGCGACCAGCACGGCCAAGACCACCAGCACGACGGCGAAGAGAATGAACGGCAACCGCAGCGGCTGCGGGGCGTACTGCGCGAGCAGCCCGGACACCAGCGGCCCGAACCCGATGCCACCCAGATTCGCCGCCGTCGCGACGATCTGGGCGAGCCGCCCGGACCGCGGCGTCCCGTCGCCGAACTTCCCGAGATGCAGCTCACCGAGGTACGCGGTCGCGGTCGCTGTGGTCAGTCCCACGGAGATCCCGCTCACGACCCGCGCGACGAGTAGCCCCGGCAGGCTCGGCGCGAGCACGAAGATCACCGCGGCGAGCACGTTGACCAGCAACGCCGGCACGAACACCCGCTTGCGGCCGACCCAGTCCGACGCGTGGCCGCCCAGAAACAGGCTGGCGACGACGCCGACCGCGTACACCGCGTACACGACGGTCACCATGATCGTGGAGAAGTGGTCCCGGTGTTGATAAAGCACATACAACGGGGTGGGCACCGCGGAGAACCCCATGTTGACCAGAAACGCCGCAGCGGCGATCCAGAACCCGAACGAATGATGGCGACTGCGGCCCGCCGCGGGCCGCGCGCTCTCCCGGACCGATCTTGCGGAACCGGTGGCCGAACCGGCGCCTGGACCGGTGTTTATTGCCATGGGAGAAGTCCTCCTCGTCGTAACGCTTGACGGTTACGACGCTTCCACCACGCTGTTATGCTGTCCAACGAAAACTTTCAATTTCTGTAATGAACGGTGGACATTACCGTGGAGCTACGCCACCTGGAACACTTCGTGGCGGTGGCGGAGGAGCAGAGCTTCACCCGCGCGGCCTCACGCGTTCACCTCGTGCAGTCCGCACTGTCGGTGTCGATCCGCGCACTGGAACGGGAACTCGGCGCCCGCCTGTTCGACCGCACGACCCACCGCGTGGAGCTGACCGACGCGGGACAAGTCCTGCTGGTCGAAGCGCGCCGCGCGCTGGCGGCCGTCGAGGCCGCCCGGGACGCCGTCGCCGACGTGCACGGCGGCCTCCGCGGAACGGTCCGGATCGGGATCATGCATTCGCTTTCGCTGATCGATCTCGCCGCACTGCTCACCGAATACCACCGCGCCCGTCCGCTGGTGCAGCTGGTGCCCAGCGCGGTGCACGGCGGTTCCGCCGAACTCACCCGCGACGTCAGCGAAGGACGCTTGGATCTCGCCTTCGCCGCGCTCCCGACCGGATATCCGCCTGGCCTGTCGGTGCTTCCGCTGGCCTCGGAGCAGATGATGCTCGCCTGCCCACCTGATCACCCCTTCGCCCAGCGCCGCGCCATCACGCTCGAAGAGCTCGACGGTGAACGTTTCGTCGATTTCCCCGCCGGCTGGGGAACCCGGCTGAGCGTGGATCGCCTGTTCGTCGCGTCCCGGCTGCAACGCGAGATCGCGGTGGAGGTCGCCGACGTGCCCACCGTGATCGAACTCGTGCGAGCCGGTTTCGGATTCGCCTTCCTCAGCCCGTCCACCGTGCCGGAATCGCGACGACATGCCTTGCGGCGGGTCCGGCCCAGCCCGGAATTCACGGTGTCCCTGATCACCTCGAAGGCACGGCCGCACAGCGCGGCGACCCGCGCGCTCATCGACCTTGTCCTCGCGACCTTTCCGGCCGCGGGCGATACGGAAGGCTGATTCCGTTGTGCTTCTGGTGCGGTTGTTTGTCGGCCAGGCTGAGGGTTTTCGTCAACCGCCGTGACGTGTAGGTCGTTATACAACGCGAAGTGACACCGGCACTGCGCGCAACTTCGCCCGCAGGCGTGCGTCCTTTCCTGCGAACAACACAAAGAGGATAAGGGGCCTGATGCGTGACAAACCGCGACTCACCCGCCGTGCCGCGTTCCTCGGCGGGATGGGAGCCACGCTGGCGGCGTGCACACCGGCGCCCACGAGCCCGCCACCGGCAGGCGGCTCTCCGGCCCCCTCCCCCGCTGCCGGAAATCCGGCCGAGCCGGACCTGGCCGCGGTGGAAGCCGGCTTCAGTGGCCGGGTCGGGGTCTACGCGGTGCACACCGGCACCGGAGCCTCGGTTCAGCACCGCGCCGATGAGCGGTTCCTGTTGTGCTCGACACACAAGGTGCTCGCGGTCTCGGCGGTCCTCCGGTCGAGTGCGCGACAGCCAGGCCTACTGGACCGGGTGATCCACTACGACCGGTCCCAGCTTCTGGAGTACGCACCGGTCACCACCCGGCACGTCTCGGACGGCATGACCGTCTCCGCGCTGTGCGCCGCGGCGCTGACCGTGAGCGACAACACCGCGGCGAACCTGCTGGTGCAGCTCGTGGGCGGTCCGGCGGCCGTCACGGCGTTCGCGCG
>Ga0310811_10011628_pt1 | contig 11425 bp, 7 predicted proteins | sample YCmetagenome_FD_207642 | JGI IMG/M metagenome (GOLD analysis project Ga0310811, IMG submission 207642) | Soil microbial communities from experimental microcosm in Duke University, North Carolina, United States - YC | ecosystem: Engineered > Artificial ecosystem > Soil microcosm > Unclassified ... | reverse complement strand
TCGGCTATTACGCGGTCCCGGGGCACGCGCTCAACCCCACCGAGGTGGTCGAGGAGATCACCACCGGCGAGCGCCTCGGGCTCGGTTCGGTATGGCTGTCCGAGCGGCTGAACACCAAGAACGTCGAGGTCATGTCCGGCATCGCGGCCTCGCTGACCACGAGGATGGGCATCGCCAGCGGGTTGATGGCCAATCTGCCGCTGCGCCACCCCCTGGTGACCGCCGGCTACGCCTCGACCATGTCGCTGGTCACCGGTGACCGGTTCGCCCTGGGCATCGGTCGTGGGGTGGACTCGATCGCCGACGCGACCGGGACCCCGCGGCTGACCTTCGGGTACCTGGCCGACTACCTGGGCGTGCTGCGGCGGTTGTGGTCCGGGGAGACGGTCACCCACGACGGCCCCTGCGGACGGTTCGAGAACCTGGTCCTGGGTGCGCACCTGGAGCAGCTCCCGCCGGTCATCATGGCCGCCCAGGGGGATCGGACCTGCCGGTGGGCCGGGCGGCACTGCGACGGCGTGGTGCTCAATTCCCTGTGGTCGGCCGACGCGGTGCGACACTCCTGCGAGCAGGTGCGGCGGGGCGCGGAGGAGGCCGGGCGCGACCCGGCCGAGGTGCGGGTGTGGGCCATCCTGGTCACCGCGTGCGAGGTGCCCGAGGACGTCTACCTCAAGACGATCATCCGGCGGATGAACACCTACCTCTACGTCCCCGGGTTCTTCGAGACGCTGTGCCAGGTCAACGGCTGGGACCCCGGTGAGCTGGCGAAGCTGCGCGGCGCGCTGGCCGACATCGACCCGGGCACCCGCAAGGGAATGCTCGGCGACGAGGACACGACCCGCGTGGTCGACGAGATCCGCCGCATCGGCGAGCTCTACCCCGGGCACTGGATCACCGAGGGCAACGGGGTCGGGTCGGCGACCGAGGTGGCCGCCGCGACCCGCGCGCGGTTCGACGCCGGGGCCGACGGGGTGTTGTTCCACGGCACCCACCCCGCGCACCTGTCGCCGCTGCTCGAGATCTGGCCCGGTCGGCGACCGGACCGTCCGCTCGGCACCGCCAACCCCGGCCGTCGCACGAGGGTCGGTGCGACAGCGTGAAGCTCGACCTCACCGACCCCACCGGGGGATCCAGCGAACCCGGCCGCTACTGGACCCGCGCCAACATCAGCGAGGCCTGCCCGGCCGTGCTGACCCCGCTGTGCTGGTCGTTGTGGATCCGGTGCACGCAGATCGCGATGCGCCAGACCTGGTTCGACCTCGGGCTCATCCCGAGATCGGCCGTCGTGCTGGACACCGACCCGAACTCGCTGGCCACCGGCTGCTTCTACGGCCGGCAGGCCGCCAACATCGACTTCGTCAAGGAGATCGTCGCGCTCGCCCCGGGCGGCTCCCCCGAGGAGTTCGAGCGGGACATCTTCGGCTACGTCCGTCCCGACGCCCCGCCGATAGCGACCACCCGGCGGCGGTACCCGTTCGTCGCGCTGCGGATGCCGCAGGTGATCGCGCGGCAGCGCCGCCGGCTGGGCCCGCTGCACGACGAGCAGCTCGACTGGTGGCGGCGCGAGGTGCTCGGCGGGTCACCGACGCTGTCACCGAGGCGGTTGCTCGACGACGCCGCCCACCGCTTCGACCGGGCCATGCGCATCCACCTGTACTCGCGGGCCAGCCTGCTGCCCGCGGTGCAGACGCCGCTGACCGCCATGGCCACCGGGGTCGGAGGCCCCGAGCTGGTGACCCGGCTGCTCGGTGGACTCGGCAACACCGTGGAGACCGAGATCGCCGACGACCTCTGGCAGCTGTCCCGGGGGCGGGGCACCGTCGAGGACTTCCTGCGAGACCACGGCTTCCACGGGCCCATGGAGGGCAACCCGGTGGCGGTGGTGTGGCGGGAGAACCCGGAGGCGATCCGGGCGCTGGCCGCCGCGTACGCCCGCCGACCCGAGACCGAGGCGCCCCGCATCCGGGAGCGCGAGGCCCAGCGCGTCCACCGGGACGCCGCCGCCGAGCTGCTGGCCGGCCTGCCCGCGGTCAAGCGCCCGGCCGCCCGGCTGCTGCTGAAGGCGTTACGGACCCAGACCCGCTACCTCGGGTTGGGCAAGGCGGCCTTCCTCATGGCGATCGACGGCACCCGGGCCGCCACCCGGCGGATCGGCGCGGAGCTCGTCGCGCGCGGCGCCACCGGGCTGGCCGACGACGCGTTCTACCTGACGATCGAGGAGCTGCTCGGTGAGGTACCGGAGAACCTGAACGAGCTCGTCGCGTTCCGGCGTGAGCGCCGCCGGGAGTACGAGCGGATCGAGCTGCCGATGACCTGGTACGGGATGCCCACGCCGCTCGAGACCGGCACCCCGGACCAGGGAGCCTCGGGTGACGCCCCGGCGGAGCCGGACGGGGTGATCACCGGTACGGCCGGAAGCAGCGGTACCGCCGAGGGGTACGCACGGGTGATCGAGGATCCGCTGGACGGTGACGAGCTCGAGCCGGGCGAGATCCTGGTCTGCCGGCTGACCGACCCCAGCTGGGCCGCCCTGTTCCCGCTGGCGGCCGCGGTGGTCATCGACATCGGCAGCGCCGCCTCGCACGGCGCGGTGGTCTCCCGGGAGCTGGGCATCCCCTGCGTCATCGGAACCGACCGCGGCACCCGGGTGCTGCGCACCGGGGACCGCGTCCGCGTGGACGGCGATCACGGGCGGGTGGAGATCGTGCGGCGTGCCGGAGCGGAACCGGCGGGACCTGCGGCTACGCCGTGACCTCCGGCTACGCCGTGACCTCCGGCTACGCCGTGAGCCCGCGCGCCCACCGGGCGAAGTGGCGGCACATGATCCACTCCTGCACCTCTCCAGGCGCGTCCCGGCCGTCGAGGGTCCACCGCTCGTGGCACCAGAAGGCCATGATGTCGCCGTAGATCCCGGGCCAGCGGATGCCGGCGGTGACCAGTCCTTCGGCGTGCAGGGTGCGCCCGTGCTCGTCGGTGGCCTCCACGACCTCGCGCACCGGGCGCCCGGCCGCCGCCCGCTCGACGACCTGGCGGGTGCCGGAGGTGAGCGCGCCGACGACTCCGTCCCGGACGTAGAAGCCCGAGGCCACGCTCTCGGTGGTGCCGAGGATGGGGTCGTCGCGCCAGGGCAGCCCGCTCATGGCCCAGGCCTGGAACGCGTGGCCGCTGTCGGCGCGGGCGAACACCAGCGCGCCCCGGGCCTTGTCCTGGGCCTGCAGCACCGGGCGCGGGCCCCAGCTGCGGTCGCGGAACACCCCGGCGTCGACCACCTCGATGCTCTCACCGTCGAGCTCGAGGATGCCGTTCATGACCCCGAACTGCTCGAAGTGGCCGGTGGTGACCTGCTCGCCGGTGTCGCCGACGAAGTCCGCCAGCCCCCCACCCGACGAGGCCATGACCATGGGCGGCCCGTCGGCGGTGTAGGTCAGGTCGAACGCGCAGCCGGCTCCGTCGTAGGTGTGCCGGTACTCCCGCTGGGGCCGGACGGTCCGGCAGGCGAAGGAGTTGGCCAGGCTGAAGTCGAACATGTCCGCGCCGGCCGGGATGGGCAGGTGCCAGCCCCAGCCGGTGTGCCGGCAGGTGGCGAGGTCCTCGCTGGTGGCGTCGAGCAGGATCGGGCCACCCATGGCGGTGTTCTGGTTGGGCCGGAAGTAGAAGTACAGGATGGCCAGCAGGTCCCGCTCGGGGATCCGGAAGGTCAGGAACGAGCTCTCGTTCCACCAGGGGTCGTCGGTGCGGGCGTGGAATCCCTCGTCGGTCACGCCGGCGGTCGCTGACCAGGCCATGGGGTCTCCTAGGCCGAGCCGTCGGCAGCGTCGGGAGCCTGGGGCTCTGGGGTCCGGCGGGCCAGCTGCCTCTTGAGGTGCTCCAGCTCGACCTCGGCCCGCACCGCCCGGCGCTCGGCGTCGGCGACCCGGTCGAACAGGGCGGCCAGCTCCAGGGCATCGGGAGCGTCCGGGACGCCCGGTGCCGCGGCGGGCGGGCGGGCGCTCACGCCGTACAGCGTGAACTTGACCATCTCCTCGACAAGCGCGTCGCCACCGAGTCCGTCGCCACCGAGTCCGTCACCGGCCGGGCCGTCACCGTGCTCGGGCTGCACGGCTCCTTCGAGCATGCTCAGGCCCAGGAGCAGCCCGAAGCTGATCAGCAGTGCACGGGCGGCGTCGAGGTCGGGCAGCGGGCGGCGGTCGGCCTCGAACACGACGTGTTCACGCATGCGGTCGACGAACTGGCGGATGCCGGCCGAGAACGAGCCCTCCCGCCCACCGATCTCGTCGGCGTGGAACTCCTCCGCCGACATCAGCGCCAGGATCAGCTCCCGCTGCTCGCGCATCAACCGGTAGAGCGGCGGCATGAACGAGCGGACCAGGTCTTCGGTGGACGAGGGCGGGGCGTCGTGGCGGTCGGGGGAGTCCCAGTCGGCCAGGTAATCGGAGATCACCCGCTGCAGCGGGCCGAGGACGGCGGCCTCGAACAGCCCGACCTTCGACTCGAACCGCCGGTAGATCATCGGCTCGTAGACCCCGGCGTCCTCGGCGATCTCGCGCATGCTGGTCACGCCGTAGCCCTTGCGGGCGAACAGGGTCCGCGCGGAGTCCAGGATGGCCCGCTGGACCTCCTCGGAGCCGCGCCGCACCCGAGTTCCCGGTTGCGTCTCAGGCTGCACCGCGTTACCTGACATCCGCTTCTCAGCCTCCTCGAACCGCGAGGCTCAGGTGTACCAGACGAGGAACACCGTCGGCAACTAAGTGGCCAACGGTATCTATTGACTGGCGTTCACTACTTTCGTTAGCTTGCGACCTCTACTCAAGGTGTTGGAGGAGCAGGCATGCGTCTGGACGGCAAGGTTGTCATCATCACCGGCGCGGGGACCGGGCTGGGACGGGCCGCGATGGTGCTGTTCGCACGCGAGGGCGCCAAGGTCGTGGGCTGCGGCCGCCGCCAGGACAGGGGCGACGAGACCGTGCGCCTGGTCAAGGCGGCCGGTGGGGACGGTGTCTTCGTGCAGGCCGACATCTCGAAGTCCGACGACGTGCAACGGGTGATCACCGAAACCGTCAGCCACTTCGGCCGGCTCGACGTCCTGGTCAACAACGCCAGCGTCGGCCCCAACGGCCCGTACAACATGGGCCCGGTCACCGAGATCCCCGACGAGGACTGGGACGCGGTGATCAACGTCAACCTGCGCGGCCCGTTCCTGTTCTGCAAGTACGGCATCCGCCAGATGCTCACCTCCGGCGGCGGCGTGATCGTCAACGTGTCGTCGATCGGCGGCACGATCGGCATGCACTCCAACCACAACTACTGCGCCTCGAAGGCCGGCGTCATCTCGCTGACCAAGTGCATCGGGGCGTCGTACGCGGCCAAGGGGATCCGGGCGAACTGCCTGGTCGCGGGGTCGTTCGACAGCGACTTCATCGCCCCGTACGCCGAGGGCATCAAGGCCACCCTGGCCGACGAGCGGCTGCGCTACCTCTACAGCCCCGTCGGGCGCATGTCCACGCCGGAGGAGATGGCCCGGCCGCTGCTGTTCCTGGCCTCGGAGGACTCCAGCTACATGTACGGCGAGTGCCTGGTGGCCGACGGGGCCCAGACCATCGCCCCCATCGCCGCCGGAACCGACGGCTGACCCCGTACTGCACGAACCCCCCGCGAACCCGAGCACAGGACGAGGAGCCCGACATGGCCGTCCACAACACCACCGACCCCGCGCAGGCCCAGCGCGCGCTGAGCACCTGGCTCGCGGGCAAGCTGCCGGCCGCCGAGCGGCTCGAGGTGGCCGACGTCGTGATCCCGGCCTCGAGCGGCCTGTCCAATGAGACGATCCTGTTCTCCGCGAACTGGAGCGAGGACGGCGCCGAGCGGCGGCGACGTTACGTGGCCCGGGTCCAGCCGGCCGGTCCGGCGGTCCACCCGTTCTACGACCTGGCGGCCGAGGCGCGGCTGCTGCGGACCCTGCACGCCGAGGGGACCGTGCCCGTCCCGGAGGTGCACTGGCACGAACCCGACGCGGCGGTCCTGGGCGCACCGTTCACGGTCATGACCCACGTCGAGGGCCGGGTCCCCTCCGACGACCCGCCGTACACGGCGGCCGGGTGGCTGCTCGACCTGAGCGTCGAGCAGCGGGCGAGCCTGTGCCACAACGCGCTGGCGGCCCTGGCCGCGATCCACCGGGTCGACTGGCGGGCCGAGGGCCTGGAGTGGCTCGACCAGCCCCGCTACGGCGCGACCGGACTGGACCAGCAGCTGGGCTACGTCCGGAACGCCTACGACTGGACCGCGGCGGGCGGAGTCCGGAACCCCACGGTGGAGGCAGGCTTCCAGTGGGTGCGGGACAACCGACCCAGCGGCGACGAGACCATCGTGCTGACCTGGGGTGATGCCCGCATCGGCAACATGCTCTTCGCTCCGGACCTGTCTGTCGCCGCGGTGCTCGACTGGGAGCTGGCCGCGCTGGCCGGCCCCGAGATGGATCTGGGCTGGTGGCTGTTCCTGCAGCGCCACCACACCGCCGGCATCGGCATGCCGCTGCCGACCGGCCTGCTCGACCGGGACGCCGTCGTCACCCGCTACCACGAGCTGACCGGCTACAAGCCGCAGAACATCGACTTCTACGAAATCTTCGCCACGCTGCGCGGAGCGATCCAGATGCAGCGGGTCGGCGGCCTGTTGATCGACGCCGGGCTCGTACCGCCCGAGGCGCCGATCAGGACCGCCAACCCCGCCAACATCCTGCTCGCCGAGCTACTGGGCCTACCCGCCCCCGAAGGAGCCGCGCAGAGCTGGATCGGCAACCGGTGATCCGACCGGTGTGCTGACCGGTGCTCCGCACGCCCGGGGCGCCGCACCGGCTCAGGACATGTGCACCGGGTCCGGGTCGTCCTTGGAGCTCCGGTCGTCGCCGGCCCGATCGGCGTCGGTCTGCGAAACGCCCTGGTCGGCCTCCTTGACGGACCCGTCCCCGGCCGGGTGCAGCGCGACGATCACCGACTTGGAGGCGGGCTGGTTGCTGCCCTCCGCGGTGTGGTCCAGCGGGATCAGCGGGTTGGTCTCCGGGTAGTAGGCGGCGGCGGTGCCCAGCGGGGTGTCGTACTCGACCACCCGGAACCCCTCGACCCGGCGGTCGTGGTCGTCGCCGGGCCAGTGGGTGACCAGGTCGACGAGGTCACCGTTGTTCAACCCGAGCGCGGTGACGTCCGTGCGGTTGACGAACACGACCTTGCGGCCGCCCTCGATGCCCCGGTAGCGGTCGGACAGCCCGTAGATGGTGGTGTTGAACTGGTCGTGGCTGCGAAAGGTCTGCAGCACCAGGTGGCGCGGCGGTACCTGCAGCAGCTCGATCGGGGACACCGCGAACTCGCCGCGCCCGGACTCGGTGGTGAAGGTGCGGGAGTCCCGGGGCGGGTGTGGCATCAGGTAGCCACCCGGCCGCCGGACGTTGACCTCGTAGGCCTCGCAGCCGGGTACCACCCGGGAGATGTGCTCGCGGATGCGCCGGTAGTCGTCGCGCATCGCCGCCCAGTCGATCCCGTACCGGTCTCCCAGGGTGGCCTCGGCGATCCCGGTGATGATCGAGACCTCGGAGCGCAGGTGTTTCGACGCCGGGGCCAGCGGGCCCTGCGAGGCATGCACCGCGCAGACCGAGTCCTCGACGGTGACCGCCTGAGGCCCGCTGGCCTGCACGTCGCGCTCGGTACGGCCCAGGGTGGGCAGGATCAGCGCGGTGTCGCCGCAGACCAGGTGGCTGCGGTTGAGCTTGGTGGAGATCTGGACGGTCAGCCGCGCCTTGCGCAGGGCGGCGGCGACGACGGCGGTGTCCGGGGTGGCCTGCAGGAAGTTGCCGCCCAGCCCCATGAAGACGTGCACCCGTCCGTCACGCAGCGCCCGGATCGAGTCGACGGTGTCGAAACCGTTCTCCCGGGGAGGGTCGAACCCGAACTCCTTCTGCAGGGCGTCCAGGAAGGTCGGCGGAGGCTGCTCCCAGATGCCCATCGTGCGGTCACCCTGCACGTTGGAGTGCCCCCGCACCGGCAGCAGCCCGGCACCGGGTTTGCCGATGTTGCCCTGGGCCAGCGCGAGGTTGACCAGCTCCTTGACGTTGGCCACGCCGTTGCGGTGCTGGGTCAGGCCCATCGCCCAGCAGAACACCGTCCGGCCGGAGGTCCGCAGCAGCTGGGCGGCCTCGGTGATCAGCTCGCGGGACAGCCCGGTGGACTCGGTGACCTGGTCCCAGTCGACGGCCTTCACGTGATCGCGCCAGGCCTCGAACCCGGCGGTGTGGCGCTCGATGAACTCGTGGTCCAGGGCGTCCCACTCGACCAGCAGCGACCCGATGGCCTGGAACAGCGCCAGGTCACCGTTGATCTTGATGGGTAGGTGCAGGTCGGACAGGGCGGTGCCCTTGCCGACCACACCGCGCGGGCGCTGCGGGTTGCGGAAGTTGGTCAGCCCGGCCTCGCGCAGCGGGTTGATGGTCAGGATCGTGGCGCCGTTGTCCTTGGCCTGCTCCAGGGCGGTGAGCATCCGGGGGTGGTTGGTGCCCGGGTTCTGTCCGGCGATCACGATCAGCTCGGCGGTGTGCACGTCCTCCAGGGTCACGCTGGCCTTGCCGATGCCGATCGACTCGGCCAGCCCGAAGCTGGTGGACTCGTGGCACATGTTCGAGCAGTCCGGCATGTTGTTCGTACCGAACGCGCGGACGAACAGCTGGTAGACGAACGCGGCCTCGTTGGAGGCCCGCCCCGAGGTGTAGAACGTGGCCTCGTCCGGGCCGTCCAGCGCGTTGAGATGCTCGGCGATCAGGGCGAACGCGCCGTCCCAGCCGATCGGTTCGTAGTGTGTGCCACCCGGCCGCTTGACCATGGGCTCGGTGATCCGGCCCTGCTGGCCCAGCCACATCTCGGAGTGCCCGTCCAGCTCGTCGATGCTGTGCGCGGCGAAGAACGCAGCTGTGGCGCGGTCCTTGGTGGCCTCCTCGGCCACCGCCTTGGCCCCGTTCTCGCAGAACTCGGCGTGCGCGCGGTGGCCGGGTTCCGGGTCCGGCCAGGCGCAGCTCGGGCAGTCGAATCCCTCGGCCTGGTTGAGCCGGGTGAGCGTGCGCGCGGTGCGGATCGCTCCCATCCGCTCGAGCGACCGCTTCATCGACACCGCCACGGCGGTCACCCCGGCGGCGTGATCCTCCTGCGGTGTGACCCGAAGATCCCGCTCGTCGACCTCAGTGTCCTGCCGTTTCACCCTGACCACGTCCCTCATGCCGAGCACTCCGGTGCCGGCGTCCACGACCGGACGCAGGCACCTCTCGGGGACCGGGTACCCGGTTCGGCGCCGGCTACCCGGCGGAGCGTCCCCCGACCGTCCCCGCGGCTCCCGAGGCGAGGTGCTCGACGGCCAGCAGGGCGAACACCGACGACTGGCCCAGCGAGATGCCGCCGCCCGGGTAGGTGTCGCCCATGCAGCTGGCGGCGGTCGTACCGCATGCGTACAGCCCGGGGATCGGCTCGCCGCCCTCCCGCAGCACCCGCGCGTGCTCGTCGGTGAGCAGCCCGCCGGCCATGCCGACGTCGGTGGGCATCATCTTGGCCGCGTAGAACGGCGGTTTCGCTACCGGTCCCAGCGACGGGTTGGGAGTGTTCGTGGGGTCGCCGTAGACCAGGTCGTAGGCGCTGGAACCCCGCCCGAAGTCCTCGTCCACACCGGCGGCGGCCATACGGTTGAAGCGCCGCACGGTGTCCTCCAGCCCGGCCGGATCGATGCCGCACCTGTCGGCCAGCTCGCGCAGGGTCGGCGCCTTCTTGAGGTGCCCGCTGGCCAGCCAGGCGCGCGGCGGCACCGACGGCGGGGTGTCCCCGAGCGTGTACCGGCGGCGGTGGCGGGAGTCGACGATCAGGTACGCCGGGATGGCCTGCGCCCGGTACTGGTCGTTGCCCAGCTCCATGTAGGACTTGGCCTCGTTGGCGAACCGGCGGCCGGCCGCGTCGACCAGGATCGAGCCGGGCTGGCAGCGCTCGGCGATGAACACGCTCGAGACGCCCTTGGCGTTGACCAGGCCGGGCAGCCAGTAGGCCTTGTCCAGGTTGGCGGTGGCCGCCCCGAGCGCGGTCGCCGCGGTGAAGGCGTCACCGGTGTCGCCGGCGATCACCGCCGTCCAGTCGGTGGACGCGGGGTGCGGCCCGAACTTCGCCCGCAGGCCCGGGTTGCGGGCGAACCCGCCGGCGCTGCAGACGACACCGCGCCGAGCCCGGATGGTGATGCGCCTGCCACCGCGGCGGGCCACGACGCCGACCACCCGGCCGTCCTGCTCGACCAGTTCCTCCAGCGCGGTGTTGAGGCTGACCTCGATGCCGCGCTTGCGGGCCGCCTTGGCCAGGTGCCCGATGTAGGCCTGGCCCATCACCAGCGGCTGGACCCCGCGCACCCGCATGAGCAGGGAGTTCGCCGCGATCTTGGCCACGGCGGCCCGGGCCGGCCAGCTGTAGCCGGCCGATAGCAGGGCCAGGAACTGCTCGACCGCGCTGATCACGAGGCCGCCGGGCAGCGGCGGTCGCGGCCGGATCCGGTCGCTCCACTCGCCCAGGGCGCGGCCGTCGATCATCGGGCAGGCGACCATCCGGCCTTCCGCACGGGCCCCGGGCGCTTCGGGGTAGTAGTCGGGGTAGTCCGCGATCAGCCGGAACACGATCCCCTCGTCGCGCAGGAACCGCACCAGGGAGTCACCGCCCCGCACGTAGGCCTCCTGGCGGCGTCGTGAGGTGGCCGGCCCCTGGTCGCCGACCACGTGCTGCAGGTACCGCACCCCGTCCTCGACCGAGTCCTCGTGGCCGGCCTCGCGCCCGAGCGGGTTGGTGGGCAGCCACAGTGCGCCGTGCGAGAGCGCGGAGGTGCCGCCGATGTACTCGCTCTTCTCGATGATCAGCGGTGTGAGGCCCAGTGCCCGGGCTCGCAGCGCCGCGACCAGCCCGCCTCCGCCGGCTCCCACCACCACAACGTCGACGGTCCGCTCGGGCTCGCCGTTCGGCTCCGTTGCCCCGGGTCCCATGCGTTGCTCCTCACCGGCCGCTGCTCGATACACGTAATTTACGTGTATATTGCGCCGGGATGACTGTAGCGGAGAAAGCCCCCAACGGTGCCCCCGGAGCGTTGACGCGCGAGCGGGTGATCGAGGTGGCGGCGCGGATCGTGGCGGCCGACGGGATCGACGGGCTGAACATGCGGCGGCTCGCGCAGGAGTGCGGGGTGTCCTCGATGACGCCCTACCGCTACATCGGCTCCAAGGAGGAGCTGCTGCGGGTGCTGGCCGACCGGTACCTCGACGAGATCGACTACCCCGACCCGGAGACGCTCGAGTGGGACCGGTTCCTGCGTGTGGTGTTCGGGTCGGTGCGCCGGGTGCTGCTGGAGCACGCCGAGATGGTCGACATCGTCGCCC
>Ga0310811_10011627_pt1 | contig 11425 bp, 12 predicted proteins | sample YCmetagenome_FD_207642 | JGI IMG/M metagenome (GOLD analysis project Ga0310811, IMG submission 207642) | Soil microbial communities from experimental microcosm in Duke University, North Carolina, United States - YC | ecosystem: Engineered > Artificial ecosystem > Soil microcosm > Unclassified ... | reverse complement strand
CAACAATCAAATATTTTTCCGGTAAACTACAAATCCTGATTTCTCGGCTACTTTGTCGTAAAGCGCCATAGCAGTCGAGTTTGTCTCATGTGTCTGCCAGTATACACGCGGCGAACCGGCTAGTCGTGCACGCTCATAAACTCCGGTGATCAAAGCTCTTGCTATACCCTTACCACGGGCAGCCTCGGTTGTAAACAGATCCTGCAAATAACAATTCGGACCGATAGCGATAGTGGACCGGTGAAAAATATAATGTGTTAAGCCAATCAACTTCCCTTCACTTTCTGCAACCAAACAATGCACAGGCTCACAGCCGTCGAAAAATCTGGTCCATGTCATTTGAATTATTTGGTTTGGCAGTGCAGTTGGTCCTGATCGGCCATAGAAAGCATTGTAACCATCCCATAAAGGGAGCCACTGATCGTAATCTTCTTTGGTTACTGCGCGGATAGTGAAGCTTAGAGACATTTTGCAAACGGATTTCATGCAAAATGCGAATTTCTAATGATGGATTACAACCCCGAATAATAATCATACCCCTGCTCGGCCCAATAATCGCGCGGACGGCTATTGCTGAAGGCAATAGTGCCAATACGCTTCAGGTTTTTAATACCGTATTTTACAGGGATGATCAACCGGAGCGGTTGTCCGTGCTGACCATTCAATAGCTCATCGTTCATTTGATAGGCCAGCAGCGTTTGCGGGTGAATGGCGCTTGGCATATCTATCCCCACATAATATTGCTTATCCGGAGTTTCGAGGCCGACATAGCCCATTTTAGCTTCGGCATCAAGATTATAGTGCTTTATAAAATCACGGAAGCTTACCCCTTCCCAGTGTGATATTTGGTCCCAGCCTTCCACACATTTAAAATCATAGGTTATTTCTGTTTTGGGAAGCTTCATCAGTTCATCCAGGGTGATCTGCAAAGTTTCGCCGTTTGCTTTTTTTACCTGCAATTTCCAGTTTTCAGGAGGCAGTTTCCCTGCGGAGCCTATATCGCTATTGTGGCGTATCTTTTTGGCAGCCATTTCACGCGGGTAGGTTTTCACCAGGTGATTTTCATTGAAGGTCAGTCTGCGGAAAAACAGCTCAGTTTTGTTTAATGCCTGGCGCAATGGCTTATGGGCCCCCGCTGTTGCACTTGCTGTTTCGTCAGGCGATTTATATAACCAACGCCATCCGCCATAAGCAGCCGCAGCATAAGCGCCAAATAGTGTGAAAGAGATGAAATTTCTGCGCTTTATTTTTTGCTCGGTGGTCAGTGCTGTCTCAGGCTTTTTCATCTTCATTATTATTTTCTATAGCTGGTTTAGACTGCTCGTTTATTACTTCAAAACCGGAAATGACCGAGCGGAAATTGTTCCATCCCGCCAGGATAACCTGTACTACGTGCACCAGGAAAAACAGGACGTAACCGATAGTCAACACAAAATGCCAGATGCGGGCCAAATGATAGCCACCACAGATCCAGCACAGCCAGTTAAATTGTACCGGCTTATAAATAGCCAGCCCGGTAACCAGCGAACCAAAACCCATGATGATAATTGCGGTATAAGCAATGCGCTGAGCCGCGTTGTATTTATCCTGTGGCGGAGCTGTTTTTCGGATGTGCAGATCGTGCAACAGAACCAGCCATGCTTCTTTAAATGAATGCCGGTTAGGCACCAACTGCCTCCACTCACCAGAGATGATGGTATAGAGCACATAGAAAAACCCGTTCAGCGCAAAAAACCACATGAACAGAAAATGAAAAGCCATTCCCTCCGCCAGGCGCTGCGGTATATGCAGCCATTGATAATACCAATCCGGAAAGAAACGTACGTAGGTATGCCCGAACAGCGTGATGCTATACTCGTCATTGGCCCAGTAGATAAGCATGCCGCTCCATATCATAATGGTCAGAATTGGGAAGTTAACCCAGTGGGTCCATCGCATTACTAAAGGATGCTTTTCTTTAATTGCTTTCATTTATCGGTTGTTGGTTCAATAATAGCGATGGGTTTGAAACCCATCGCTATTATGAGACGTTATTACATTTTTGCGCTTAAATTTGATGAAAATTGCGTTTTAGTTGCTCCGGTGATCTCGCCATTCGAGTTGTTTTGTACAAAGCCGATCAGCTCAAATTTCTGCGGATCAAAGCCATGAGGCAGAGCAATACTTTCATTGCCACTCTCACTCTTTAAAACAATACTTTTCAATTGCGTTACGATCTGCACGTGCACTAAAATACGTCCGCCGTTTTCGCCGCCTTGTACTTTGGTAGTCGCATTTTTCTCAATCAGGGCGATCAATAAATTAGAACTATTGGCGCCTGATACATGATATTGAACATTGGCTTTATCACCTTCAATTTTGATGTTGTTGAGGTTAAGTTCCGTTTGCGCAGTTTTTTCAAGACCCACTTTTATAGCATTACGCAAACTTTTTTCATCCGAACCAACAAATTCAGTCTGGCCATTTACGATGACCTGCGGTGTATATACCTGCGATGATTTTAACCATTTGCCGTACTGGTATTGCCGGCTGGAATAATCATGGTTACTGAAAACATCCTTCCAACCCAAACGGTTCCAATAATCTACGTGGAATGCCAGGATATAAACAGGCTTGTCTGTGCTTTCCTTTTGTACTTTCGCCACCAAAGCATCTGCAGGCGGACAGCTTGAACAGCCTTCGGAGGTGAACAATTCCACAACCGCAAAGCCCTTTCCTGTCGCGGAGTCAGCGATTTCTTTGCCTTTTATTGTGATAAAGGCCTCAGTTACCAAACCTATCAAACCAAGACAGATCAATACAATAAATATTCTGAACGATCTCATTTTATTCTTTTTAAATTAGATTGATATCTCATTTACGCATTTAGTCGCTTTGTGATTTGGTTCCTTACAATAAATTTAAATCTTTTTTACCGGTGCCGGACAAAATATTTCTAACGGGTAATCTGTAAGGATTTAAATCGGCATACGACTAAGCCATAACAACCATAAAATAAATGATTACCAAAACTCTCCAGCTTGAACCCCGGAACTGGGTAGCCACACATGCCGATTATCTGTATGCTTATGCCATTGCCCGTATAAACGACGAAGAACAGGCGAAGGACCTGGTGCAGGAAACTTTTTTAGCCGCACTGCAAAAGGTAGACAAGTTTGAGGGCAAAAGCTCTGAGCGTACCTGGCTCACAGCGATATTGAAGTATAAGATCATCGATGTTTACCGTAAGAAATCATCGGGATTGATAGTGAATGCTGATGTCCAACGGGCAGAGCAGGAACAATCCGACTTTTTTGAACCTGAATATGGGCACTGGACAAAGGAAAACGCACCGATGTCATTCGGTATTGATGATCACGACCCGTTAATAAATAAGGAGTTCAACAGTATTCTGCAAAAATGTATGCAAAAACTGCCTGCGCTTTGGCTGTCTATTTTTACAATGAAGCATATGGATGACCAGACGACCGACATTATTTGCTCTGAACTAAAAGTTACCCAGGCTAATTTTTGGGTGATCATCCATCGTACAAAACTTAACCTGAGGGCCTGCCTTCAAAAAAACTGGATTTGAAATGGGAACCTTAAAGAAAATTCAAAACAACTGCCACAAGGCTACCTTCCTGATCGAAAAGAGATTGGTCGGTAAGATTACGCTGCGCGAGAAGATCGAGCTGAAAATTCACTTGTTTGGTTGTGGGATATGCCGCACCTACCAGAAGCAAACGGTTAAGATCAGCCAGATGGTTCGCCAGTTGTTTAGTGATTCCGCCAACTTGGAAAAACACCTGGACGATACTTTTAAAAAGGATATGCAGCACAGGATTGAGGACGAGTTAGATAAAAATTAAAATTCTTTGTAAGGTTTGTTTTGGTTGATCTACTAACCAGGAAAAGTATAAGAAACCAAAACATTATGAAATCAATTTCAAAAGTAGTTATAGCCGCTGCTGTTGCAGTTTGCTTTACCATCAGTGCACAGGCATCAGTAAAAGGTTTACCCGTTGATACCGGCAAAATGTCTAAAATGAGCCACAGTAAAATGAGCAAGATGGACCACAAGGACAAGAAAATGGATAAGATGAAAAAGGGGAAGATGTCAAAAGACACATCTAAAATGTAAGATGTTTTTTGTTTCGACGAAAAGGGGGCTGATCAGCCTCCTTTTTTATTCACCTTCATGCTGAAGAAAGCCAGGTCCTCGCCATCACGCCAGAAATCAGCCATGCGGGTTAATCCTGCTTTTTCCAAAACCTTTTGCGAGCCTGTATTGCCCAAAGTAGTCACGCCCACAATTTCGTTGGCGTCGGTATGAGTCAGCGCGTAACCTACCATAATAATAGCCATTTCGCTGGCTATGCCTTTGCCCCAGTATTTGTGGCGTAAAGAATAGCCTAGTTCTATTCTTCCTTCTTCGTCGAAATAATTTCTGAGCAGGCACATGCCGATAAAGTCCTCGTCTATATTATTAAATATTCCCCATCGACCCAAACCGGGATTTACCTGATATTCTTCAATGGCCTTTTTAAATATTTCAATCTGCTCCTTACGGCTTCTTTTGGGCAGATGGAGGGTCACTCTCGGATCATCAAAAAGAGCCAGGTAAGTGGCTTCTTCTTCGGGCTTAAAACCACGGATAACAAAGCGGGGCGTTTGGGCTATAATGTGCATAGTCAAAAATAACACGATTTCGGGATTTAAGGGATTCACATGATTGTCATAAAAAAGAACACGATTATAGGATTTAATAGATTTATAGGATATGATAAGCCGATTGATCTTGGAAATCTTAAAAATCCTGAAATCGTGTTACCTTTGCACGCTATGGCATCCATCAAACCATCTGTACCCAAAGGCACCCGCGACTTCTCCCCGGCCGAAATGGCTAAGCGTAACTATATTTTCGATACCATTAAAAGTGTATTCCGCAAATACGGCTATCAGCAAATAGAGACGCCTGCTATGGAGAACCTGAGCACGCTGATGGGCAAATATGGTAACGAAGGAGATAAGCTCATATTTAAGATTTTGAATAGTGGAGATGCTTTTGATTTAGAAAAAATTTTTTTACAACTATATTCTCATTTGAAGTTTACTTATCAGAGTGATTTTGGAGAGACTTTGGACGAATACGTGCAAACGCATTCAATTGAACTTGACAGTAATTTCATAAACGAGAAATTATACTCTGAAAAAGCCCTCCGCTACGATCTCACCGTTCCTTTCGCTCGCTATGTAGTGATGCATCAGAATGATATTACTTTTCCATTCAAACGTTTCCAAGTGCAACCGGTATGGCGTGCTGATAGGCCGCAGCGTGGCCGCTACCGTGAATTTTACCAATGCGATGCCGATGTTGTAGGGTCCGATTCATTATTGAATGAAGCCGAATTTGTGATGATTTACGATGAAGCTTTGGGCAAATTAGGACTGAAAGACTTTACCATAAAAATAAATAATAGAAAAATTCTATCAGGAATAGCTGAGATTATAGATAAAAGTGATAATATAATTGATCTTACCGTAGCTATAGATAAGCTTGATAAAATCGGACTTGACGGCGTAGCTAAAGAGCTGCTAGAGAGGGGCTTTACTCAGGATGATATTGAAAAGATAAAACCGGTAATTTTATTGCAGGGAACTAACGAAGAAAAATTAGCGAGCCTGCGTGATACGCTTTCAAAATCTGAGACAGGATTAAAAGGCTGCGATGAAATACAAACCGTATTAGATTATATTGCTGACTTCAAACTCAAAACCGCCAAACTGGAATTAGATATTACGCTCGCTCGTGGACTGAATTATTACACCGGAGCCATCTTCGAAGTGAAAACAAACGAGGTAGCAATGGGCAGTATCGGCGGCGGCGGCAGATACGATGACCTAACCGGTATGTTTGGCCTGAAGGGCCTAACAGGTGTGGGTATATCCTTTGGTGCTGATCGCATTTACGATGTGATGGAAGAACTAAACCTGTTCCCGGCAGCTACCAGCCAGGGTACGCAGGTGCTTATCTGTTGTTTCGATAAAGAAGGTGAAAGATATGCATTGCCGCTGTTACAGCAGTTGAGAGAGAAGAATATTTATGCTGAATTATACCCAGCGGGTGCCAAGATCAAAAAGCAGATGGAGTACGCTAACAACAAGCAGATACCTTATACCGTCCTGATCGGCAGCGAGGAAATGCAAAGTGGTTTGCTGGCATTTAAGGATATGGAAAGTGGGTTGCAGGAAAAATTATCAGCTCAACAGATACTACAGAAACTGACTGCATAAACATGAGACGCGATGCATCGCGTCTCTACAAATAACAATATCAAAAATAGCGATGGGTTTCAAACCCATCGCTATTTTTGATGAAGAAATATGCTCTTATCCGTTATTCGCCTTCTCATGCGGCGACAGATCAAACGGAACCACAACCTTTATACTGATATTCCTACCCATATTGAATATGCCCGGCTGAACGCCTGCCGGTACGGTTGGATTGTCAAAATATTTCAGTCGACTCATGTTCGATTGATAATTCTTATTGGCGAGGTTCGTCCCCTCTATAAATACTTTCAGAACAGGGGTACCTGCTGAATTAACGATGTTCCCGCCAAAGCCTGCGCTCAACAAGTTATAACCTGCCGTATAGGTTTCAGTTCCATAAGCAGCGAAAAAGCGGTCTTGCGCACTATAGTGATCAAAACCTACAAACCCATATACGTTTCTGAATGACCCGAACCCTTTGGCAAATGTTCCGCGCAACTCAGAGTGGGTATGCAGAGGTGGGATAAACGGTAAGTATTTCAAACTGTCTGCAACCTTTCCCCCATTGCCCAGATTAGTGCCATAGGTGAGACTTAAGGCATTCTCGAAATGAAGCCATTTCCACGGGTGTAAGTCGAGGTTTACCTCACCGCCGTTGATACGTGCATGGCTTTGCGTATAAGTGAATTCCGTATACAGCGGGAATGTAGGATTATGAGCGGGTGTGCCGTCAGGGTTTAATACCTGCTGTTGATAGATGTAGTTCTGTATATTATTGTTGAAAACCTCCACGCTGGCCGATAGATTCGGCAATGTCAGGAACGCGCCCAAGTCTTCCTGTACGTTAAATTCTGGTTTAAAATTAGGATCACCTATGTGATAAATCTGTGAACCTGGGTCGGGTCCGTTAGCTGATAATTCAGCGATACTTGGCGCCCTGAAACCACGCGCAATGTTTGCTTTGATCAGGAATTCGTTAGAGAAATTATATGTCGCACCAAAGCTTCCGGTAGCGCCTGAAAAAGTTTTATTTAACGCTGCGAATTGCTGCGCTACATTAGGCGTTATAGTCGGGTTTGGTCCGGTATACAATGACGGATAGTAAGCAACCGTGGTATCGATATAAGCTGCCTGTCCGTGGAATGAGCGGCTGTCATAACGGGCACCGGCCTGCAGGTCTAATTTGCCAAAAGTCTTTTTAAGTATAAAGAACGGTCCGATATCAAACTGGTGATAAGCCGGGATCGGGAAATCAGTCGCATCTCCGATGGTATTGTTTTGATATTGACCGTTTATCCCTGCTGTGGCTTCAAAATCATTCCCGATCACATAGTTATACTTCACGTCATAAGTATAAGTGCTTAAGTGAAGGTTCAACCCGGCAATGTCCGGCTCTGTTGGATGCGTATATTCCCGGCGGTGGCTATATTGATAGCCGAGGTTGACGATCAGGTTGCCGTTACCTAAAGTAAAGTTGCTGTTGTTGTAAATACGATATAACTGTACGTGCTGATGCAATGGCGTAATAGCATAAGAGTTCAAAACCGAGTTGGGAACTATAGGACGAAAAGCATCCTCGTCAGTGACCTGACGGGTAAACTGGCGGGTCAAAGAATCGCGGCTGCCATCAGGTATTTCCTGCTCATCATCAAATACCGAAGCATGGAAGTAAGAGTATCCCCATGATTTATTTAGCCCAACCATTACACGGGCATCTTTCTCACGGAAACCAGTTCCGTAAACCCGGCCATCATGTTCGTTTTGGTAATCCTTGGCTTCTTTTGCAGAAACGACAGTCCCCCAAACCAAACCGTTATTATTGCCTTGCAAGCGGAAAGAACCGCTCATCAGTCCGTTATTGGAGCCGTAGTTACCGGTAAATGATCCCAATATTTTTCCTTCCGGGACAGGAGAAGGCGATATCAAATTCACCACACCACCGATAGCATCCGAACCGTAGCTTAAGCTAGCGGGGCCTTTAATCACTTCCACACGATCGATAGAGTTTTGATCTACCTCAATCCCGTGCTCATCACCCCATTGCTGGCCCTCCTGGCGGATACCGTCCTGTAAAGTAATTACCCGGTTATAGCCTAAACCATGTATAAAAGGCTTGGAAACATTTGGTCCGGTAGTAACGGCACTAATACCAGGCAGATTCGCAATTTCATCGATCACATTGGTCGTTGCCGAATGCTGGTCGATATAGGTCTTGCTTATGGCCGCCATTGGTACCGGGTCGCGCTTAATTTCAGTGGCTTTGCTCACCCCGGTGATCACCACCTCGGCAGCTTCTATTGAGGATGCTTTTAAAACGACATCTAACTGAGTTGTCTTTGACAGGTCAACACGCTGATTGAAAGTACCGTATCCCACAAAGCTTACCTGGAGCAGATAAATGCCCTTTGGCAATTGTCCGATACTGTATTTACCATTGGCGTCAGATACAGTTCCAATGCGCAGATCGGGAATAGAAATTGTAGCGCCGGGAATAGGCTTGCCGTCGGCTTTATCGGTTATTGTACCGGTGAGTGTACCTAAAACGTCGTCCTTAATTATTTTATTTTCAATTGCCGGGACATTCGCAAATGTTGTCGTATATATAAATAGTGCTAAAATGCTATATAGCAGTTTGAGTTTCATAAAAGTGTTTTTAAGATCAATAATATTGCCAGTAAGGCAGGTTGTTTAACTGGAATATTATGACACCGGAGGCGAACGGCCTGCCGAAAGGATAAGTGATATACTTATAAAATCATATTCACCTTGCTTGTAAACATGATCTGAAGAAACATTCGGAATGAAATAATGATTGTCAGCCAGTGTCATGCTGGTATGATGCATGGCATCGCAGATCTGGCACTTTTCGGATACGGTAGTTTGATTTTGAGCAGTTTGATGTGTTTTGTATTTCACCAAATGCTGGTGAGCATATACCATCGCCTGTCCCGCCGCAAAGCAGAATAGCACTATCCAGGTATAAATGATATGTAGTTTAGCTCGTCTCAAAACCTAATTGCGTTTGATTTTTATGTATAAGACGCATTTCGCACAAAAATAGTTAAATACGAATGCAAAATATCATGTAATCGTAACAATGTCGTGGTAAAGATGTTCTGCGGAATTCTTTAAATACCCGCGGCCATGTATATTTGGCGCATGAAGCCTGCTGAAGTTAATTTGAAATGGACAGAGCTGCAGCAAAAGATAGCGGCAGATTTTGATACCGATACTCCCGATATTAAGGTGATGTTGTTTTTGATAGGCGTACAGGAATTGGGCCAGGGCCCGCGAAAATTCAGCAAGCGCCAAAAGGAAGAACTGATGCATATTGCTACCTGCAAACTGTTTAGCCAGATGGGTTTCTATGAACTGGAAGGCCTCGACCAAGATGGCTGGCCACATTGGAAATTAGTTAAAACCATACCCAACTACACCCTGCTGGAACAAGAAATGCTGATGAAATCATTGGTAATTGAGTACTTTGAGTCGATGTAGACTTGTTGTAGATGTTGTAAAGGTTGTAGTTGTTGAAATAGTTTAATCTATGTCATGCCCAACCATTACAACCTTTATAACTACTACAACCATTACAACTAAAGAAAAATGAAAAAATTATTTACCCTCCTATTCCTCCTGGTCACCGCAACCGCTTTTGCCGGTCCGCCAAAGAACCAGTATGTGCGCATTAAAACCAGTTATGGCGAATGTATTATCAGATTATATAATGAAACGCCGCAGCACCGCGACAATTTTATTAAGCTGACCAAACAAGGTTTTTACAATGGCACCTTGTTTCACAGGGTGATACAGAATTTTATGATACAGGGCGGCGATCCGGATTCGAAAGATCCTAAGAAAGCTACTCCGGGTGCGGAATTAGGTAACGGCGATGTGGGTTATACCGTTCCGGCAGAGTTTAAGGATAGTATATTTCATAAACGAGGCGTACTGGCTGCTGCACGCGATGATAATCCGAAGAAAGCATCCAGCGGTTGCCAGTTTTATATTGTTGAAGGAAAGCGTTATACATCAGGCAAATTAGATACCCTAGAAAAAGCGCCAAGAATGAACGGTCATAAATTCCCGCAATGGCAGCGCGACTGGTACGAAAGCGTTGGCGGTACACCTCAGCTTGATCAGAACTACACAGTTTACGGAGAAGTAGTGATGGGCCTTGATATGGTTGATCGCATAGCCGCCGTAAAAAAAGATGAACGTGATAGACCTGTTGTGGACGTACCGATGACTGTTGAGTTACTAAGCAAGAAAGAATGTAAACAGTTGGATCAATTATTAGGATTGCAGGAAAAATAATTCTGCAATCAAACTTCCGAATTCCGAAATGAAAATCATCACCTATAACGTTAACGGCATCCGTTCCGCAATAAATAAAAACTGGCTGGCCTGGTTGCAGGCTACCAATGCTGATGTGGTTTGCCTGCAGGAAATAAAAGCTACGCCCGATGTGCTGACCGACCTGGGTCTGGTAGATGCAATGGGCTACCAGCACTACTGGTTTCCGGCAGAAAAGAAAGGTTATAGTGGGACAGCTATTTTTACCAAAATTCTTCCAAAACATATCGAATACGGCTGTGGAATAGCCGATTTTGACCGCGAAGGCCGTAACATCCGGGTTGATTTTGACGATGTCTCGGTAATGAGCGTGTACTTTCCTTCGGGATCCAGCGGAGACGAACGGCAGATTTTTAAATACCGTTTCCTGGATGAGTTTGGTAAATATCTTACTTTATTAAAGGTAGATTATCCTAAACTGGTTGTTTGCGGCGATTACAATATTTGCCACCGGCCTATTGATATTCATAACCCTAAATCAAATGCAAATTCATCCGGCTTTTTGCCCGAAGAACGTGAATGGATGGAGAATTTTATTGAATCAGGATATATAGATACATTCCGTCACCTGAACAAAGAGCCGCACAATTATACCTGGTGGAGCTTCCGCGCCAATTCACGCGCCAAGAACCTGGGCTGGCGCATCGATTATGCCATGGCAACAAAAGAACTGGAAGAGAATATAAAACGTGCTGCCATATTGCCGGAAGCAAAGCATTCGGATCATTGTCCGGTGTTGTTGGAGCTAGAGTTTTAAGATATGGCAAAATTGATCCGCTTTTGGTTTGAATTTGATCGTAACGATCTGTTAATG
>Ga0310811_10011625_pt1 | contig 11426 bp, 9 predicted proteins | sample YCmetagenome_FD_207642 | JGI IMG/M metagenome (GOLD analysis project Ga0310811, IMG submission 207642) | Soil microbial communities from experimental microcosm in Duke University, North Carolina, United States - YC | ecosystem: Engineered > Artificial ecosystem > Soil microcosm > Unclassified ... | reverse complement strand
TAGTCGGCGTGCCCGGGCATGTCCACGTGCGCGTAGTGCCGGGTCGCGGTCTCGTACTCGACGTGCGCGATGTTGATCGTGATGCCGCGGCGGGCCTCCTCCGGCGCGCGGTCGATGCGCTCGAACGGCACGTAGGCCGCGCCGCCGTCGCGCTCGGCGAGCACCTTGGTGATCGCAGCGGTGAGGGTGGTCTTGCCGTGGTCGACGTGGCCCATGGTGCCGATGTTCACGTGCGGCTTGGTGCGCACGTACGGTGTCTTCGCCATGATGATGTTCCCAGCTTGTCTCAAGGTCCTGCGGAGTCCCGGAGGGGCCGACCGTCCCCGGGGGGACTCCTCACGGGGTCTGATACCGGGAACGGTCAGCTTCGGGCGCCGTCGAACGGCGCTGCGGCCGCTGCTGCGGTGGCGACCGCGGTCGCGACTGCGGTTGCGGCCGGGACCAGGGCAGCCTTCGCCGCGCCCGCCGTGGCGGACGTGAGCGCGAAGGAGTGCCGGAACATGACGTCGATGGTGCGGCACGCACCGGTGGGGCGGCAAGCGATTTATGCGCGCGGGCGGTGGCGGAGCCGGCGGAAGGAGCAGAGCCGGCGGAACGGCGGAACGGGCGGAGCCGGCGGAGCGGGCTCAGGCGGCGGCGAGCCGGTGGTAGCCGCTGCGGTGGAACACCAGCGGCGGGGCCTGCGGCTCCGCGACGCCGAGGCCGTGCACCGCGAGCAGCACGATGTCGTGGTCGCCGGCCCGGATCTCGCGTTCCACCGAGCAGTCGAACCAGGCGCTGGCGTCGGCGAGCAGCACCGCCCCGTCCTCGGTCGGCTGCCAGGCGAGGCCGGCGAACCGGTCGATCCCGCGGGCGGCCAGCCGCCGGCTCGCGGCCTCCTGCCGGTGGCTGAGCACGCTGACACCGATGCGGTCGGCGCGGCGCAGCCGCGGCCAGGTGGTGGACGTGGTGGCCACGCACACCGACACCAGCGGCGGGTCCAGCGAGACCGAGGTGAACGAGTTGGCGGCCAGGCCGATCGGCTCACCGTCGACCAGCGCGGCGAGCGCGGTGACGCCGGTGGGAAAGGCGCCGAGCACCCGGCGCAGCGCGGCCTGGTCGGCCGGCCCGCACAGCCGGCGGGCCGGGTGGTGGGGTGCGGGCCGGGCGGGGGAAGTCGCCTGGTTCACAGCTGTCTGATTCACGGGTTCTCCGTCATCAGGGCCCTGCTCGCGTCGGACGCGCCGGCGGGGCTGTTCGGGTACGGGGCTTGAGACCGAACCCTCAGCGACACAGGGCGCTGCTGACGCGCGCGAGATCCACGTGGCGACGGGCGACCAGGCGCGGGGAGACCGGCATGGCGAGATGCCGAAGACCGTGCATCCGCGCGCTCCCTCCGTGACCGCTCGAGCCCTGTGCTGCTACTTCCTCACCGTAGACAGCCTTCCTTGTGAAAGTAGACAGCGTTACGGAGGACTGTCAATCAACGTCCAACGCTCGGACCAGGCGCCGAGCCTGAGGACCGGACGGCGTAGTGCAGGTGGACCACTCCGCTCTGGAAGCGGCGCTCGCCGAGCAGGTCGAGCCCGAGGCTCACGCCCTGCGGCAGAGCGCGCTTGCCGCCGCCGACGACGATCGGGGCGAGCAGCAGGTGGATCTCGTCGACCAGGCCGGCGGCCAGCGCCGCACCGGCGAGCTGCGCGCCGCCGATCGTGATGTCCCGGTCGGAGGAGTTCTTGAGCGCGCCGATCGCCGCGGGATCGAACTCGCGCTCGATGCGTGTCCGCGCGCTCGACGGCGCCTGGAGCGTGCGCGAGTACACGATCTTCTCGGCGGCCTGCCAGATCTCCGCGAACGCGCGGGCCACCGCGTTCGACTCGGCGTCGGCGGGTGGGTTCTCCCAGTAGACCATCGTCTCGTACATCCGGCGCCCGTAGAGGTAGGTGCCGATCGGCCGTTCGAGGTCGTTGACGAACGCGTGCACCTCCTCGTCGGGCACATACCAGGAGAAATCTCCGCGCTCATCCTCGACGTACAGATCGAGGGACGCGATGGCGGTGTAGACGAGTTCGGCCATTTCGACAGCGTATAGCGCGGCTCCGACGGCCCCCGGAAGGATGCGCCGCGAGTTTTTTCGGGCGAGCCTGTAGTAGAGCGCCCCACCCGTTCGTCATGGAGACGAGGACGGCGGAACGCGCCGTACGATCACAGCGAACGGAGCAACTGATGAAGTACCTCATGCTGGTCTGCGTGGACCCCGACCTCGCCCCCGAAGCGGCGGACGGCGCCCCGGACGTCGAGGGCTGGGTCGAGGAGATGGACGGCAAGGGCATCCGGCTGTTCGGCAACCGGGTGCGGCCGGGCAGCGACGCCACCACGGTGCGGGTGCGCAACCGCGAGGTGCTGCTCTCCGACGGCCCGTACGCGGAGACGAAGGACCTGATCGGCGGGTTCGACGTGCTCGAGTGCGCCGATCTCGACGAGGCGGTCGAGGTCGCCTCCCGGCACCCGATGGCCTGGGCCGGCGTGATCGAACTGCGCCCGTTCTGGGTCGACGACCAGGACGCGTAGCCGCTCGCCGGACGCGGTCTCGACACCGACGGTGCCGTGTGTCGGTGTCGGTATCGGCCTTGCCTGCGGGGGGAAGGCCGATACCGACAGCGGCACGGACACGGACACGGACACCGACACCGATGACAGGCGGGCGGCCGATGACGGTCGAGACCAAGGAGTTCATCGCCGGGATCTACGCCGACGGCTGGAGCCGGATCGTGGCCACGATGATCCGGTTCACCGGCGGCGACTGGGACCTGGCCGAGGAGTGCGCGCAGGACGCGTTCACCCAGGCGCTGCGCACGTGGCCGGAGGCGGGCGTGCCGCGGCAGCCGCTGGCGTGGCTCACCACCACGGCGCGCAACCGCGCAGTGGACCGGATGCGCCGCGCCTCGACCGAAGCGGCGAAGATGCGGGAGTTGGCCGCGATGGAATCGCAGCAGGAGCCGCCGCCCTACGCGAGCGACGGCGAGATCCCGGACGAGCGCCTCGAGCTCATGTTCACCTGCTGTCACCCGGCACTGAACCTCGACGCGCAGGTGGCGCTCACGCTCCGCGCCCTCGCCGGGCTGAGCACGGCCGAGATCGCGCGGGCGTTCCTGGTGCCGGAGCGCACGATGGGCCAGCGCATCTTCCGCGCCAAGCAGAAGGTCGCGCACGCGGCCATCCCGTTCCGCGTTCCGCCCGCGCATCTGCTGCCCGACCGGCTCCCGGCCGTGCTGCACGTGCTCTACCTGCTCTACAACGAGGGCTACGGTGCGGCGGAGAAGGCCCGGCTGAGCAGGGAGGCGATCCGTCTCGCCCGGGTGCTGGCCACGCTGATGCCGGACGAGCCCGAGGCGCACGGGATGCTCGCGCTGATGCTGCTGCACGAGGCGCGCCGCCCGTCCCGGGTCGATCCGGACGGGCGGCTGGTCACGCTGGAAGAGCAGGACCGGTCGCTGTGGGACCGGGCGCAGATCGACGAGGGCGCCGCGATCCTGGAACGCGCGCTGCGGCGGCGCCGGGCCGGGCCGTTCCAGATCCAGGCCGCCATCGCGGCCTGCCATGCCACCGCGCCGAGCGTGGCGGAGACGGACTGGCCACAGATCGTCGGACTGTACGAGGAACTCGCGCGCGTGGCACCGAGCCCGGTCGTGGAGCTGAACCGCGCCGTCGCCCTCGGCATGGCGCAGGGCCCCGAGGCGGCGCTGCCGCTGGTCGACGCGATCGCGGAGACCGGGCAGCTGGACGGCTACTACCTGCTGTACGCGACGCGCGCGGATCTGCTGCGCCGCGTCGGCCGGGGAGCCGAAGCCGAGGAGTGCCTGCGCACCGCGCTCGGCCTCGCCCCCACCGAGGCGGAACGACACCTGCTCGACCAACGGCTGCACGGCGACTGACGAATTCCCTTCACCCACACCCAGTGCGGCGCGCACCTCGGCGCTCTCGCGCAGTGTGGCGGCCGGCGCGTCGTGCGTGATCCGGCTCTCGAGCCCGACGCGGGCTTATCCGGACGCTGATTCGAGCCGACCGCGCATGCCCGGTGGGAACCGGCACCCGGCGTCATGTCGGTGGCGCACATTCGCCGGCACCCTGCTGTGGCCGACGCCGCCGTGGTCCCGCCGCCCGCCCCGGGGCTAGGTTCGGCCGCGCGATGCACCACCGACACCGCGTCTATGGAAGGGCTCTCCTCGTGCAACCGACGTCGCTTGCGCGCCACCGCCTCGCCCACGCCTCGACCGCCGTCACCGCGGTCCTGGCCGTCATCGCAGCACTCGTGCTCACCTTGGGCGTCCAGCGTCCCGCCCAGGCGAACACCACCTCGCTCACCCAGGTCACCGGCTTCGGCTCGAATCCGGGCAGTCTGGCGATGTTCGACTACGTACCCACCACCGCCGGATCGAACGCTCCGCTGGTCGTCGCGCTGCACGGCTGCGCGCAGCAGGCCGGCGACTACTACAACGACTCCGGCTGGCCGAAGTACGCCGACCTGTGGGGCTTCGACGTCGTCTTCCCCCAGCAGAGCTCTGCCAACAACAGTGAGGAGTGCTTCGACTGGTTCACCCCGTCCGACGACTCGCGCGGCAAGGGTGAGGCCGCGTCGATCATCCAGATGGTCGACTACATGGAGTCGCATTACTCGATCAACCCGTCCCGGGTCTACGTCACCGGCCTGTCCGCCGGCGGCGGGATGACCGCGGATCTGCTGGCCGACTACCCCGACGTGTTCGCCTCCGGCTCGATCGACTCAGGCCTGCCGGCGCAGTGCGCGACCAGCCAGACCCAGGCTCTCACCTGCATGGACAGCGCCGTGAGCAAATCGGCCGCGCAGTGGGCGTCGCTGGCCGTGAACTCGGACCCCGGATACGCGGGGCCGTGGCCGACCGTGCAGATCTGGCAGGGCACCGCGGACTACACGGTCAGCACCGCGAACTCCACCGAGCTGATGGACCAGTGGACCGGAGTGTGGGGCATCAGCCAGACGGCCTCGTCCACCGCGACCCTGCCCGGCGGAACAAGCGAAAGCAGCTACGACGACGCGCAGGGGCATCCGGCCGTCGAGGTCTTCGCGATCTCCGGCATGGGCCACGGCCTGGCTGTGAGCCCCGGCTCGGCGGCGAACCAGTGTGGCACGACCGGAGCGTACTTCCTCGGCTACATCTGCTCGACGTACTACACCGCCACGTTCTGGGGTCTGGACAACGGCGCCACCGCCAGCCCGACCGCGAGCAGCACCCCCACCAAGACGACCGCGTCCCCGACACCGACGCAGACCACTGCCTCACCGACGCCGACCGGCACGACCGGCACCACCGGCTCGCCGTCGCCGACTCCGACCACCACGCCGCTGTCGAACTGCTGGACCACCGACAACGTCTCACAGAACCTCGCCGGCCGTTCCTACTTCATCGGCGGTGAAAGCTACGCCATCGGCTCCAACCAGGACATGGGCGCCTACAGCCGTAGCGTCATCAGCAGCCTGCACGAGCCCTCGCCCGGGTATTGGGAGGTGGTCGCGCACTGCTGAGGGCCGAGGACGCCCGGCCCTCGACAAGCCGTTCGCCGAGCCCCCGGGCGCCAGTGCGTGCGCGTGCGCGCGTTGCGCGTCCGGGGGCTCAGACGGTGTAGCGCAGGATCGCCGCGCAGCCGTCGTCGGCGTCCGTGCCCGGCAGCAGCTCGCTGAAGGACGCGTCCGTGGCCGTGGCGGCGCGCAGCATGAGCACCCCGGCCTTCGCCTCGAACGCGCCCTCCGCCGCGGCGGCGAGCCCCTCGGGCGCGCTGGCGATCAGCCGCGGATCGTCGGGGCTGGCCCACTTCATCGGGTCCTGGGCGCGGTCGGCGGACAGCAGCAGCGTCTCGACCGCGCCGCTCGCGAAGGCCTCGCTGACCGCGGGGATTCCGTGCACGGCGCGGCCCTCGCCGAGCGCGTCGCCGTACCCGTCCATCACCTTCCGGTGGCTCGCCGTCGAGGCGTGGGCCAGCGCCTCGTCGACGGCCTCGCGCAACGACTCCTCCGCGTGCCGACCGCCGCGCCCGCCCGCGACCTCGACGACCTCGGCGTCCAGCCCGGCGGCGGCGAGCTGCTCGCGCAGCAACGGCACCGCCTTGACGTCTCCGCCGACGAAGACCAGCGCCGCGTCGACGTCGGCCGCCGCCTCGACCACCTCGCGGGCGACGCCGGCGGCGTTGCTCGTCCACGCGTTGACCGTGCGGCGGTGATACGAGGCCATCGAAACCCCGCCCGCGCCCACGCGGGTCAGGTGCAGCGTGGTCCCGTCGTAGGTGCGGTGCGAGTCCGGGTCGAAGGCCCCGGCGGGATAGGCCGCGATGTCCCCGCCCGCCCGGTCCAGCGCGACGACGACGTGCGCGGGCTGGTGGTCGAGGTCGAGCACGGTCTCGAGCGGGTCGACGAGCGGGCCGACCAGGCCGCGGTTGCGCCCGGGCGGGCGGGAGAGCGCGAAAGCCCCCAGCACCTGCCCGTCCGCCGCGAACAGCGACTCCCCCTGCGGGCCGACGATGTGCGGCGAGGCGCCGACCTCGGCGTCCAGCGCGGTCAGCGACGGCTCGTCCGCGCCCTGCTCCTCGAGCATCCGGCGCAGGTCCCGCCAGGTCAGCTCGAGCCGCTTGTCGGCGTCCTGGTCCTGCCTGCTGGTGTCCACGTGCACCGTGACGACCTCGGCGTTCGCCGGGACGGCGTACAGCGGCCGGAGCAGTCCGAGATCCATTGCGCTCTCCGTTCGTCGTTGCGGAACGGCTCCATCGTCACGCGCACCGCCGCCCCCCGCGTGCCCGGCGCAGTCCGGCCTGCGCGCGGCGCTGCTCCGTTCGGGGGTGCGGTCGTCCGCGAAGGAACACGCACGTTCACCCGGGTGGGCGAAGCCTTCTCGCGCGGGCCCGGCACCGCGTCCGAGGCTGAGGCTATGGGGTGGCACGCTCATGGCCGTCCTGACAAGAGGCGGCGGACCGACCGTGCCGGCGACGCAGCCGGACCGGCCTGTGGTGGGTGACGCCGTTCGATCTGCTGATACCTGGAGAACCGATGAATGCGATACAGGACACGCTGCATCCCGACGTGCTGGTGATCGGCTTCGGGAAGGGCGGGAAGACCGCGGCGGGGGCGCTGGGCCGGCGGGGCAAGCAGGTGGTGCTGGTCGAGGAGTCGGATCGCATGTACGGCGGCACCTGCCCGAACGTGGGCTGTGTGCCGTCGAAGGGCCTGGTGCACCACTCGCGCGGACGCCGCCCGCAGGACGACCCGCAGAAGTTCTACGAGACCTCCGTGGCGAAGGTCCAGGAGGTGCGCGAGTTCATGCGCGCCGGGAACTACGACGGGCTGAGCGGCCTCGAGTCGGTGTCCGTGATAACCGGGCAGGCCGTGTTCACCGACCCGCACACCGTCGCGGTCACGATGGACGACGGCAAGCGGCTGACGATCTCCGCCGAGACCATCCTCATCAACACCGGCTCGCGGCCGATCATCCCGGACATTCCCGGCCTGCGTGCCGGTGCGCACACGGTGACCAGCACCGGGATGATCGAGAACACGAGGCTGCCGAAGCGGCTGGCCATCATCGGCGGCGGCTTCCTCGGCCTGGAGTTCGCGGCGATCTACCAGCGGTTCGGCGCCTCGGTGACGGTGCTCGAGTCCGCGGAGACGTTCCTGGGCCGGGAGGATGAGGATGTGGCCGAGGCCGTCCGCGCGCTCCTCGCCGGCGAGGGCGTCGAGATCGTCACCGGTGCGCAGGTGCGCGAGGTGCGCGACGACGAGGACGGGGCGAGCGTCGTCTACGAGCTCGACGGCACCGAGCACACCCTCGTCGTCGACGCGGTGCTGCCCGCCACCGGACGCGTCCCGGCCACCGACGGCCTCGGGCTCGAACTCGCCGGCGTGCGCACGGCGAAGAACGGTGCGGTCGAGGTCGACGAGCACCTGCGCACCAGCCAGCCGCACATCTTCGCGCTCGGCGACGTCAACGGCGGACCTCAGTTCACGTACATCTCGCTGGACGACAGCCGGATCGTGCTCGACCAGCTCATCGGCTCCGGCAAGCGCTCTCTCGCCGACCGGGTCGCGGTGCCGCACGCGCTGTTCACGACTCCGCCGCTGGCCACCGTCGGCATGACGGAGAAGCAGGCCCGCGCGGCAGGGCACCGGCTGCGGATCGCCCGCGAGGCGGTCGCCGACATCGTCGCGATGCCGCGCGCCTACGCCGTCGAGGAGACCAGGGGCCTGATGAAGTTCGTCATCGACGCGGACACCGACCTGATCCTCGGTGCCGCGCTGCTCAGCGTCGACGCCCAGGAGCTGATCAACACCGTCGCGCTGGCCATGCGCCACGGCATCACGGCGAGCGAACTGCGCGACTCCATCTACACGCACCCGAGTTCGACCGAGGCCTTCAACGAGCTGCCGAGCGTCATCGTGCACGAAGACCCGGCGAGCTGAGGGCGGGAGGCGGGTGGCCTAACGGCCTTCGGGCCGGCGCAGGGTGAGCAGCTGGGACGGGAGTGTGCCCGATCCCGTACTCACGCGGAAGTCGACGATCTCGAACGAGGCTCGTGCGAACCGCTGGATCTGCTCATCCGTGCGCAGCGAGAAGAAGCGGTGCGGAGTGATCCAGTCTCCGTCCCACACCTGCTCCGTCCCGCCTCCGCCGTAGACGGCCATGAAGAACAGGCCCCCGGGTCGCAGCAGCAGCCGGATGGTCTCCAAGACCGCTGGCAGGTCTGCGTCGGGCACGTGCAGCAGGCAGTTGAAGGCGAAGACGGCGTCGAAGGACTCGGACGGGAAGCCGAGGTCGAGGAACCCGGCGACACGAGCGTCAAGTCCTTTCTCCCGGCACTTGGCCACCATCTGCGGCGAGAGATCGGTGGCCACTACCTTCAGCCCCTGCTCCTGGAAGAACAGGCTGTCATCGCCGGTGCCGGCGCCGATCTCCAGCAGGCGCTCGGCTCCCTGTTCCTGAAGCCGAGCGTGAAACGCCGCCCGTTCGTCACTCTTCCAGTGCGCCTTGGCCGTCGCGTCGCGCTCGTCCGCACTGTTGTCGTACGACTCGCGCAGGCCTGATATAACGTCCTCGTATCGCATGCGGATCAGCCTACTGTCAGGGCCCGACACGAGCTGAAGCGCGATGTCACGGCCAGGTCCTAGCAGATGCTTGAAAGACCTCTGGGTTGCTGTGTACCGGCAGAACACACACGAGGTGACCACCCGGTGCGCGCAGCACACGACATTCCAGCCACTGTGAAATCTGCATGGCACCCAGAGCCGCGGACCAGAAGGCCGCGCCGCCGCCTGTGCCGAATCGGCTTCGAGCGTGTCGACCAGGATCGCGTAGACGCGGCTTCGATGCATGGCCGAACGTTATCGGAGCTGCCCCCGGCAGCTGGATCGACGAGGATCCGCGAGTGAACGCGCAAGCAGAGCCCAGCATGTCGGGCGGAGATGCACACTCCCCTCCTTTATAAAGATATAGCGCACCCGGGGGCTTGCGGCAAGGCCCCGGGAGTGCCGCAGAATCATGCACCGGAGCCAGGAGCTGCGGATACACCGGAGCCGGGGCCCGCGGAACGGGAGTCGCAGCATGCCTGTGCAGTCGTCGTCGTTGTCGTCGTTGTCGTCGTTGTCGTCGTTGTCGTCGTTGTCGTCGTTGTCGTCGTTGTCGTCGTTGTCGTCGTTGTCGTCCGAGAGACGATCCGGCCGGATCACCGCCGCGCGCGCAGCGAGCGGCCTGCCGACGGTGGGAGGACGCCGATGACCGGGACCTCCGTGGTCATCGCCGGGGCAGGCGCGACGGGGCTGATGCTGGCCGGGGAGCTGGCGTTGGCGGGGATCGACGTCACCGTCGTGGAGCGGCGCCCCAACCAGGACGTCATCGGCCAGCGTGCGCTGGGCTTCTCCTCGCGCACCGTCGAAGTGTTCGACCAGCGCGGCATCGCGGAGCGGTTCCTGTCGCAGGGACAGGTGGCGCAGGTCAACGGATTCGGCCACATCCGGCTGGACATCAGCGACTTCCCCACCCGGCACAACTACGGGCTCGGACTGCCGCAGCAGCGCATCGAGTACATCCTCGCCGACTGGGTCGGCGAGCTGGGCGTGCCGATCCGGCGCGAGGTCGAGGTCACCGGGTTCACCCAGGACGAGACCGGCGTCGACGTCGAACTGTCCGACGGCGGCCCGCTGCGCGCGCGGTATCTCGTCGGCTGCGACGGAGGGCGCAGCCTGATCCGCAAGACCGCCGGCATCGCCTTTCCCGGCTGGGAGGCCTCGATCAGCAGCCTGATCGCAGAGGCCGAACTGGACGAGGAGCCGGAGTGGGGCATCCGCCGGCTGGGCGCCGGCGTCCAGGTCCTGTCCAGGCTGGGGCCCGACGGCCCGGTACGCGTCCTGGTCACCGAGCCGTACGCCGGGCAGTCCGGCGAGCCGACCCTGCGGGACCTGAGCGACGCGATGATCGGCGTGTTCGGCACGGACTACGGATTGCGCAGCGCCGCCTGGATCTCCCGGTTCACCGACACGGCCCGGCAGGCGGCGGCGTACCGCGACCGGCGGGTGCTGCTCGCCGGCGACGCCGCGCACGTGCACGCCCCGATCGGCGTGCAAGGACTGGGCGTCGGCGTGCAGGACGCGGTGAACCTGGGCTGGAAGCTGGCCCAGGTGGTCCGCGGCACCGCGCCGGACGGCCTGCTGGACAGCTACCACGCTGAGCGGCACCCGGTCGCCGCCCGCGTGCTGCGGAACACGATGGCACAGGTCGCGCTCACCGGCACCGGCGATCGGCTGGAGGCGCTGCGGGACGTCATGGCCGGCCTGCTGAACCTGGACGAGCCGCGCAAGCAGATCGCCGGGATGATGAGCGGCCTGGACGTCCACTACGACCTCGGCGACGGCCACCCGCTGCTCGGGCGGCGCATGCCGGACCTGGACCTGGTCGTCGCCCCCGACGGCCCGCTGCGGGTGTTCAGCCTCCTCCACGCGGCCCGGCCGGTGCTGCTCAACCTCGGCGAGCCCGGCGCCCTCGCGATCGCGCCGTGGACGGATCGGGTCCGTGTGGTCGACGCCGCGTACGCGGGTCCGTGGGAGCTGCCGGTCCTCGGTCCGGTCCCCGCGCCCGACGCGGTGCTGATCCGGCCGGACGGTCACGTCGCCTGGGTCGGCGGGCCGGCGCAGGCGGGGCCGGCGGAGACAGGGCTGGCGGAGGCCCTCACCCGCTGGTTCGGGCCGCCTGCCACAGGGGTCGAAGACGCCCGGGGCCGACCGCCGGGCGAGGTCAGTTGACCTGGCCGGCGGGCCGCACGACGAGGTGGTTGACGTCCACGCCCTCGGGTTGATTGACGGCGAAGAGGATCGTCTCGGCGACCTGCTCGGCGGTCAGTGCCGGTGCCGCCTCGGGGCGTCCGCCGCGCTCGTC